>Ga0208030_1000968_pt1 | contig 18375 bp, 15 predicted proteins | sample MalvirDeepMed_M9_FD_184246 | JGI IMG/M metagenome (GOLD analysis project Ga0208030, IMG submission 184246) | Marine viral communities from the Global Malaspina Expedition - Malaspina viral metaG DeepMed_M9 (SPAdes) (version 2) | ecosystem: Environmental > Aquatic > Marine > Oceanic | place...
CAAGTCCTCTCAGCGGTGGGCCTTGCAGAGGCGCGTGTGGTGACCAAGGTCAGTGTTTCTGCAACCCTCGATTTTGCATGTGTACGCAATGGCGCTGTGGACTGCAGCGGCCGGCTCAACCCCTTGCGCCACCTCCGAATATTCCTTTTCGGCTCGGATGATGGCGTCTTTCGCGGTTTCGTCGTGGACGACTGCGCGGACCGAGTTGAATTGGACGAAAAAGGCGGGCATTGTGCTTGCTCCTGTGCGTGAATGGTAGCTGCCATCGTCAGCGGTGCGGCACCACCCGCACCGGACACCCGCATCCCTGCGGGCGTTTCGGCTTGCTACTGGTTACACCCGGTAGGTACGGAGTTTTGTGGCCATCTCGGAGCGGGATAAGTTTTGATGTCGGTGGATGGTCATTGTTGCTCTCCCAGGTTTATCGTGGTCGGCTTATCCCGACCGCCACTTAAAAGTATAACTCTGACCGTTAGGGATGTCAAGGGATAATTTGCCGTACAGCGAAAATATTTATCCTTGTCCCACATTACACGCCCGAAAGGACGATGTCATCTATAGAGCAGCAGGGGGACGACACAGAGGCGCAAGGGGGTAGGCGCAGTGGTGCGCTGAGAACGCAGGGTGGCTGGCCAACGCGCGCACACTCCCCCTAAAGGGGTCATGTTGGCTACCGCTGCGAAGCGCAGCGCCTGCGCTCCATGGGCGTCCTGCAGCGAGTAACGTATAATGAACGGGGGCAGGGTAGTACCTGCGGCAGGTAGCGCCTGTGGCAGGCGGTAGCGCCTGTAGCGGGCCAGACGGTAGCAGTTGTAGCGGCAAGCTGTTGCAGCGCAGGCGCTTACGCTGCTGGCGACTTCCGAACCCGCCAGGGGGGGCCCCGGGGGTATAGCCGGCCCCCGCAGCCAAAATTGCATCGTAAGGGAGCCGTCTTTTCGCGCCGGGGAGCGCTTGGCGTGGGATGGGTTGGGGTGTAGATTTGCCAGAAAGGCGTCTTGGGCGCAAACTGCATTTGAGCGCAAAGGCGGCTTGGTTGTAGGGTCGCTGTACAGCGAAACAAGCGACAGTGAGTCGCAGGGGGTTGGTATGTCGAGTAAGAACTATGTGTATTCGGAAGAGAGTGTGATTGAGGCGTTGAAGGCGTCTCGGGGGATTGTGTCGGCGGCGGCTCGTCGTCTGGGTATGACCCGCAGGCAGCTGACGAGGCGTGTGAAGGATTCGGAGAAGCTCAAGGAGGTTCGGGATGATGCTCGGGCTGAGTTCTGTGATTTGGCTGAGTCCAAGCTGGTGGAGTTGGTGGAGGCTGGGAATGTGCCTTCGGTGTTGTTTGCGTTGAAGTGTTTGGCGAAGGACCGTGGGTATGTGGAGCGTGCTGAAGTTACGGGCAGGGATGGCAAGGACTTGGGTGAGGTGGTGATTCCCAAGCGGGAGGTCACGTTAGAGGAGTGGAAGGACAGTTTGAAGTTGGAGCAGCCGCTGCGGGAGAAGAAGAGTGCCTGACAACGTCTGGTCTCCCCAGCCTGGGCCGCAGGGTGCGGCGATTCGTTCGGGTCCGTCGGTGGACGAGTTGTTCTTTGGGGGAGCTGCGGGTGGGGGTAAGTCGGATTTCCTGTTGGGGGACTTTCTGACGGACGTGGATCAGGGATCTTCTTGGCAGGGGGTATTGTTTCGGCAATCTCACCCTGCTTTGGAGGACTTGGTGATGCGTTCTCAGCAGTTTTATCCACATCTGGGTGGAGATTTCAAGGTGGGATCTTCGCAGTGGATCTTTCCTGGCGGTTCTGTGTTGAAGTTCCGGCATTTTGAGACGGTGTTTGACTTTGTGAAGTATCAGGGATGGTCTTTGGCTTGGATTGGTTGGGACGAGCTTCCAGAGTGGTCGGATCTGAGTTGTTACAACCGGATGAAGTCGAGGTTGCGTGGACCGGCTCGGAACAAGCGGATTCGGGCGACCGGCAACCCTGGCGGGGCGGGTCATCGTGCTGTGCAGGACTACTTTAAGATCCCTTCTCGTCCGATTCCTTTGGATGAGGTGGAGCCTTTCGTAGACCCTGAGACTTCTATGGTGCGTTGTTTCATCCCTTCCAGGGTGCAGGACAACCGCAAGTTGTTGGATGTGGACCCTGACTATGTGCAGCGCCTGAAGGGGGTTGGTGATCCTGAACTCGTCAAAGCGTGGTTGGATGGGGATTGGAACTCTCTGGTGGGAGCTTTTTTCCCATGGTCTTCATTGAAGGTGGAGGTGGCTCCTGGTCAGGAGGACGAGGTTCCTGGGAACTGGCCCTTGTTTGTGGCGCTCGATTATGGGGAATCGTCGCCTACTTGTGCTTTGTTGATGGCGACCGACTATGATGATCGGGTTTGGGTAGTTGGGGAGTATTATCAGGAGGATCGTTACGCGGAGGAGCACGCTGTAGGGATTATGGACATGATTCAGGGCAATGCGTGGACCGGCGGCAGGTATCCAGACCGGATCTATGCTCCTCACGATATGTTCATTCGGCGTCGATTGGACGAAGATCGCCCGAATACGGCATCGGACATCTTCACAGAGGCTGGATTGTATCTGACTCCGACTTCAAGTGACCATAAGGCGGTGGTAAACCGCTGGCGGGTGACTAAGAACGCTTTAACGAGGGGTGATATGAGGGTATATCGCTCTCAATGCCCGAATCTGTGCCGTACGATGCCTATTCTGCAGCGAGACCCTCGAAAGCCGGAGTTGATCAAGCCGAAAAGTGAGGACCACGCAGCGGATGCATTGGGCTTGGGTATGTTATATGAATATGCAGGCTCCCCTCTTACCCAGCCGGAACCGGGAGGCCCTTTCCAGGCCAAGAACGTGCTGTCAAGCATTGTGGCGGGGGATGCAACTCATAAGCGGTATGGGTAGGGTATTTGACGTATTGAATTCACACTGTGTAGATTTGTTATATGGCAGAAGAAACCAAGTTAGCTGACACAGCTTCGCCTAAATACTGGCGTAGGGCGATTGAGATTGGCAAGGACGCTCGTAAGGAGCGCGTCAAGAACTCTAATCGTCTTCTTCAGCGATATGACCTGGAGTATAAGGACGCGATTAAGGGATTGGATCGGGTAATACGTATATCCCGGTTTTATCCTACGGTAAGGGCGATTATTGCAAGCACGTCGTTCCATTATCCTCGCGTGTTTTTGCGGGTGGAGAATGACGGTGCTGAATTGTCTTCTACCTTATTGGAGAAAGTCGCTAACGATTGTATTCAGCTGATGGGCGTAAAGGAACACGTCCAGCAGGCGATTTTCGATGCTTTGTTTTACGGGGTGGGTTGGCTCAAGATCGGTTATAACCCTACGGGGGACGATTCTATTGCCCCTTACGTCTCTAACGATTCAATGAGAGACGATTTTCCTTATGTGCGTCGAATCCCCGCGCAGAATCTTATAACCGACTCCATTACGCCTCCTCATATTCTTGGCGAGGGCCGGTATATTATTGAGGAGCAGTGGTTGCCGTGGGAGTTCCTTCGTAAGGACGAACGCTACAAGAACCGCCGTCAGATCAAGCCTACGTCGATATCTGATGACGATACGGACTTGCTTCGCATCAAGATCCCTGGCGAGGAAGGCGACGAGGAGTTGCAGGCGTTCAAGGACTCCATCGAGCATGGTCAGATGGTGCGGGTGTGGGAGATCCACGACCGTCTTCATCGGAAGCTGTATGCGATGGCCGATGGAGTGGACGGGTTCATCCGCGACGAGCCCCATCCGTTCCTTCGTCAGGAGGCGGTCACGGTGCCTGACCCGATTACTGGCGAGCCTCTGATGACGGGTGAGTTTGAGGACGGTCAGGGGTACTTGGTGCCCGAGGGCTTTCAGTATATACCGATCAAGTTCGATGCGTCAGGTGACGGGTACTGGCCGACTCCTCCGATTGAGTACATCGAAGACCTCCAGAACGTGATGGTCGAGTCTGTCTCTCGTAGAGCTGACCTTCTAAAGCGGTTCCCGCGCTTGACGGTCTTGTCTCCGAACGAGGCCAAGAAGGAACCTCTCATTGCGGAGAAGCTGAAGAAGTCTTCCGATGGCGACCTCATTATTGCAGATCCCAATAACATCAGGGAGTTGCAGTGGGGCCGGATGCCTGACGGTCAGCTGGAGTTGGAGAATGACGCGAGGATCTACGAAGAGCAGATCACGCTTGTTAATGAGCTGGTGCAGGGCGCGAGTCCCCGCAGGACGGCTACTGAGTCTGCCCTGATCGCTTCTGCGGGTTCTGTGAATCGGGAGTGGATGCAGTCTGTCATTGGAGGAGCCTATAAGAAGATCGTCACAGGTTGCCTCAATATTATGGGAGACCAGCGATATACTCCTGACAACTTCGCGGTGAACATGGCCCGAGAAGGCCATTCTGCGGTCATGCAGATTGTGCAGCAGTCGGACTTCCTCCTCAACTTCATTGTCAGTGTTCAGGCTGGTTCAATGCAGCCGCTGATCGAGTCCCTCGACAGGGAGCAGTTCGTGGAGTTGTATTCGATGCTGCAGGGCAACCCGATGGTGGATCAGGAGGAGCTTCTTAAGGCGCTGATCTCTTCGTATCGGATCTCTGATGTGGACAAGCTCATGTCTGCCGAGGTGGACGCGGAAGCGACTCGCGCTGCACAGTTGGAGAACGACGGCTGGCTGATCAATGGTCAAGATCCTGGCGTGGACCCCGGTCAGGACCATCAGACTCATCTGGAGACGCACGGTGCTTTCTTTCAGCAGCTGAACCAGGAGTTGCAGCTTCTCGCCGCTCAATTTGCGTCACCGGAGTCGCAGGCTCGCCAACAGCAGTTGCAGGGAGCTGTCCAGGTCACGCAGGCTCATATTGACGCCCATATACAGAATCAGGAACAGCAGGGCGGCATGACCGGCGGCGGCGAGGCTCCAGCCCGTCAGCCTACGCCTGAAGGGATTACGGGCCAGGTCAGGGCCAGTGCCCAGGAAACAGCAAACGCCGTAGAGCGCAGCCCAGAGGACTTCGATTGATCAAATACGCGGACTATCGGTGCGCCAAGGGCCACCTTCATGTAGATGCGGAGTTTGAGGAGGAGATTCCTCGCAGGATACCCTGTCATTGCGGATCTCATGCAGACCGCATTCCTGCGTTTGTGCGGATTCACAACACTCATTCAGGAGCGGGGTACGGCAAGTTTGATCCTCAGTTCGGATGCGTTGTGGAGTCATCTCAGCACCGCAGGAACTTGATGAAGAAGATGGGGATGGAAGATATGGGAGGCACAGTACGCGGCGTACCCGAATGGGAAGTCGAGTATGAGCCTCCGAAAAAGAGTGATGGGCCTTCGGCGTTGGTAGCAGATTCGCTGGAGGATTTAAGTTCACAGTTGGCCGATACAGGTCACGATACAGATTTCTCCCCTTTGGGAGAATAGGAGTAAAGCATGGCAGAGGACTCTGAACTTGTCGAAGCGACAAGCCCAGAAGCCCCGGCAGAGACCAACGAGGTCGAAGTAGACTTCGCTACGGACCTTCTGCCGGATAAGTCGACGGAGCCCGCAGGCGAGACATCAGAACAATCCCAGCCGGAATCGCAGGAATCAACCACAACCGATCTGCAAGCAGACGAGGGAGGGTCGCTGCGTTTTGCGGACTACACCCGCAAGATGCAGGACATTGCCGATCAGCGCAGATCACTCGAAACGGAACAGAATTCGATCCGGCAGGAGCGGCAGCGGTATCAGGATATGTTGGAAGGGGGCTTGAATAAGCTCCAGACTGACGATCCTGTGCAGCAACTGTACACACAACTTGGTCCTGACGAGCAGGCGGGTCTTCGGGTGGTGGAGCAGCTCACCGATCATAAGACCGGTGCATTGCAACATTCCCTGGATCAGCAGGCTCAAACGATCAATTACCTACAGCAGCAACTCCAGCAGGTACAGAGTCAGTTTCAGACTGAACAGTCAGCAAAGTTGAACCAGGAAGTCGCAGAAGCGCGGCAGGAGCATGGGGAGCTTGTGGACACCTATGGGCAAGTGATTCTCAAGTCCTATGGGACGGTGAATCCCACAACGAACGAACCCTATTCGATTTCGGAGCTGGTTTCTTTGTACAGTGGGCAAACAGCGGAAAGAACGCAGAATGCTCGCAATACGAATGCAGCGACGAAGGCGAAGAGCAAGCGCAGCGGTGCTGTGAATCCAGGTAATGCTTCTACGCCTGTTAATTCTGGAAGTTCCACGGAGAGTGAAGCGTTGGAGGCAATAGACAGCCTCGGTTTGTAAGCAGATCCATTTCTCGGAGTAAGAAATGGCTGCAACCAGTACCACTGAAACCTGGGATGCGGCATGGACTGCGACCGAACGGTCCAGAAAAGGGAAGCCTACCGATAACATCTTCGATAGCTACCCCACTCTGGAAGCGTTCAAGAAGTCTGGACTCGAAATCTCTGATGGAGGTAAAGAGTTCCAGGTCAATCTGATGTACGCGAAGAACAGTGGTGAGTGGTTCGACGGTTACGACACCCTTAACACGGATGCCGTTGACGGAATCACCAGCGCCTTCTTCCCGGTTCGCTACGTTGCCGTGCCGATCACCATCTCCTTCACGGAGGAGCAGGAAAACAAAGGCTCGCAGAGAGTCTTCAATCTTCTGAGATCCAAGACGGATCAGTCCATGCTCACGATGCGCGACGTGGTAAACGCCGCCATCTTCGGGGCACAGTCTGGCAAGTCCATGCTGGGTCTGCAGGACATCGTTGCTGACAGTCCTACTACGGGCACTGTTGGCGGCATCAACCGCGCTTCCAATTCATGGTGGCGCAACACGTCGAACTCAAGTTCGGCTACGTTTATATCTCAGAGTACCACCAACGTCTTTGACGGTGTTGACCGCTTCCTCGATGTCTGGGATGCGATCTCTGAGGGGAACGACACTCCTACCCACATTCTCACCACGGCTGCAATCCAGCGGGCCTACCGCGAGGCTCTGTCCTCGCAGGGGTATGCTCGGGCCGAGTTGAGCGGTGCGTCCAGCCAGCAGTTCGCTGCGGTTGGCGGCACTGGCAACAGTGTGCCGTTTTACGGCGCTCCTGTGATTGCGGATCAGGATTGTTCCTCTTCCCATGCTTACTTCATCAACATGAAATACATGAAGATTAAGCTGCTCAAGGGCGTGAACTTCGCAAAGACACCTTTCAAAGAGGGTCCGAACCAGCTCGCCAAGGTGGCGTTCTTGGTGGTGGGCCTGCAGTTGACTTCTGACAACTGCCGTCGCCAGGGCGTAGCTACCGCTATCACTGGTGCGTAAATCCTTATTCGGGGAGGTGCTGTTGAGCCTCCCCGTTTAACCTTGCCCTCAAGCCAATGAGGGTTCTACCCTGACGAAAAGGGGGAAAGGAACAAGAAGTGGCTACATATCGTAATAACAATCACGCCATCAATGGGATCGGCGGTCACGGTGCGGGCTCAACGACTTCTCAGGGAATCTATGAGGAGTCTTCGACGCCCAAACACGCGATTGGCGAGAAGATTGAGTTGTCTGATGGCCGCGTGTTCCGCTACGGATACACCGCAGCTGCCATCAACGCTGGACTGTTGGTTGCACAGGATCTTTCGTCCACAGCTCTGGTTGAGTCGGATGACATCATCATCGCATCTGCTGGCAGATTCTCCATCTCTGCTGGCTCTTCAGCGATTCAGATTACCCTTGCGAGCATCAGCGCGAATGATTACGCGGGTGGCTTGCTGCAGATCACTGATGATGACGGTGAAGGCATCCAGTATCGCATTAAGAGCAATAGTGCTACGGGCGCAACGACCAGTGGTAAGGTGGATATTGACCTCTACGATCCGCTCAAGGTCGCTGTAACTACATCGTCTGACATCGCTATCGTTGGAAGTTTGTGGTACGACGTGCTTGGTGCTACCGCTGCTACTGATTACATCATTTCAGGGGTTACGCCGATTGCGTTCACCGCCAACTACTACGGATGGCTCCAGACTGCCGGGATTGCTACGATCCTTGCGGACGGGACTATTGCTGTTGCTGACAACCTGACGCTGTCTGACGGCGTTGCGGGCGCAGTGCAGCTTAAGGATGCAGAAACTGAACCTCTTGTTGGCTTCGCTTGCTATGCTCCAGATAACACGGGGCACGTTGGCGTGGTTCTTCAGGGATTGGTTGCGTAAACGCTTTACAAGGGAGGGGGCTTCGGCTCCCTCCCTATCATCACGAAAGGTCGTTATGAGCGAAGCAAAGCGGGGCAGGCCCAGTACTAAGGAGATGGTTGCGGAAGCGATTTCAGAAGCTCTCCCTGGCATTGTCAACGACGCAGTGAAGGAGATTGTTCCGGCTGTGGTGGAGCAGATCAAGTCGGACCCGAATGTCGCTGCGTCTGTCGTAAGCATGGCAGCGGAATCGCCTGAAGGTCGCAAGTATCTGGGCGTGGCGTCTTCTGACAGCCCTATTGATCGTCGTAAGAAGATGACGGATGACAAGGTAAAGCAGGCGGCTCTTCTTACAGATGGTGCGGAGCATGGCCCTGATTTCATGCCTTCTTTCCCTGATCGGGTTACGAACAACCCTACGCTTCTCAAAGCAGCCCAGGAGGCGTGGGTTGCTGGGAATCAGCGCGGGACTTTCGGAGCCCCGAATGAGGATGATGTGATGTTTGAAGAGGCCATGCTGGAGGGCGCAGTCGAGGCTTAAATGACGCCTAATAAGATCCTTGATATTGGACTCCGCAGAGCGGGCCTGACAGCAAGTTCGTCAGAGTTCAAGGACAACGGTCGAGAGTATTTCAACCTCGCGGCCAAGGACATTACGGGCCGCGTGAGGTGGTCATGGATGTTTCAGGATGCGTCCATCACCACTTCCAATGGGACTCGCACATACTCTCTCGCAAGCGATGTGTTGGAACCGCTGTCTTTCAGAGATGAGACGGAGGATAGGTCTCTGCAAATCTCTTCAGCGTTGGATACGGATGTGCTTGATCCTGACGAGGACGAATCAGGAGAAGCACAGCTTGTACTGCTGAAGAACCTGAACTCCAGTACGGGGTACTGGGATGTGGACATCTATCCTACTCCTGATTCCACGAACACGATCTCCTATCGGTATTATCGCTTCATTCCAGACTTGGATGCGGGGGGAGCTGATGACGCTACAGATTTAGCCCCCAAGTTCCCCGCGTGGGTGCAGCCTGCTCTAATTCATGGACTTGCGGGTTTGTATCTGTCTGAGTTGGGGTCTATTGATTCAGCGAACATGGAATTTCGCTTGATGGAATCTGTGATTGATCAGTCTCTGGAGAGGAATGCCCGTGCCTTTGTTCCATCCAGCCGGATGCTCGGAGATCGAGACGGGGGTGGAATGTTCGCATTTAGAGTGCAGGCGGGGACTTTGGCCTAATGAATCAGGTTATTCAGTACGGTCCCTGGACGGGGGGTGTGGACTACTCTCGTCCTGCGGTGGACTTGCCTCCTGAGACTCTGACATCCATGTCGGATACAGAGATCCTCGACTCTGGAGCCGTTACCGACCGAGCTGGATACGATGAGCACATCTCTACAGCGATTACTGGAACACCCTCTGTTACGGGGTGCGGCAAGCATCGCTTCTCAGCGTCTGCATCCAGAGTGTTTGCCTTCGCGGGAACCAGCTTTTGGGAAGACCACTCAGGGACATGGACAGATCGAGGAAGTGCTGTCACGGTTACGGCAGACAAGTACTGGGTAACGGCTAACGCCGCAGGGACGTTGATTGGCTGTAATGGCAATGGGGTAAATGCGCCTATCAAGTGGACAGCTGCGGCTGGCAATGCCGCTGCGCTTGATGTAGACAGCCGGTTCACCAGCGCAGGGACCTGTGTCTTCTGGGACAACAGAGCGTGGTTCGGCAATACAGCCGGAGGGACAGGAGCAGAGGACAAGACGTTCTACAGTGATTCGGTAGACATTGAGACGTGGGGAGTTAACAACTTCTTCCTCACGGATGGCCCTGTGACTGCGCTAATGCCCCTTAAAACGACTTTGGCTATTCACAACGCCGATGGAATCTGGTCGGTTTACCCTACAGGTTCCAGTGATACTCCTTACTCAAGACAGCACCAAAGTACTTTCGGAGCAATCTCAGCCAGATCAATCACCAATGACTTGTTGGGGAATCAGCTCTTCATCCGCGAAGACGGGGTCTATGAGTGGAATGGTTCAGGGGAGCCTCAGAAACTCAGAGGGCTGGATGGAGACAGGTTTTGGAATCGGGTAGACCTTGACAACCTTGCCGGTGCCTGTCATGCAGTGACGGATGCGAAGAAAAACTTTTGTCTCTTTTTTCTGCCGTTGGCTACTGCTGCGGGAGGGAGTCAGGCGACGGTAAGTAATGCCATTGTGTGGGACTTCCGTAACCGTCGGTGGATGGGGCCGTGGACGTTCGCCTTCGGATCGAGTGCCTACTTCAACAACCTCGTTCATGGCGGTGGTTACAGTGATGGAGATGTCTACAAAACGAACACAGGGACCAATGATAACGGGTCGGTCATAGACGCATCGTTCAGAACGGCATCTACCGCTCCTGGGGGAATTGCCCAGAAGAACAGATGGATCTTAGCTCGACATGAGTTTGAAAAGCAAGACACATCGTACGAGGTCCGAGTCCAGGCGGTCTCCACAGAGACTATTGCTAAGACGGACTTGGTTTCGGTAGGCGATCCTTCAGATGCTCTGGTAACAGCTTTTACCATTGGAGTTTCTTCGATCCGCTCTGCGGCGATTGCGGACTCAACGACAACGACATTGTTAGGATACTCCAATGCCATGCAGTTGCGTTACGATAACAGTCAGGCAGATGAGCCATTTACGATTAGAAAGACAGTTCTCGTTTATCAGCCTGTAGGGATTGAAGAGAAGCCTGAAATGGGGATAGTGGTCTAATGCCAAGGGGATTCAGCGGACAACAGCGTGGCGGTAGGGGTGGTGGTCGGCGCGGGGGGCGAGGTTACGGCAGTGTCCCCGGTGTGTCTCAGCAGGAGCGGTTCCGGCAGCAACGCCAGGAACAGCGCCAGGAACAGCGCCAGCAACAGCAACAGCAACGCCAGCAACAGCAACAGCAACGTCAACAGCGCCAGCAGCAGCAACAGGAACTTGGTGGAGCTTTACAGCAGCGGATGATGCAGGATGTTACTGCGGCTCCCGGCCAGGATGATCCTATTACAACAGCTTTGCGGGCGCAGTTTGAAACTGAGACTCAAGCATCGAGAGAGGCTCAGATTGAGCGGCTGAGTCGGCTTGGGCTGCTTCGTGGCGGTGGGGACACGGCTGATGTCCTTGGCAAGTTTGAGGGTCAGGTTGAGCTGGGCCGGATGCAGTTGGGGGCAGAGCAGGCACGTCGTCAGCAGGAAGGCGTACGGCAGGCTATTGGTTTCCAGGCAGGACGGGGAGGCTTAGAAGAGCAACGGCGTGCCCGCCGGCAGCAGGAAGCGCAGTTCGGACGCGAGTTGGGCCTTTCGGCGCAGCGACAGGCTCTCGAAGCAGAGCTTGGCAGAGGCGAATTGGGGGTCCGTGGGCAAGAAGTTGGCCTTCGCGGGGAGGAGATCGGCCTTCGCGGGGAGCTTGGTCGAGGCGAATTGGGCCTTCGAGGACAAGAGATCGGCCTTCGTGGGGAGCTTGGCCGAGCCGAGTTGGGGTTAGCGGGGCAGCAGCTTGCCCAGCAAGAATCAGAGTTTGGCAGAAGCCTTACAGAGCAAGAGAGGCAGCGTTCTTCCGAGCAGGATATAAGACATCGGGAGATAACTCAGCGAGGGGAGCTTGCCAGAGCGCAAAGAGAACTTGATGCTGAATTAGGCAGGGGCCAGTTGGGGCTTGAGCAGGAACTTGGCAGGGGTCGGTTGAATTTGAGCGGGCAGGAACTGGCTCTTCAGCAGGAACTCGGCAGAGGTGGACTTGCTGAGCAGATAGCCGCTCGGCAGAGACAACAGGCGTTACAGCAAGCTGAGATGATGGGGCAGACGCTCACTGGAGAACAGACATTAGCGGCTCGACAGCAGGCAGAGGATGTGGGGTTAAGGCGAGAGCAACAGGCTCTTGAAGCTGAACTCGGAAGAGGCGGGTTAGCACTTGAACAAGAGCTTGGCAGAGGTGGGCTTGCAGAGCAAATTGCTGCCAGAGAGTTGCAGGCTGAACTCGGAAGAGGGGCGCTTACGGAACAAGCTGCCGCTCGGGGGTTACAGCGCGAACTTGGCATGGGCGGGTTAGCAGAACAAGCTGCCGCTCGAGAACTTCAGGCCGAGCTTGGCCGAAGGGGTTTGTCTGAGCAGGAAGCAGCCAGAATCGCATCGCAAAGAATCCAACAGGAGCAGTTTGGTCAAACTTTCGCAGAGCAAGTAGCTGGCCGCGAACAGCAGGAAAGCCAGTATGCTCGTAGCCTTGCAGACCAAGAAGCGGCTCGGGCACAGCAAGAGAGTCAGTTCGGTAGAACCTTTGGTGAACAAGTGCAGGCTCGCCAGCAGCAGGAAGGTCAATTTGCGCGAGGACTTTCGTCGGAAAGAGAGCTTGCGTTTGCGGGCCTTTCCCAGGAAGAGCGATTACGAACCGCTGAAAGACTGCAACAAGAAGGTCAATTTGGTCGCTCGCTGACCCTTGATGAGCAACGTTTAGCACAGCAAGAGAGTCAATTTGGACGGACCTTTGGCGAGCAGGTCCAAGCTCGCCAGCAGCAAGAAGGTCAATTCGCCCGCAGTCTTGCGGAGCAGGCCGCTGGGCGGGTGCAGCAAGAAAGCCAGTTTGGGAGAACTTTTGGTGAGCAGGTCCAAGCTCGCCAGCAGCAGGAAGGTCAGTTTGCCCGCAGTCTTGCGGAGCAGGCCGCTGGGCGGGCGCAGCAGGAGTCGCAGTTCGGGAGAACTTTTGGCGAGCAGGTCCAAGCGAGACAGCAGCAAGAAGGTCAGTTTGCCCGCCAATTAGGCCAACGGGAGTCTGAATTCGGTAGAACTCTTGGTGAGCAGGTTGCTGGCCGTCAGCAGCAAGAGACCCAATATGCTCGCAGTCTTGCGGAGCAATTAGCCGCTCGGGAACAGCAAGCCGGTCAGTTCGAGAAAGGACTTGGGCTTGACTATCAAACCCTCGAAGCACAACGCGCCGCGCAGCGTGCCCAACAGCGTCAGTTTGCCGCAGGCCAAACATTAGATCGGGAGCGCATGGCCCAGCAGGGCGAACAATTTGGCCTTAGTCTTGAGGAGCAGATAGCTGCGCGTGGGCAGCAGGGTGAACAGTTTGAAAAGGGGCTCGGACTTGATTATCAAACCCTTGAAGCGCAACGCGCCGCGCAACGCGCCCAGCAGCGTCAGTTTGCTGCAGGCCAAGACTTACAGCGCGAATTTGCGGCTGATGACTTAGCTCTAAGGGAAGCGGGCATCACCGGTCAGTTTGAAGGGGCCGACACGTTAGCGGCTCGTCAACTGGCCCAGCAGGAGTCTCAGTTCGGACGTGGGTTGGCTCTGGAAGAAGCTGGGGTGACGGGGTTGTATGATGGCGAACAGACCCAGCAGGCGCGTCAGCAGGAGTTGGAGAACGAACGTGCTGAGTTGGCGGCTCTCACTTCTGCGATGCAAATGGGAGATGAAGGGCAAAGACAGGCCTTCGTCGATCAGTTGCAGCTAATGGGAGGAGATGCGTCAGGTCGGTTCCGGCGGGCCTTTGGATTGAATCCACTGCACCGACCGTCTTTGGATCTCAGTCAAGAAGATGAAGAACTCTTGCGTAAGCAACTTGCCGATGCCGGGATAGGGACGAGTCCAGGCGGCTAATGAGAGGTATGATTAATGCCTAAACTGAAGAATTTTCTACAGGATCTTGGATCGGCGGTTGTGCCTGCCGCTATCTCTGCTGGGGCCACCTATGCCTCTGGCGGCACGCTAAACCCAGCGACAACGCCAGGATTGTTGAAACTGCTGGCTACTGTGGGGTCTGGAGCCAGAGGCTTTGCCGGAAATGAAGCAGAAGAGCGTAGGCGTAAGCAGATGAGAAGGCAGGCAGAGGAGGACAGACGCGCTCAAGGCATGGCGAATCTGATCAATGCTCTCCGGCATGGCGAATCTGATCAATGCTCTCCAGCCGGGGACAGGGGCGAGGACTCGTCCTGCTGAGATCGCAGCTCCGAAGGCTGGCCTGGGCGAGACGCTTGCTCGGGGAACAGCGACGGGAATAGACGCCTTTACAATGGCAAAACAGGCCGAAGAGGCGTGGGAAGATAGGGAGTTGGCGCGTCAGCGTGCCCAGCAAGTCACTGACGCAGCCGAAGTAGAAAAACAAGAACGATTAGGGGCGCAGCAGGCGGCTCAAGCCCTCTTAGCCGAAGACAAAGAAAGCGAGAGGCTCCAGAGCATTGCGGAGAGTCAGCGAATAGGCACGGTTCCGTTCCAGAGTATTCAGGAGGCAGAAGCGTCGGGAGATCCTCGATTGCGAGTTAGACCCGATGTTCCGTTGGAGAATATCGCAGAGCAGCTGATTGCGGAAAGAGATTTTCCTGGGGTTGCCGAACAACGAGCTGCTTTCTTAGAGGAGACCACGACTCCGCGAACTGGTGCTGCTGCTGTTGGATATTATGAAGTAATGGAAGTAGACAAAGAACGAAAGAGGCTGGGGCGTGAGGCCGAACAGAAGCTGGTTTTTGAGCGACGGCGAGTACAAGCTCTTGAAGACCGCCTCACGGTAGACCAGACAACTGCAGAAAATAACCAGACGCGATTAGACCTTCTTACAGCCAAGAATGAATTAGCCGAAACGTTGGCTCGGGAGAAGCGAGTGCGGGATGCAATGAGAATGTTGCAAGGCAACATAGAAGGCAATGAGCTTTACGAGAAGCGAGAAGCTAACGTCCGGTTTATTCAGGACGCAATTCAGGGGTATGCGTCGAATAACGCGCTGGGCGATTTGCAGCTACTGAAAGCCGTTGCATTGATGCAAGACCCGACAGGCACTGTTAAAGAGCAGGAATTTGAAACGATGGCCGGGGCTGCTGGCGAGTTGGCCCGCTGGGGAATTAACCTGAATAACTATTTAACGGAGGCCGGAGGCGGGGCTGGTGGGCGGCGATTGAACGAGGCTTCTCGGAACATGTTCGTGCAGAATGCAATCGTTGCCTATGACAACAGGTCGGCAGCAACAGAGAGTGATATTGCCTTAGCTGTGACCCGGGAGTTTACAATATCGGGCACTCCTTTAGAGAAATTGCAACAGATCGGCAATTCTTATCACCTGCCCACGGGTGGAAGTTTGTTTGGCGACGATGAGGCGGGTAAAGCCTTGCAGGGAATATACGACGAGGCAAAGCGGGAAACAGAAGGTATATACACAGGAACAGGGGGATTGCCAGAGCTTCCGTCAGGAGATATTTCTGAAGAAGAACTGGCCGAGCTTGCAAAGATGACGACTGATCAGCGCAGAGCTTACGGCGCTCGATTGCTTGGCGATGCTCAAGATTCTGACGAGGAGCCTTCACCGGATTCAGGTGGAGGAAGATTTGGCGAGGTTGAACCACCTTCGTTATCGGATACCGGTGATGAAGAAAAAGTCGGTTTTTTGAAGGGTCTTGCCCCAGGGCTGGGCTTGGGCGGGGTTACCAAAGATTATTGGTCTAAAGAAAAACAAAGAGAGTATGATCTAATAGGACAGCAATGGAGGGGAAATCTTTTAGGACAGATTGGCGAGGTTGGCCGGTATTTGGGCAGAGGTGTTCTTGATCCAAATAGATCATTGCGACGGATGAGAGGCGGCACCTGATGCCACTTACATTTCGAGAATATCGCAACTCAAGCCGCGAAGAGTTGCTGCGAAAATATACCCGCGATGAGATTCGGGACTTTGCTCGCAGCCAACTACAAATGATGGAATCCCTGCAAGCCCCCGCAGAAGAGACCCGCTCAGGGATCACTCCATACGACCCCTCGCAGGACTTCTTCTCTACTCAGAATCTTGGAGCGATGGCGGGGAATATCCCAGCTTCCGCATATCACATGGGTAGTGACGTAGCAGAAGCTGTCACAAGCCCTATAAAGACAGGGAAAGCCGCATGGGAGGCTGGAGCAGGAGGGCTTCTTGAAGGTCTTGGGCGGCGTTTCGGCGTGACCTATGACGAAAACGAGGGACTGGGGTATGACCCTGAGTTGCTAAAGAAAAGCCTTGTAGAAGACCCAGCCGGTATGGCTCTTGATGTGGCTCCCGGCACGCAAGCCATTGGGGCGGGCGCAAGGGCGGCTCGATTGGGAACCAGAGCTGTTTCCGCTGCCCAAAGAATAGGACCGAGGGCGACCAGAGTAGCGGAAAGGGCAGTGCAAGCCGCAGGTTCTCCGCTGTTGAGGACAGCAACGAGTCCGGTGAGGGTGATGGCCCAGGGAGTGCGCGGTGTAGGCTCTGGCTTAGGAACTGGTACAAAAGCGGTCGCTTCAGCTTTGTCAGGCATGGACCCTGGTGTTTTGGCGACAGCGCGTGAGGTGCTGAGCGAATATGGAAAGAAAGGCACGGAAGCGGGCGATATTGCCAAGAGAGGCCGAGAGGCTTTTGAGGTTGCGAGGAAAGGGCCAGATGCTATCCCTGATGCCGTAGAGGTGATCGAAGTTGGGATTTCTTCTCGCCTTGATCAAATCGGGTCGAGCCTTCGGGCTTCTGTCGGAACGCAGCCCGTAACGGCTCAAGCGATGTCTGCGTTTGAAAATAATGTATTAAAGAGGCTTAAGGATCGAGACGTTAAACCATTTGTCAAAGCTGACGGCACGCTTGTCCTTGACTTCCGTAAGAGTGCTATCCCTGAAGAGGCTGCATCGCAAGAAAGAATCATAAAAGCAATGCGTGCTGTTCTTCGGGCGCGTGAAGGCGGTACATTTGAGGATCTGTGGAGAGCAAGAAGGCAGATTGATGAAGCCAATTCTACCGCATTGAAGCAGAAATTTGGGAATACAGAGATCGGTATTCTCAAAGAGCTTCGTGCGGAATTGAACAATCTCATGGACTCGGTGGGCAATTTAGAGTTCCAGAAACTTAACAAACAGTACAAAGAAGGGATTGCGCTTCGGGATCGCTTCGACAAACTGGCAGGAACCAGAATAGATCCAGAAGGGCAGATTTCAGCGGTTATCCGCGCCATTCGTCAGGGCAGAGGAAGTTCTGAGAAGTTCTTGAGACAGGTCGAAGCGGATACGGGTACGCCGCTGCGGGCTATCGCTGCGGGAACAGAGTTGCAAGGTCTGCTTCCGCGAGGGTTGGTCGGTCGAGGGTTGTTTGCTAACGTCGCCGCGCTGACCTTTGGAAGCGATGTTCTTTTTGCTCTTTTCCTTGCTCCTCCAGCTGCCCTTCGGAAGTACCTGAAAGTGATAGGAGCGGGAGAGAGGCAGATTAAGGCACTTGGAACTTTTACAGACAACCTCATGGGCCTTCCCAGAGCAGCCGCGCTGGCAGAGCAGGGTTTAACGATTGGCGGCATCATACAGCAACTCTCAGATCAGCCAGAACAACCTTCATTTCTGGGGCAGTTTGCCCCGAGGTAGACAATGGGCACTTATACAAGATCACATTCATTCACATCAGGTGAGAAGCCAACTGAGGCGCAGTGGAACGTCGATATTGACGGTCTGATCACTCTGTGCAACGGCCAGATCGACAAGGCGAACGTCGATTCCAGCTCCACTGACGGGATCGTGACGATGGACGAGGCGCAGACGGTCACGGGCCGCAAGACGTTCAGCGGGAACCTTGCTGCTGAATTAACAATCGACACTACTGCGAATGCAGCAGGCAGCGTACAGGACGTGCTGACCCTGGAGTGGGACCCTGGTGATGGGGCCAACCTGACCGACAACTCCTCTGGCATCTCTTTGCTCTACAAGATGCCTGACGATGCAGACAACCAGGATGACTTTGCTGCCCTAACATGCATGGTAGTCAGCGATGCCACAGGCTCTGAGGAGGGCGAGTTCAGTTTTCGGTTGATAAAGGCCGGGACACTGACTGAGATAATGACTCTGGCCCCTACAACGGGCCTGACGGTCGGAGTGAATGATACCGGCTATGATGTGACCTTTTTCGGGGCAACCGCTGGTAAGAAGGTGTTTTGGGATGAGAGTGCTGACACTCTATATCAAACTTGTACCGTGGATATAGATGGTACTGTGACGGTCGGCGTGGATGACACTGGTTATGATGTGAAGTTCTTTGGAGCGACGAGTGGCCAGTATGTGCTATGGGACGAGTCAGCGGATGAACTGGTGCTGGCTGGAGACTCAAAACTGAGTTTCCATGATGCGGCTGGCGGCGAGAATATCATCGCCAGCGCAGATGGACATCTGGAGGTGAATGCCGGCACCACACTCGATATGACGGCTCCGACCATTGACGTGAATGCCTCGAC
>Ga0208030_1000969_pt1 | contig 18365 bp, 37 predicted proteins | sample MalvirDeepMed_M9_FD_184246 | JGI IMG/M metagenome (GOLD analysis project Ga0208030, IMG submission 184246) | Marine viral communities from the Global Malaspina Expedition - Malaspina viral metaG DeepMed_M9 (SPAdes) (version 2) | ecosystem: Environmental > Aquatic > Marine > Oceanic | place...
TTCATAGATGAAGCACAAGATTTATCATTAATGCAATGGGATATGGCTAAAAGTATTTGGAATAAAACTACCGATTCATTTATTGCAGGTGATGATGATCAAGCTATCTTTAGATGGGCTGGGTCTGATGTAGATTCATTTATTGCACAAGAAGGACAAATGCTTCCATTGATACAGTCACATAGAATACCAGCTAAAGTTCACAATCTAGCCATGGGAATCATTAATAGAATTAAAAATAGAATTGATAAATCATGGAAACCTAAAGTTCATGAAGGATCTTTATCTAGATATGAAGAGTTTGAACAAATAGATATGTCCTCAGGTGAATGGTTAGTATTGGCAAGAACTAAATATATGCTTAACGAATTAGAAAACCACATTTATCAAAATGGTTGGTATTATAAAAATAAATATAAAAAGACTAAAGAAAAAGAACTTTATTCTGCTGTTGTAGACTGGGAACATTTACGTCAAGGTCAACTATTAACTCAAGAACAATTAATAAAAATTTCAGCTTATATGAGTTCTGATAAATTTAATAAAAAAATGCTTAAAGGTATGACTAAAGGATCTTATTATGGCATTGATAAACTTACAAAAGAATATGGTTTAAAAACTAAATTAACTTGGTTTGAAGCATTTGATAATGCAGCTAAAAGAGATGTAAACTATTTAAAAAAAATGAGAAGAAATGGAGAAAGATTAAAAGAAGATCCAAGAATAGAATTATCAACAATACATGGAGCAAAAGGTGGAGAAGCACAGAATGTAGTTTTATTAACAGACCTTAGTGAAAACACATTAACGTCTTATGAAAAAAATCCTGATGATGAGAATAGATTGTTCTATGTTGGTGCAACAAGGACCAAGGAACATTTACATATTATAGAGCCCAAAAAAGAATACAAAGGATATAAATTATGAGTCATCCCTACGAAGAAAGTAGAAAACGAGCAAGAAAAAAATGGAGAAAAAGTGAAAAAGGTAGAGCATGGGATCTAGCATATAGTCGTAGGCCACATGTTAAAAAAAGAAAACATGAAGAATATATTAACCGATTAATAAGGAATGCAATATGAGTGTTTGGGATAAACAACACGGAGGATCACATTATCAAAAATTTAAAATTCAACCAAGTAAATTTGTTGTAGAAAATGAATTGCTTTTCCCGGAAGGATGCGCTATAAAATATATCTGTCGTCACAGATTGAAAGGAAAAAGAGAGGATATATTGAAAGCTATGCATTTTTTAGAAATGATTCTTGAAAGAGATTATAAAAAAGTAGAAAAACTAAAAGAAAATTTACCAAAAAATAAACCAAACACCTGGGGTATTAAATGATACAAAAACCTTTATTTAAACCTCAAACTGAATGGATTCCACCAGAAACTTTTCCTGATTTATCTAAATATACTGAAATTGCAATAGACTTAGAAACAAAAGATCCTGACTTAATAAAAATGGGATCAGGAGCTGTTGCTGGTAGAGGAGATGTCACAGGTATTGCTGTAGCTGTTAAAGATTGGTCAGCTTATTATCCAATTGCTCATGAAGGTGGTGGTAATATGGATAGAAACAAAGTTTTAAAATGGTTTCAAGCAGTTCTAAACACAGATTCTATCAAAATATTTCATAATGCAATGTATGATGTTTGTTGGCTTAGATCCTTAGGACTTAAAATAAATGGTAAGATTGTTGATACTATGATTGCTGCCGCAATTGTAGATGAAAATCAAATGCGTTATGACTTAAACAGTTGTAGCAGAAGATACATAGGCAAAGGCAAAGATGAATCAGCTTTGTATGATGCAGCAAAGTCATGGGGAGTAGATCCTAAAGCAGAGATGTATATGCTACCAGCTATGTATGTAGGCGCTTATGCAGAAAAAGATGCTGAACTTACTTATGAACTTTGGCAAGAACTAAAGAAAGAAATCTTACACCAAGATATACAATCTATTTTTGAATTAGAGACTGAACTTTTCCCTTGCTTAATCGATATGCGTTTTTTAGGAGTACGAGTAGATGTTGAAGCAGCTCATCAATTAAAAGAACAATTACTAGCAGAAGAAAAAGAATGCCTAAAATTAGTAAAAGAAGAAACTGGAGTAGATACCCAAATATGGGCAGCGAGGTCGATAGCGCAAGTTTTTGAAAAACTTCACCTACAATTTGACCGAACCGAAAAAACAAATTCTCCATCATTTACAAAAAACTTTCTTCAGAATCACCCCCACCCACTAGTGAAACGAATAGCCCGCGCTCGTGAAATAAATAAAGCGCATACCACGTTTATTGATACCATATTAAAACATAATCACAAAGGTAGAATTCATGCAGAAATAAACCAACTAAGATCAGATAACGGTGGCACAGTAACGGGAAGGTTTTCTTATTCTAATCCAAATCTCCAACAGATTCCTGCTAGAAACAAGGAACTTGGACCACGGATTAGGTCATTATTTATACCTGAGGAGGGTCATACATGGGGTTGTTTTGACTATTCTCAGCAAGAACCTAGGTTGGTAGTGCATTATGCAGCTTTACAGAATCTCTATGGCGTGGACGAAGTTTTGGAGGCCTATAAATTAGGTGATGCCGATTTCCATACTATCGTGGCAGACATGGCAGAGATACCGAGGGGACAGGCTAAGACCATAAATCTTGGTCTGTTCTATGGTATGGGTAAAAATAAATTACAAGCAGAATTAGGTGTGTCAAAAGAAAAATCAGATGAACTATTTAGGCAATACCATAAAAAAGTTCCATTCGTAAAACAAATGATGGATGCTGTAATGAGAAGAGCACAGGACTCAGGTAAAATTAGAACATTGCTAGGTCGTCTTTGTCGTTTCCATTTGTGGGAGCCCAATCAATTTGGGATTCATAAAGCATTACCACATGATGCAGCGCTCAGGGAACACGGACCAGGGATCAAGAGAGCTTACACTTACAAAGCATTAAACAGATTAATACAAGGATCAGCTGCAGACATGACAAAAAAAGCAATGATAGAATTACACAAAGAAGGAATTATTCCACATATACAAGTTCATGATGAATTAGATATATCGGTTAGTGACAATGCGGGTAAGATAAAAGAAATAATGGAAGACGCAGTTTCACTTGAAGTGCCTAACAAAGTAGACTATGAATCCGGACCAAACTGGGGTAATATAAAAGAGGAGGAAAAATGAAACAATTTTTAAAACAATTAAGAGTAAAATGGGATGTGTGGTCTTTATACTATAGAGAATACATAATCGGTTTTGTTATTGGTTTTGTTATTGGCGCTATAATTTTGTAATGCGCTATGGCTTATCTCAATGTAAATATTCCTGTGACGTATGCACAGATCAGGAGAGAGTATCTCTATGATCTTAAAAAACATCATGGCGAAGTTGAAGACTGCATCATATTTGGGCTTTCGTCCATTACTGGTCGTCCGTTACTTTTTCATGCAATTATGGAAAATGGTGCAATATTTTATAGGTTGCCTATTTCAGCCTTTGTTCAAAGAGGGTTTGATGTCAAAGAAATACCTAGGATGCGACTTGACGAGCTGGAGCTTTGGAATTGTTTTAGTTACTATCCTGCTGTTACTTCTTATGATATCTTAGACGGACAATCTGGCAAATACATTGGTAAAGATAAAAAATGGTATCATGGTGCGTATCTTTTTACAGTTGATTTTGCTCACCCAGATAGTAATATACTCGACACAGATCATTCTGAGATTCCGCACGAACATAAGTGCGCACACATACTTGCGTTAGAAAACGGCAACTATGCAGCTCAACCTAACAACCGACTAATATGGGACATTCCATCTTTTACAGTTAAAGATGAAATTCCTGACTGGAAAGTTCAAACTTCTGAGTGGAATGTAGAAGACACTCGAAAATGGAGAACGGAAGATACCGATAACTTTTTCTACGAAATTGAAGAAAAAAAATGAATTTAGCAGACTTATTAAAAAAAAATATAGTTATGGTGCCAGTGGTAGCTTCAGTGCTAGTCGGAACGTTCACAGGCGTTAGGTACATTGTAAATTTAACAGACACAATTAATTCAAATCAACAACAAATTGTAGATCTTAAGCGAGATTTAAAAGTTGCTGAAGATAAAATTGTAGATCAAAATACACGATTGACTTCTGCTGAGTCTACTTGGCAAATGGCAGAGAATTTATACAGACAATTAGCAGATCAAGTCAGAGAGCATGACTATGATATTAAAGATTTAAATAGGTAGTTATGTATGGAGGTAGCCAGGATGAATTATTATTTTACAGGTATATTAATTATATTAATGACTATCTTAGCTTTTTGTGCGCCTCCGGCCCATGCTAGAAACGAATATCTAAATGAGTATGGTGTAAGATGTGGTGAAATGGAAATTTCTACAGAACAAAGAGATACTGATTATAATTATAGTGATAGTAATACACATGAAGATCAATATATTAGATTTACTTACAGAAAATATTTAGGCACAGATTGTAAGACTTCAAAAGAAAATGTACAAATTAAACAACAATTAGAGTTAATGAAAATGTGTGGTAGGGTTAATAGTAATCCTAGTTTAGCACTTAATTCAAACTTTGCTTTATTGGTTGAGAAATGTAGGGGTGTTACTCCTGCAAGAGATAACACTAGACCAGCTGATTCACAGAGTCTTTGGGATGATTTAAAAGATCAGTATAAAAAAGAAAATCCGGACATTCAATTAATGGGAGATAAGTTCATAAAACCCAGTAGAAGTAAATTGAAAATGCCTCCAAAAGGGTATATATTACCAAAGCCAAAACCAAAAATAGATGACTAAACCATTAAAAATATCTGAAGAAGCAGCAGTTCAAATGCCTATGAAGACGGTAGCTTCGTTGATCGCGATGGTAGCGATCGGTACCTGGGCTTACTTCGGTATTATTGAGACTCAAAACAAAATTCAAACAACAGTAGAACTAATGTCTAAAGACTTAACTGAGAATACAGAGTTTAGAATCAAATGGCCACGTGGACAACTGGGATCACTTCCTGCGGACTCGGAGCAATTTATGATGATCGAGGATTTATACAAGACCACGGATAAGTTAAGCAAACATATTGAATCCATGGCTTTAAATAAAGTAAATATAGAATTTTTAACAAAACAAATGGATAAAGTTTTAACTGATATTGAATCATTAAAAGACAAAGCTAGAGATATGCACTACAAAAATGGAAACGGAAAATGATTGAAGCGGTGATAGGATTATTAATGTTCGTAAACGGAGAAATTAAGGAGCACCGTATTCAACCATCGATGGCAGTTTGTTTACGCGGTAAGCGTGAAGCGGAGAGGACCTACAGTGAAAGCGTGTCTTATAAATGCTGGAAGGGTAAAGCAAAGACAGAAATATACATGGGTGAAAAATCCATAAAAGCAATAATTCTTGAATAAAAAATTATACGCATTTTTTCTTAAAAAAAATAGAAGAAAAAACCCAGTAGCTAAGATTTTAAAATTCTTTACACCTACAGTAATAAAGGATAAAAAGAAGTACACACGTAAGGAGAAACATGGACGAAAAATATTTGAAAGAATTTAATGTAGAAGCTCAAGTTGTAAACGGCACATGCCCACATTGCACAGAGGAAAGTGTATTCGTATCTATTTATAAAACTATATATAGATGTGTTACATGCGGAACTGATTTAGAACAAAAGATAAATGGTAAAATTAGTTATATGCCTCACATAAATAAGTCTACTCGTATTGAAGTAAAACCTTCGTTTAAAAATGGGTAAAAAAGCTAGATTTGGTGTAGTTACTAAACCTAAACGCGATAAACCTAAAAAGCGTCCGGGTCGTCATAAAAAAAATAGAAATAAACACGAAAAAAGAATGGGAAAATATAGAGGAAAAGGTAGAAAAGGACGTTGACAAACATCCTATAAAGCCCTATATATACAGTATGAAAGAAAAAAGTATAAACTTAAAAGTAAGTAATATAACTTCTAAACAATGGTCTAATTTAGTGATTGAACTTAATTTAGTAGCGCAAGCATGGAAACCTTATGGTCCTATTATTAAGATGAAAGCTCATAATTTAGATCGTATAATAACATGGGGTAAAAAAACAGGTGACGATAAAGAAGATAGACGAAGTAGCAATACTGTGGAAAAAAACAAAAGACCCTAAGTATAAAGAGTTATGGTATAAACTTGTAAAGGAGTTTGCACGTGGCAAAAACATTGATAATACTAATACTACTGTTCGATGGAACGTTAGTAAAAGAGAAGTACGATTTGGCAAAACCAATGAAAGTACATGAATGTCTGATGTTTGCCGACGATCATAGGGTAGAGATTGCAACTTATAAAGATACAAACGATAATACCAGCGGCTGGTACCTCAAAGATGGGAGAGGGACAGTACAAGGATTTATTTGTGAATGAAAATAATTAACAATTTTATACAAGATAAGAATGTATTTTTAGACATTAAGAATCTTTTATTGTCACCAAATTTCCCACACTACTATAATGATTATGTAGCTGATAAAAAAGACGTCGGCGATTATTATTTTGTACATATATTATATAATCAAGATCAACAAAAAAGTGATTATTTTAATCAAGTATTAATGCCTATTTTAGGACGTTTAAATTTCAACTACTTGCACCGTGCAAAGGTTAATTGTTATACAAAAAAACATAAGCACATAAAAAGCGCAATGCACACGGACATGAATAAAAACCATACTGTTGCTCTATTTTCTGTTAATACGAATAATGGATACACATTATTTGAAAATGGAGAAAAAGTTGTTTCTGTTGAAAATCAATTAGTGTTGTTTGATGGGTCAATTAAACATTGCAGCGTGGCACAAACAGATGAAAACTTAAGAATTAATATTAATATCAATTTATCATGACAAACCCATCGTAAAGAGGGAATCAAAACGATAGGTTATTGTGGTGAGAAGATCTTAGCCTCTAACACAATTTGGACACATTGTCAAATGGTACTTTCCTGAGTGCAATAAAATTTTATAATAGTTCCATACTTATTAACTTCAGCTGGACCAATCTCTTTGGCTTTTTTAATAGACTCCTCGTAGCCAGCTATCATACATTCATAATGGCTATTATATTTTGTGGGTAAAGGTATTGGATCTATGCACATATTATAAACACTTGTACACATAATCATACTTAATATAAATTTCATACTTGACAAATCTCCCTTTGATCCTATATATTGCTCAGAAATATATGAAAGGACACAATGACTGATATAACTAAATATAGAAATGTTTCGTTAACAAAAGAAACATACAATACATTAATATCATTGTCTAAAGTTTTATTGCCCGATGCAAAACTTTCAATTAGCAAGACTGTAGAATGTTTGGCAAACGAGAAAGCAAAAAAACTTAATGGCAAAATAAAGGACAAGAAATGATAACTATTTGTTTTAATTGTAAAGGCAATGGCTTTATTAAAACAAAAGACGAAGAAGATGGAGAAGTTAATATCCATCAATGTTGGGAGTGCGAATCTACAGGAGAAATTAAACATGAAGATAGTGATTCTTATTGGAATTATAATCCTGCTAAGTAGTTGCAGCAAAGTAGACATGGATGGTTTTGATCCAGCTACATCAACATTTAAGTGGATAATTGAGAGAGGAAATAAATGAAAGAAAGTGATATAGCTTATATAGCTGGTTTGTTTGACGGTGAAGGACACGTTACTTACAAACAATACATGCGAAAAAGAACAAAAAAGGAGAAGGCATATCCAACTTGGACCATACAATTAGAAGTATCTATGACAGAAGAAGATATTATTAAATGGATTCACGAAACTTTAGCCGTAGGGTCATTTGCTAAAAAACCACCCGGCAAAGGACAGATGGGTAAAAAAATGCAATACCGATGGAGGTGTAGTCATAGAGATGCTTTTAATGTATGTCGCTTATTTTGGCCTCATTCTAAAGTTAAACTTCAAAAGATAGAACAAATTATAGATCACTATACACCTGAGTATAATGTTGATGGTAAGGTGGTAAGTATGCAGCAATATAAAGAGGCAATGAATTTAGAATGACAGATAAAAAACAAGAAATATCATATGGTGTATTTACATGGGGACCATGTATAGTTCATTTGAAAATTTCAGAAGATTTTCATAAACTATTATTAGAAGAAGCCAAAGCTAGTAGAGTTAAAGAATTAGATTATAGTAATAAACTTGCTGGAGTTATTAAAGAGGAATATATGTTTCGTAAGAAAGAAATATTTCTTCCATGGATAGCTCAAGTTTTAGGTGTTTATGATGAAGCATTTCAAAAGCATAAGAATCTTCGTTATAAACCTGAGGATAAACCTAATTATTTGCTTTCATCTTTGTGGGTTAACTTTATGAAGAAGAATGAATTCAATCCACCACACGATCACTCTGATGAATTGTCATTTGTTATATTCTTAGATGTACCTCCCGAAATTACTAAAGAACAAGAAGCATATGACGGTAGATCAGGTGGGCCTGGATCACTAGGTTTTATTTATGGTGAAGGCAACAGACAATCTATCACTTATCAATCTGTTAAACCTACCAATAGAGATATGTTTATCTTTCCTGCGTGGGTAAAACATTACGTGGCACCATTCTATTCTGATGTGACTAGAATATCTGTTGCTGGTAATATTGCCAACTCAGTTCAATTAAAAGACATGAAAAAATACAATGAAGCTCAGAAATTACATGCGGGATCCAAGAAGTAACTTTTTTATATTATTGTTTAGTGGACTCACATTTGTTGCGGTCCTAAGTCTACTTATGATGGTGTATGTATCATGAGTAAGAAATCTAAAGGTAGAAAATGGGATGGTAAATCAAGAGTTTCCACAGATCTGTACCGTAAACGATGGGACGAAATTTTTAAAAAAAATACTAAGAAAGAAAAGTTAACTGCAACTGAAAAGTTAATAAAAGATATAGATAATGACCCTAACTCATGGGTTAAAGGTTATTGGGAATGGAAGAAGGATGAAACTAAATAATAAATATAAATACATCACTGGAACACAGTACACGGACCAAGGATCACGGACCTATGAGGTCGCAGGGTATAGACTTCCTAGTGTAACTACGATATTAGGCCGTACAAAAAATCAACAATTCTTAAAAGATTGGAAGGCCAAAGTTGGAGAGCAGGAAGCGGAAAGAATCAAGAATCTATCTAGTAAGCGTGGGACCAGCATGCACAAATTCTTGGAATCTCATATTCAAGGAATTGGGTACGATGATCTTACGGGGATCGGACAAGCGGCGAAGCCCATGGCCCAAAAAATTATTGAAGAAGGTTTACTCCCTGTGGAAGAGTATTACGGGTCGGAAGTCACGTTGTATTATCCGGGTCTATACGCTGGTAGTACTGACTTGGTTTGTAAGCACAATGGTTTAGATACTATCATTGATTTTAAGCAAGCAAATCGACCTAAAAAGCTAGAGTGGATTGAGGATTATTTTTTACAAATTGCGGCGTATTGTATGGCACATGACTACGTTTATCAATCACAAATTAGACAAGGTATTATTATGGTCTGTACACCTGACCTGTATTATCAAGAGTTTAAGTTTCAAGACGCTGACTTAAGGTCTTGGAAACATAAGTGGTTGAAGAGATTAGATATGTATAATGAATTAAGATTTGATGAGAAAGAACAAGCGGATGTAAAAATAAAATCTAAAGATTTTTTAGAGCACGCTGAAAAAGAGAAAAAAGAATTATCTGAATCCTACAAGGAGTCAGTAAGACAAACAAAGGAGAGAACATGAAACCAATTATAAGTGAAACGATAGAGGAAGAAAAATTAGATTATACAATTTTTCATTGGGGGCCGTTACTATTTAGGACTAAGATAAAACCTAATGATATCAAGGCTTTACGTGAACTTTGTGATGAGAGTAATGAAGTCTGGAGTGATAATTTAGCTGGTATCATTAAGGGTGAATATAAAATTGATTCTCCTAAGTACACTAAAATTATAACACCTTATCTACGAGCATACGGCGTTGCTTATAAGAATTGGTACGCTGTTAATTTAAACGCTATTGAAACTACATCTGCATGGGTTAATTATATGAAAGAGGGTGAGTCTAATCCACCACACATACATCATAACTGCCATCTATCTAGTGTCTTGGTGTTAGATGTACCTGATAAGATAAAGAAGGAACAGAAGGCATGGAAGGGTACCGGCGATGGTCCTGCGGCGTTAAACTTTTTTATAGGTAATCCACAAAACTTTCATGCTAACGCATTTGGTTTTAGACCTGAGATTGGAGACTTTTTTATTTTTCCATGGAACCTAACTCATTCGGTATCTTCGTTTAGATCTAAGGCGACACGAATAACAGTGGCCGCTAACTTCAAGGTGTCGGATGATAATATTTTTGAAAAAAAAGAGGCGGCTGATGAAAAAAAATAAACCTAAAGTTTTTATTGCCATGCCCTGTTATGACACGATGAAGGTTGAGACTTGTGTCTCACTTCTTAACACGTACGCAGTGTTAGCAAGGTCCGGTGTTGAATGTATTTTTAAATCGGTTAAATCTTCTTTGATTACTCATTCGAGGAATCTATTGACTGCTGGCTTCATGGCATCTGAGTATGATTACATGTTGTTCGTTGATGCTGATGTGGAGTTTCCACCTGATGCTGTACTTAGAATGTTAGTACCTGAAAAGGATATTGTAGTCACTCCGTATAGGTTAAAAGAACATCCTAATCAGGTTAGATATCCGGTTGAACATTTAGATCCTGATAATATAAAAATTTTACCATTTGATTTAGTAGAACTTAAGTCTGCTCCTGCTGGTTTAATGTTAATTAATAGATCTGTGTTTAAAGTGTTGATGGCGAAATACGCTAATAGAAGAATTAAGTTTGATAAAGCGCATGCTGATAAGATGGATGCTGAAGTTGGATATAAGGGCGCGATTGAAAAGTATATGTATAATTTTTGGGACACTAGTTTTAATGACCATGAGTGGAAGGGTGAAGATTTAGCATTCTCTGAGCTCGCTAGACGTTGTAGTATTAAGATCTACGCGAATCTGGACTCATGGACCACGCATCATGGATCATGGGGCTTTAGAGGCAAGTTTGGTGATTCACTAATTAAAAAGGAGGGTAAATGAGAGAGCAAATCTATAAGGCACTGATGGTGCGCTACCAGCACCAGATGGAAGACGCACTGCTTAAAATAGACATGTTGATGGCATCTCCACAATCTGTGATTGTAGAACACATAGATATTACGGGTGAAATTGACAAATTGTTACACATTGTTGCAGAAGCCAAAGAAAATATGGCAACTTTGCGGCAGTATTATGGCACAAATTAGATTTTGTGGTACCATATAGTGTTCTAAAAAGTTTTAAAAAAATTTATAAATTTTTTTTGGAGCAAAATAATTGGTACTTTGGTACTTTTCAAGGGACAGCCGCATAAATACTGGCTTAAAGTGGGACCAATTATGGACCAAATGTGGTTTATGGTACCAATTATTTGGTACCATGTTAAATTAACCGCATAAATACTAACTTCTCAAAAAGCCCTATCGGGCGCGCGAGGAAACTTTTTGAAACTTTTTAAACTTTTCAGATCCCTATATAGATGCTAGAAGAAATTATGCCTAAGAAAAGAAGAAAAATAGTCGTAAACTCAACAACTCCCGAAATACCTTTTCCTAAAGTCCGAGTGGAGTGGATCGATTGTGTGAGTGATTCGGGCTGGGCAACCGAGAAAGAGTTTGATAAGATGTCTTTTGCAAGACCAATTAATGAAGGGTGGTTATACTCGAAAGACAAGAAGGCAATAAAACTATTTGCATCTTATGATAAGGAAGATGATGGTAGTTTTAGTTTTGGTGATAGAACTATGATACCAAGACAGTGGATAAGAAGGATACAAAAGATATAGAATATAAAAAATTATGGAGTTATTTCCTGTTCCGATTCATTCAGAAAAATTTAACCTGAATGTGAAAGAGATGGCTAAGTATTGCTTGGCTATGAAAAAAACAACTAAAAGCAGTAATGTAAGTAATAAAGGCGGTTGGCAATCACCACGTCTTACGGGTGAGCATGCACCTTTAAATGATTTGTTTAAAGAGATTTTAAGAGTTGGAGAGCATTACAGAAAAAGAATTGCTTATAAAGATCCTTTAAAGATAGACACTGTGTGGATAAATATAAATGGTTACAAGGATTATAATATTGAACACTCACATAATTACAGTGTTGTTTCAGGATCGTTTTATTTAACACCAAACAATAGTGAAATAGCTTTTTTACATCCCGCTTCATCTTTTTTAGCATATGATTGGCCATCTAGTAGTTTATCAGAACATAATAAATACAACAGCGCGGTATGGAAAATGACACCACTTGAGAATCAGGTAATACTGTTTCCGGGATGGTTTAAACACAGGGTAGAGCCAAACTTAAATAAAAAGGAAAAAAGGATTTCTATTTCCTTTAACTTAATTTGATGAAATCTTTTTTGGCTGCTCCTCACTCTCACCTTCAACAGTCTGCGCATTTAAAAGAGGCTCGTAGTCGGATAAAATTTGTTTCATCTTTGCTTCTAATTGTTCTTCTGTCATATCCTCTAGTTTCCCTGTTTTTATTATTTTTCTGTCTATGTATAATCCTGCAGCCTTTCCACGATTTGTTTCAGCGTTTACTGCAGAAGAGAAAGAGCCTTTCTTTAACGCGAGTTCTTTAATACGTGCAAGTTCAGCTACATGTGTTTCATAGTTAACTTCAAACTTTTTTAGTCTTTCTTCTTTTAGCTTACCTATATATGCTGCTACCAACGGCGACAATCTAGGATTCATTAATTCTGATCCCTCTTGTCTCGCTCTTTTTTCTGAGTAGCCAGCTAGCTTAGCGGCCTCACCTTGAGAGACGGGACCGTCTGGTCCACCGAATACGATGAACTCTGCAAATCTTTTTTGCATTTCTGTTAATCTTTTTGGAACTCCCATATTGACAATTTAAGGTAACTATCCTATATTGTCAAGGTATGAAAGATAAACGAACTTATAACAATTTGAAAGAACACGGAGAAGATATGACGTATGAAAGCGAGAGAAAACACGAAAGCGATGACAGGGGAGAACTAGATCTAAGTTTACTTGTTGACCAACACAAGCGAGAAATTTGGGCTTATAAGATGAGAGAGTCTGATTGGGTTAGAACTAAGAATCAATTGGATGGCAATAAAAAAATTATAGAAGAAATGTCAGCACAAGTCATAGGTTTAAAAAAAGAGATTGACAGATTGTCAGAAGAGAATAATAACCTTAGAATTATAGATTCTTCACATCAAGAATTGAACGGACAACTAAGAAAACAAATTACAGAAGTTGAAGTTGAAATGGCTAACTTAAAAGCAATTGGAAATAACTCTCCAGAGATGAGAAACTTACAAAGGGATAACAAGTACCTAGTTGAGAAGGTTAGAGACTATCAAGAGATGTTAAAAAAAGCAGGACTATGAGAGTACAAGACCTTCAACAATTCTTATCTCAATTTACTGAGGGATCAGATGCAATTAAGAACGCGCAAGTTTTTGTAGAAGTTAATGGCAAACTTGCGGGAGTCAGACGTATGGAAGTGCATGAAAACTCTATTCCAATTGCAGGACATAAAGGTCATACAGCACACAGATTAGTTATTAAAACTCAAAAACCATCAAGTATAATCTTACCTGAGAAACTACAAAAAGATTATTAGATGGATGACGATGTAACCCCAAAATCCGCATGGGCCCGGAAGCTAAATTATATAAAAAACTTCGTAAAGTTTCTAAAGATATTTCGTGGATTAGGATTGAAAACCTTAGCGCTTTGGGTACTCCCGATCTATTGGGCTATAATACTTTGGGCCACTTTTTTACAGTAGAGTTAAAAGTTACAAAAGGAAATAAAGTTCGATTTTCACCACACCAAATTGCGTTCCATAAGACACATCCGAATAATACTTTCATCTTAGTCGAGACCCTTTGTCAAAGGTCCTCGAAACTTGTTCAGTACTACTTGATCCCTGGATCAAGGATAGATGAGCTTGTAGCTTGTGGCTTGAAGCCTAAGCTTGACGCTTGTCGCTTGGAGCTTGATGCTTGTAGCTTGAAACTTCAGAACCTGAACTAGGTTCTGGTTTAGTGGTGCTTGATGCTTGATGCTTGACGCTTGCAGCTTGGTGCTTCCTTCTCTCAGCCCTGAGGGCTGCATAATATTTCGGGTGTTTAAACATTTTAATGTTGGCCGTATGATATATTTTTAATTTCAGGATTCCAGCAATTTCTACAATCTAAGCATTGATTGCCCTGTGTAGCGCTTGGACAGGTAGCCCCAGATGTAACAACTGTTGAAGTGTTGGGCCAGCTGTTGACTGGTCCCTGGTCAATCATTGGTGAAGAGAATCTAATGACCAGATTCGCAGGTGCCCTGTCGAGATGGTCCTTGACCCATGCTTCACGGGTTGGCATCCAGTGCCGCCTCGTGGGCGTTAACCTGCAGACTTCATATATTTTATTTAAATGATCTAGATCCTGTACATCTCCTGAATCGTGCCAGCGGAACACGTTCGACTTCTTGCTGTTGATCAGGTGAGCCATTGCCTGGACCCATTGCGATGTGTATACTGCTGCCAGTCTTTTGTATTGTGCATCCTGGACCACCTTAAACACGTAACAATTTTTGAGCGCATAACAGTCATAACACACTGAGCCCTTAACGTTCCGCAGCTTGCTGCCAGTTTTACATTCTTTGGCCGGCAGGCCTATTGACCAGCCCGGCATCTTACTTGGTTTACTAAGACCACCGACGATGGTCCACGCTTCACTTGTTTTCATTTTTTATTTCTCCTTTATAATCCTATTGTAGCTTGCTGCTTGCTGCTTGTCAAGCTTGGCGCTTGAAGCTTGCTGCTTGAATAAAAATGCGGCATCTTTTTTTGTGATCAACCGGTCCTGAATAGAATTCAAGAACTTCTCACAGCTGGCCAGGTAAGCTTGCGGGAGCTCTGCATGGTCCCGCAAGAAATAGTGTGTTAAGTCGTTGTGCTTAATGTTTCTTTTTTTCATACTTCGCCATATCCTGTTTTACTAACTTCAGGATTTCTTCCAGAGCGTCAGCTATTCTTTTTAATTGTGTTGTGTCCATAATTTCTCTCTTTCTGATCCCAGAGCTTTGCGGATTATGCATAACCACTTCTACGCGCGGCGCGGAAGCAAAGCTCAGGGATCAGGTGTATCCTACACTATCCCAGAGTTACTGTCAAGCTTGCCGCTTAAAACTTTTTTCTTTTTGTTATTTAGAATCATTCTAATCTGCCGCCTGCAGCTTGAAGCTTGTGGCTTGTAGCCGTTGGCCAGAAGCCATTCTGCATGCAGCTTGAGAATATTAATTCCATAACTTTCTAATTGTCTACTCATACTTTCTGATCCCAGACCCAACGGTTAAGTACTCAATAGTCGCGCGCACTATTCACAAGCCATAGCCAGCCCATTGGATCAGGGATCAGGCCCGCCCGATTTTCAGGGCAGAGGCCAATGTTATTTCAACCTGATCTGGGATCAGCAATACCGAAGTTTACGGCTTTCGCCTACCTCCTGACATATCACTGATCCCAGAACCATTGCGACTTGTACAACATCATTACGTCTAGCTATAGAACACAATGGTTCAGGGATCAGTCCTAATTCATAGCACGAAGACGGTATAAATACGGTGTGACGCACTACAACTAGGAGTTGTCCCAATAAATTAGAAAGAGGTAATCTAAATAATTTATTAAATCCTATATACTACTTGACAGATTAATTGTCAAGTGATAAAAATACAAAATTAATAAAGGAGAAAAACATGAGTAGAATAAGACTAAACCAAGAGTATCGGAATAAGATTGCTAACAGAATGAGAGTTCATTTAGAGCAAGAGGATACTGTTGAAAAAAAAGAGTATGACAATTTGAAAGCAGATCAAATTGATCTAAACGATAATGCGTGGAACTTGGCACATAAAATAGTTAGACGAGCATATCCTGAGGAAGATGTTAAACTTGCACAATATCTTCAAGACAAATATCAAAATGTAAATACTATTGCACCTGATAGTTGTTTCCATTTTCATTATATGGGCGAGGTTGAAGATCGAGACTATGACAACAATCCAACAATGGTAGAGAAAGCCATTGAAAAACATTTTGATTTTAGATTAAATGGTAGTATCGAGGGCGATAGCGATAGTCATTCAAGCGACAAAAATTATGGCTATGCTTTATATCGTGATGAAATAAATGCCCAAGAGGGTTGCAACGCTGATATAAATATTGAGCAAGAAAATAAAAGTAGCAATCCACATTTAACTAAATTCCAAGACGCAAATAATAAATATCTTAGAGCTGACGACGACGATCAAGGATATGGGAAAGAGTGGAACGATAAATATAAACTTGATTTAATTGGTCGAGAGTATTGTCGAGACAGATCGATTGCATGTTCTAAAGAGGAGTTTATGATGTTGGAAGATTGGAAAGCTCAAAAAGGTAAATTTGTTATGTCTCATAACAAATGGATTAAATCTATTTTAAACCAAATGAAAGAAATTAAAATTGGTTTAAAGGGATATAAATATTTAGACGAGGCGATTGAGTTATGTACTGAACTTGGATTAAATGTTCAAGACGCAGAAATCATAAGAACTAATAGCACAGGTCTAACAATCTACAATCCTAAAAACCTAGCTGATAGAATAAAAGGAATGAAGAACAAGAAAGAGCAAACAAGAGAGGAGAAGATAGCGTCTAGGTTGTTATATGAACAACAACAAAATGAAAGTGTAAATTAACACTTGACGAGGTTATCCTATTTATGATAGGATAACCTTATTAACAGAAAGAGGAAAGATGACAAAACAAAACATAAAATACTTTAGTTGGTATGCTAAATCACGACAGGCATTTATAAATTGTCGTGGAGTAGATCAACACGAATACTACGATCAATGGAGTGGAAAGTTTAAAACTTTCGTATCAAGACAATGGACAGACTTAAAAGGTTTTCCTTGTTATAACTTTTGGGACTTGGACGCAGAACACCCAAGAACTGCAGTTAATTATTCTGTAAGGAAAGCATAATGATAGGACGATTATTAATGGTTTTAGTTGGATTGATTTTAACAATGTTAGGAGTAATTACAGCATTGCATTCACAACATTTTATTTTAGGTTTAATAATTTTGTTTGGCGGATTTATGTCAATGTTAGAGGGATTGCCAAAGTATGAGTAATTATAATTGGTGTCATAATCCTAATTGCCATAAGGTTGAAACACAGTCAAGGGTGCGTGGCTCAGGGACCAATAAAGTATTGAGGACTAGAAAAATTCCTTTAACAAGTGAATATATTAGAGAAAGTATATGGGCATATTTTTGCAATCAAAATTGTTTGCATGTTTTTTTAAATCAATTTAGAAATGAGATTGCAAATATAAACCCTGTTAGAAAGCCGAGCGAAACACCGATCAAGATTACAACACATACTTTTGACATGGGTTATAGACAAGGTCAAACATATAAAAAAATAACAGCTGTTGACAATGATTGATCTATCCTATATGATCAAGGACATGAATAATATGAAAGTAAAACAATCAGTAGAATACAATGGCAAGAGATATACTCTACCATTTTTAGTAGCTAAAGAATCTCTATCTACTGAAGAAGACACAGTAAAAAATAGATTTGGTGGCGAGTCGTGTACATTGCCAGCGTTTGCTATTGCTGTGTATGATGTAATCATCGGCTCTGAAATGTTAGGTGATTATAAAAAAGTTAGACGAGGTTTAGATTGGTTTAGTAGAAATTTTACTAAACAATACATGGTATTGTTAGACTGAGTCATCAACCACAACGCGGGCGCTAACGCGCCCTCGTTCACCCCTTCAATAGAGGTACCAAACCCAAATCCAAAAAACTTTAAGAAAGAAAGGCCGATCCACATTTAAATAAAAAGGGGTCCCACTACTCTAGGTTGTATTGCTTGATTTAGACAGTCAATGGTGGTAAAAACTTCTTCAACATCCTATAAGGGTGCGAAAAATTTTTTAAAAATTTTGTATGGATTTAAATAATATAGATATAAGTAAGCTACCTTCAGACGTCCGTAAAACTTTTCGACAACTTCAAGTAATGTATGCGGAGAAAAAAATTCAAAATAAAGCTCAAGATGACTTTTTAAGTTTTGTTAAATGTGTTTGGCCCGAGTTTATTGAAGGTGCGCACCATAGACA
>Ga0208030_1000984_pt1 | contig 17997 bp, 17 predicted proteins | sample MalvirDeepMed_M9_FD_184246 | JGI IMG/M metagenome (GOLD analysis project Ga0208030, IMG submission 184246) | Marine viral communities from the Global Malaspina Expedition - Malaspina viral metaG DeepMed_M9 (SPAdes) (version 2) | ecosystem: Environmental > Aquatic > Marine > Oceanic | place...
GCTCACACCACGCCTTCTCAGCCGATCAACAAATCGTTGCGAAAGATTGGCGCAGTGAGCCCAATCACTGTCCCGCTCAATGACCGCCAGTTCGCTTGCCCGTCCGAAGCCAACGGCCAGTGCAGTTGGGATGGTGCCCGGATGGAGTCCGCTTTGCTGCCCACCCCCGATAACCAGCGGCTCCAGCCGCGCCAGGTTTGCGGGGGACGCGCACACGGCGCCCAAACCGGCAGGCCCGTAGATCTTGTGCGATGAAACGGTGATAATTGTTTCGGGTCCAAGGTCATTGATGGGAATCCGACCCAGAGCCTGCGCAGCGTCGGTGTGAAAGACCGCATCGTGGGCGTCACAAAACTCCGCCAGCTCGCGGATGGGCTGGATGGTCCCAACCTCGTTATTGACCGCCATCACAGAGACGAATGCGGCGCCTTCGATCAGCTCGAATGCAGCGTCGAGATCGATCAGCCCGTCTTCGGACACCGGAACAATATCCAACAGAGCCCCGCGGGCTTGGCACCAGCGGGCTGTTTCTAGGACGCACGGATGTTCGATGGCACTCACCACCATCCTAGCGCCGGGACCGCAAAAGCTGCGCATGACCAAATTGCAGGCGAAGGTCGCGCCGGGCGTGAACAGCACCCCTTCGCTTTCAGTTCCGGTCGCGAGCGCTAGCCGTGAGCGCGCGTCTTCGACCGCCTGGCTCGCCGATAGTCCCGCTGCATGTTGCACCGAATGCGGATTGGCGGGCGCGCGCAACCAGGGAAGCATGTCGTCAAGGACGCGGCAGTCAAGCGGTGTGGTGGACTGGAAATCGAGATAGATGGGTGAGCTCATGCGCCTCCGCTCTTGGCAAAGCTCGGCCGCATCGTTTTTGGTCGCGTAGTAATAGGGAGCGTCCGGTGTTCAGTCATCGTATCGGAACAATCGCTGAACGCGGCTCAAATTACAATTACTGCTGCATCTTTTCGACCGGAAGTGAGCAGCCGTAGCTCGCAAGCCACGACCAGCATGCACATTGGCCGACGCGATCGTTCTGATCACCTGATTTTGGCTCGACCTATCGAAATGCGACAAGGAAGGTCCGCTATCCGATTGGCGCTTTTGAAAGGAGACGTTCCGGACTGTCCAACATAACTGTCGCTCCGAGGGTATCCGAGTGACGTCCGCTTTCGAGTTCCTCGAACTGGTTGCCCAATGACAGAGTTTGGGGCGCGAAGCTGACCTGTTGCGGGTAACAAAGGCGGTTGTTCGATCAGCTCGATGCCATGCTTCGCCTTTATCTTCGGGAAAACCGGGTTTCCCACGCTATCTTTTTCACTAGTGGCTCTCCGCGTCCCGGATAGATGTGCTGCGCAAGCCAATCGCACTCCAAGTCAATGTTCGTTTCCGCGACCTCGATGAACCATACTTTCTGTTCCGGATTCCATCGATAGCCACGAGTCCTTAAGGCAGATCGCTCGGAAAATGGCGCCCCGATCGCCTCCACGACTGCCCTTGGCGACTGCGCTCTTTCAAGTGCCATGCCGCAGACGGTTTTGCTCCCACCGCTTGGAACATGGTCGAGGAGATGGAGAAGTGCCGAAACGTCTGTCTGCGCTCTATGCGCATCGTAGAAGCATCCCATTCGTGCCAGCAGACCGGATAGGGTACGATCCTGGTATCCGAGGCCCTTCCAATCGATATCCGCCAATGAGCAGACCCATGGTTGTCCTGCTATCAAGGGAAGCCGGGCCTCGACGAACGGTCGATCGAAGGAAGCGTTGTGGGCGACGACGAAGTCGACATCTCGGATCATCGATGTTGCCTCGCCTTCATTGATCGCACGTCCGGCGACGTCGGCATCGGTCAGACCCGTTGTCCGTTCTATTTCTGCCGGGATGGATGTCGAGGGTTGCTCCAGCCAAGTCCGCGGCTTTCCCGTCTCGATGATGGAACCTGCATCGTCGATGCGGAACCGCTGCACTGCGAGTTCGATCACCTCATGCTTATCGGGATCTAGACCCGTGGTCTCCACGTCGATGGCAATCCCCACCCTTCCCACGTTGCGATTCCGTGGGTCGGCTGGCCTATCCATCTCCCGCATACGACGTAGGACGCGGAAGTCTTCATGCAGGTCCAACGACCTTGCGGCGGCTTCCGCGTCCAGCATCACGGATATCATGTCCGTCATTACGCTTTGAAGCGCTGTTCGATCAGCATGTCGAGACCCTCCGCGAGAGGCGAACGCGGATCGCAGGCGGCGAGAGCCAGCGTGTCTGCGAGAGCGTCGGAAATCATCGCTACGCCGAGCGGCGTCGAGTGATCGAAGCCGACACGGAAGTTCGCTGTGGCTGCAACATCCTTTCCGAACCGGCCGATCACTCGCTCGACGATGTCTTCGGGATGGTCTGAGACCAAGGCCCAGAATGTGAAGATTCGAACTCCGTCACGTTCCAGATCGAGCCAGCAGGTTCTCAATTGCGGATCGGGTTCTCCTTTCGCTACGGCGTCGACGTCGCGGACCGTTTTGTCTTCGACATCGTGAACTTCGGTCGTAGCGGTTTCCCCGTCACCATCGTCGAGCAGCGTGTCAATATCGGTCGGATTCGCATCGAGGCCCAGATGCAACCCATGAAGAAGGAGATTCCTCCGGAACCCCTCGCGATGCATGCAAGCTTCTATGGCCGCCCGCCCGTCGAAGAGGGTTCTGGGGGCCATGAGCCACGCGGCCGGGTCGAACTCCAGGCCTTCTCTTTCGAAGCGTGCACCTGCGTCCGATGCCGCGATGGCCAACCGCACCAGCGAGCGATCGGTGGTCTCGAGAACGATGTCCGAAGGAGCGTCCTCTTCCAGCGGATCCAGAGCAGACCAGATGATCTCGGGGGGATGGCCGTTGGCTCTGATCGATGCGGAGGCGCCGGTGCTGAAGGTCGAAACGTGGTCGCAGTTGATTGCCGTCATGTGCAGCTCCTTTGGAACACAGGCGCGTCTGCCTGCGGAACGGAACATAAACATGGTTACCAATACGTCAAGATTTCTTGACGCATTTTTTCAACGTACGGACTTGAGAGTGCTCGATACGTCAAATATAGCTGTCATATGGATGAAGGTAAGATTGCGATGTGCTTCGCGGCGCTGGGGAACGACGTGCGGCTTGAACTCTTTAGGCGGCTCGTCGAGTCGTCTCCTACGGGATTGGGGCCGACTGCCCTGTCCGAACTGATAGCACTGCCTCGCAACCTCGTCAGCTATCATCTAGCACCGCTGCGAGCGTGTGGCCTGGTAGTGAACGAGAGGGACGGTCGTGACGTTCTCTACAGGGTTTCCCAGGATGGGTTAGCAGAGTTCGCCATCGCCGTTCAGAGACTCATGATGCAAAGATCCTGATTGGGAATCGAAGTACGAAATCGATTTTGAGAGCTCGCCTGAGCAATCTTCACTAGGTCACAAGACCATCTGAAAATCAGAATACTGCGCGGGTTTAACTTCCGACAAAGGTCGGTCGCCTAAGGGTCATCTCCGTTCGTTCAGGGATATGATCATCATGCATCGATTGCACGTATTGAAAGTGCCCACCACCTTGGTGGGGTACACTCTTGCGACCAGCCTTTTCCCTTACACGCACTACGCGGATGCCGGACACGATCCTCTCATCGAAGTCGTTGGCGGAGAAAAGGAGATCATGTTGCGATGCAGGGATGTTGCGAAGCTGCATCCGAACTATCAGAGCCATCCGAGGAACCGGCTCGATATCTATATGCCGGGAGATGCGGCCTTCAATCTGGCATTGGACATCGTAGCGTTCACTGGTGCCAGATCGGTGCCTGAACTCGCCGCAGTCGATCCTGAAGCATACCGCCGTGGCCCTCAGACTCTGCCGAAAATCCAGGCGACCAGAAGGGCTTCGTGTAGCAGGGCCCGCGCGACGATCGCGGGTATCCGCGTACATAGCGGCCCAACACCCGTGTATGTGGATAACGAGACCCCCAATGAGGGTCACGTCGAGATGAAGGGGCCAGAGATCCATCTCGGGATCCCCCTGAAAGAGGTCGATGGGGTTTTCGATCCATCGTCCGTTCGAAATTCAGGGTTATGGCAATCGCCTTCGATGCGTACTTTTTCACCCCGAACAGACGCCATTCTCGATCGTCCTGCCCCCACCACACCGATCGACGTCGAAATCGTATTTGGAACTGAGGCGGCAGCCGTGTTCGCGGCCTGTCTTCTAGCAGCAGCGAGGTCCGATCAGCTCTCTACAGCGGCGCCAGCTTGGAGTTGATTATGGCAGCCTCTTGGATCTCTAGTGCGTAGGTGTTTAGGAGAATTCTATCTATCTCGAGGTCGATCCGTGCGATCCGCTGGGCCTGAAAAGCCCGTTCGCTCGCCAACCTTGCCTCGCTGACCTCTCTCTGAGCGTCGAGCATCTGATGAACGAGACCAACCACTTCTTCCACGACCTCGGCGTCGGTTCGCGGAACGATGAACCGACTCTGGGAACCGGGCGTCGCGTGTATCAGTCCACCGCCTAGCGAATGGTCGATGATGTAGGTCGAGAAGTAGTATTCCTGCAGCCGACTGTTCATCGCTGCGAGAATGAACTCCAAGGGTAGATCGGCAGTAGGACTGCGGTCGGTGACGACGCCGTGCGGGACGACCACGAGGAGGCTCTGCTCCACGAATCTGCCTCCATCGTCAATGGTGGCGATTGGACGCATCCGCGAGAGCATCGTCTGTGAGATGATCTTCCTTGCTTCGAAAAGTTCCGGCCAACGCGGGCTATACATCTCGTCCGGGCGGTAGAGGATGTAGCGACGGGGGTCATCAATGCCGTATCGTCGGATGTCCCGCCCCTCCAAGTAAGGTCGCGCTTCTTTCGTATCGGCCTGGTCGACGATCAGCCTGTCCTTACCGCCCTGCCCTTTTCCTTTCGCACATGATCGGAGACCGTTCGTCACATAACAAAGGTCCTCGAGCGTGTGGCTTTCGGAAGCGAGTCTCTCGCAGAGGCGTTTGTGCTGTGACAGCATGTCGATCTTGAGTGACGACCCGGGGTTCGAAAGCGCTTCACGCTGCGGCCACTTACGGAATGCAGGCTCGATGAGGTCAGTCGAGCTTGATGGCGAGAGCACATCGATCGCTGATCCCTTACCTCTTGAAGACGGTTTGGTCGCACGGAGGACGAGAACGCAGGTCTTGACCATCGCGCCGTTGAATATCCGTAATTGAGATAGATCGGTGACCGACGCGATCGTCGTTTCCTTCAAGAGGGTATGACGGAGATGCTCGAAATTCGGCTGGTGCAGTGTCTGTATCGGCACGATGAAACCGACGCTTCCGCCGTCGCGGACAAGATGCAGGGACTTCTCTACGAAGAGCCCGTAGACGTCCCAGCTACGTGTAGCGAACTCGTAATGCCTCTCGAGATACGCCGCATGCGTAGGAAAGAGCGCTTTGTAGTTGCGCACGCGGATATACGGAGGGTTGCCGACGATGGCATCGAACCCTCCGCTCTCCATGATGGCTTTGAAGCCGGAATTTCCGCGCCAATCGAACGAGTTCACGCGATGGCGTTCCTCCATATCGAACATGTCGACGGGCTGGTCGTCGTAGAAATCTTCGGCGATCAGTGAGTTGCCGCATCGTATGTTCGCGCCGATGTCGGGCAGCGCCCTTTCGCGGAAAAGTTTCAGCTGCTGATCGACCGTTTCGGCGTTCTCGCCTTCGAGCACCTTCAGGAGAAGCGACAGCTTCGTCACTTCGACTGCCTGCGCATCCAAGTCGACGCCGAATACGTGGTCGGTGAGGATCCGTTTTCTTTCTACTGCAGTAAGGCGCCATCCCGAGGTGCCGCCGTTGATGATGCGCCCCCGCGACGCCTTCTCCCCTGCATTCACATATTGCGCCAGATGCCAGTCCAACAGGTATTGATAGACCCGCAGGAGAAACGAGCCCGACCCGCACGCTGGATCCAGTATCCTGAGATGAGCCACCTGACGGGGCGATTTGCCTGTGACCAATGGCCCGACCGCCTGCTGGACGATGAAATCTACGACGTGGGTCGGAGTGTAGTAGACCCCGCCCGCCTTCCGAACCTCGGGTTTTTCGTCGACGACGACGGAATGGTCATCGGCGAACGAGATCGTGCGTCCGAGGAAGCGTTCGTAAACCTGTCCGAGTATGTCGGCTCCGAGGACCGAGAACTCGTATGGGCTGTTGGGATAATAGAGATCGGCCAGGATCGGCTGGAGCGCATCGTCCGATATCCTTACCCCCAAAGTCAGATCGTCCGGTTGCTCTATCTGCCCCCTTTCGTCCCGAAAGTGGAACAGGCCGGAATTGTAGCGGTCGTCCGCCTCGCGGAAGTGAGCGGCAAGCCGGCGGTAGCAACCACGACCTTTCGCCAGCTTCTTCAGTGTGCCGTGCGGTTCGATCCCGCGATCCTCGCAGATGCGCAGGAAGACTATCCTGTCGATCGTCGCCTGGACGACGTGATTGATCTCGCGGATGGACAGTTTCCTGTTATGCGCTGCGATGTCGGTCGCCAAGGTCAGTCGCCAACCGTCGATCTCTTCGAGGAAGGTGTCGTCCACCTGTTTCGATCCGCGGGTCCGTTTGGAAGCAGTAAAGCGTTCCAATGAGCCTTTAAGGATTGCAGTCTTCGAGAGAAGCTCGGCGATTTCCTCCCAGCGTTCCTCGAACTGATCGCAGGTAGCGTAGAGGATGCGCGCTTTATCGGCACGATCGCCCGGCTGCGGCTTCACCCTGCCGTCGTAGATCGCGATTTCGTGGAAGTTGGTCGAGACTGAGATCGAAAGCTTGGCCGACCAAGCATAGCGGCGCAGCTGGTATGCGGTGGTCTTGTCGGATTCGATGCTGACGCTTGGACGCTTCGCTTCGACGAAGAACATCCTCTGTCCACCGACGCGGAAAGCGTAATCGGGGGATTTGGAACGGCCTTCGACATCTACGACGTCCTCATGGACGACATCCTTGTATGGCTCGGCGTAGCCGCTTTCGTTGTCGATGTCCCAACCTAGCAGCTTGAACAACGGATCAATGAATTCCCGCCGGACCGGAGTCTCTTTATAGGTACCGGCCAGAAGGCTCTCGCGCTGGAGGGCGAAGCGTTGGATCAGGTCGTGAAGGGTGATTGCGGCCAAACGAGGTCTCGTCACTTCCGGAACAGAGGTCTCGCATCCCGACCATCGCGGGAAGTACCTCAGACCAGTCTTTCTTACATCTGTGCTCATACGGCAACCTCTGCCGTGCCTACCGATCCCCGAATTTTTTCGGATCTACAAATGAAACCTGATTGAAAGTCTTAAGGCTTCCGGTGTAGCAACATCATGTTCGTCATCGTGGCGGACCGAGGCGTGGAAACCTCGCAGTAAGTAGCCGAACGCCCGGTCGAGTAATTTCGGCCGGGGAGCGGGCGTGCATGTCCAGGGCTTCGGCCTAAAGACGTCCGCGCCTGTCTTACTGCAGGTTTCCAATCTCCGGCTCCGGGCCGGCACCGCCTCGATGATCAGGAGACGGTGCCGCCGGCTGGAGTCCGCCGACACCATTCGAGGGGTGTCGCATGGTCCCGGGGAACTCGCAGCTCGCTGTGCTCAAGAAAAATCTTCGCTACTCATCGGTCATAACGGGAGTTCTGCTACTTGCGGCTTGTGGCGGCGGTGGAGGTGTATCCTCTACGCCTCCACCCGTATTAGCGCCGACACCTGCTCCAGCGCCGCCGCCGGTTCCAACACCATCTCCTTCGCCTAGTCCAACACCTGCGCCCGCCCCAGCCCCGACACCGACACCGGCTCCCGTTCCGGCGCCATCACCCAGCCCAACTCCGGCTCCTACGCCAGCACCGACGCCTGCGCCTACGCCCGCAGGTAGTGCGGAATATCGCGCGAGTTCTGCCGCCGTGGGGATGAACGCCCAATATGCCTACGACCGTGGCATCACCGGTAAAGGTGTAACCATCGCGATCATCGACAGCGCGAACCTGGATGAGCAACCGGAGTTCGCAGGGCGGATCTCGCCCGACAGCAAGGCGATCGATTTCCGCTTCGCCCGATGTGGCGACTGCCCGGCCGAAAGCGTCAACTTCGGTAAAGGCGATCTGGACGGCCACGGAACCCCGGTCACTGCGATCGCCGCTGCTGCGAAGGACGGCAAGGGGATTCACGGCGTTGCCTACGATGCGACGATCCTCTCGATACGCACCGACAGCGCCAAGGAGATACTCGCTAGCGGGCCGCTCGAGGGTGGAGGTCCACCCAATACCGGAGCACTCGCTCCTGCGATAACCTACGCCGTCGACAAGGGCGCGTTCGTCTTGAACCTCAGCATCAACGGAGAGGGATCGTCGTTCTCCGCAGCCGATCTTCGCAAGGCGATGGATCACGTCCGTCTTAATGACCGACTGCTCGTTCAGTCGGTTGCGAACTGGAACGGCGAGAATAGCTTTACCGGCATAACCGAGCAGATGGTCGGTGCGGATTTCACGAACAAGGATTGGTTCCTGTTCGGCATCCGCGTGGACGCGAACTTCAGGGCGGTCCCGACGAACGGGAATCCCGGAGCCTTGGCGGACCGGACGCTCGCGGTCGTGGCGAACAACATCGAGTCGATCGACAAGGACGGCAATGTCGTCACTGTCGACGGTAACAGCTTCGCCGCGCCTGCGATCGCAGGGGCGGCGGCTCTACTGAAGCAATATTGGCCAAAGCTCGGCGGCAAGGAGATCAGCCGTATCCTCCTCGATACCGCGCGCGACCTGGGTGATCCGGGAGTCGATCAGGTCTACGGCGTTGGGCTCCTCGACATCGAGAACGCGATGAAGGCCCAGGCGCCCGCAGCTTCGTTCGTCGCGGCAGGGCGGGTGCTCACACGGTATTCGTCAGTGAGTTTGTCAGCCCCCTTCGGGGGGGCAGCGGGAGCAGCGAGGTTCGGTGCCGCAGTCGGCTCCATGTCCGTCCTCGACCGCTACGGTCGAGACTTCGCCATGCAGAGCGACGTCGGTATCGGCGCGGCCTCGTCCGGTCTCCTGATGGGCGGCTTGTTAGCACGGGTCGATGCTCGGCCGATGAACTTCGAACGAGACGAACGCCTCGGACTCACATCGAGTGCCGTGGGGCCATGGGGGGCCGCCCGACCGACGCGGCCGGCGGTGGTGTCATTCTCGCCATTACCGGGACAGGCGGTAACGCTTGGGACCAACCTCGCGGTCGGTCAGACACCTGCTCTGTCCGGTTCACCACTCCGCTCCATCGCGCCGCAGGTGACCGGAAGCTCGGTTGCATGGAGTGGCGGTGCGTGGTTGATCGGCGCTGCTTCCGGGCGTTCGTGGGATGGCCGTATCGTGCAGCGGACGGCGTCGTTCGCGACACCGCTGGGTCTCGGCCTCGAACTGTCGGACATCCGAGAACGCGGTCAGGTGCTGGGCGCGTCGGCAGGTAAAAGCTTCGAACTGGGTGACGCGCGCACCACGATAGCCACGCTCAATGCTACACGTCCCTTCGGTGAGCTTCTCCTGACCGGACGCGGTTCGGTCGCGTCGACGAGGGTCACCGGCGCAAGCGACCTGCTGAGGTTCGATGGCCCGCTCGTCGGCACGGCGTTCGCGTTCGAAGGTGCTCATCCGCTTTGGGGCGGAAGGTTCACGCTCGGCCTGTCGTCGCCGCTGCGGCTCGAACGCGCACAGGCGATCGTTTCGGCTCCGGTGACCTACGATCTCATCAGCGGTTCGCTCGAGTCCCGCACGCTCGCACTCGACCTCGCGCCTGACGCCCGTGAGATCGATCTCGAGCTGGGCTGGTCGGCCTGGCTGTTCGACCGCGCCGCCCTGCGCCTCGGCGTCGCGCACGCCTTCGATGCGGGGCACGTCGCGGGCGCGAGCGATACCGCAGGCTTCGTCACCTTCACCATCCGCTGAACTGCAGTTTCTGGGAGAACCGTTATGAGTAAATTCACTGCCGCCGCTTCGATGCTCGCCATGGCCAGTCTCGTCGCCGCTCCGGTTTCGGCGCAGAGCGTGCTCGACCGGATTGTTGATGTCCTCAAGCCTAAGTCTGCCGCTCAATCGGCGACCGTATCCCCTGCGCCGACGAGCGCGCAATCGGTCGCGGCACTTACCCCATCCCAGCAGACAGGCATCGATAGTCAGCTACAGCTGACAATCGAAGATGCGGCAATCGCGAGGGATCGTGATGAAGCGCGGCAGTTGATATCGGCGTTGGTTGCGACAGGCGGCTGTGCGACGCATCCCCGTGCCTGGAATGCGATGAACCGCTATCACCTCACCCCTAAAAGCCATGATCTCTATTCGATCGGGATCGTGCCGATGTGGGGTATGAAGTATCACGATTTCACGACCTGCCTGGATGTGACCCGCATCACGGATTGGTCGAAGCCCGCCAACAACGCGCTTTCGTTCCGGGCATACTATGTCGCGGCCGACAGCGGAGAAGCGGGCGACGTGAGGTTCATACTACAGAAGACGTCGGAAGGCACGTGGATGATTCAGAAGATCAGCAAGTGGTGAATCTTGGTATACGACACGTCATCGGCGGCATGGCGATGACATGCGCGCTGCTGTGCACAGCAGCGCCCGTTGGTGCCCAACCCGGAGAGCGCCTCGTCATGGTGCCTGCCGCTGAAACCGCTCCTGCATTCCTCACCCCACTAAGCGACAACGGGTTCATCGATGGCCGGTCGGACGCGATTCCCGAACTCACTGAGGAAGCGGTCGTCGCCTTCTTCGGAGAGCGTCGTATGCGTGTCCTCAACGATGATCCGTTGGCCGACCAGTTGATGACCGCACTTAGCGGGCCACCGTTCGACAGGATCGATCTTGGCAACGGATACTACGTCTACGTGGCTTGCGGGGCGCATAGCTGCGGAGAGCGAGGGGCCGTAATCATGGACGAGACCGGGCGTATCGTTGCGGCCGAGCTGATCGGTTACCGATGTCGGAAGAAGCCCGCACCCCGGTGCAATGACCTACCGGTCGCATATGCGTTCATCGATGGCGATCTACCTGGAAATATTGTCGAGCCGGTCTTCGTCGAGTGGGCGGCAATGAGCTTTGATGAGGTCGATAAGACCAACCGTGAGCATTTCCCGGATCTGCCGCCGGTCGAACGTGTCCTGCGCTTCGTGCGAATGTGACTGAGTTCGCAATGTGCAGGACCCCAGGATCTAGGTGACGCTGCAGGCGCCGTTCGGGACCCTACCGTGAGTGGTAGATCGACAAGCCGACGCCGTCCGCGATCTCCAGTTCAGTGAAGGCATCGACGCAGCGCTGCGTGTCTTCAAGCGTTCGGAAGTGGAGAGCCATGCCTTGCCCGAAAAGGACGCTCGCCGAGTGCATGGCGTATCGGTTCTCGCCCAGCTCGTCCCGCAGCCAGATCGCAAGCCGTTCGATGGTCGCACCCAGACCGGACTGCGGCACACGAAATTTGACCCTGATGGGATAGGCGAGATCGTCGGTCTTGGACTGGAGTCGGGTGCGGCGGACCATGCGTCAGGCGTTGGCATCGGCTGCTGAGTCGGGGCAAGTAGTTTGTTCCTTGTTTGTTCTTGAGATTGACAGGGTCGCGATGCCGTGTTCAGCACCGGTGGATGTGCAACCTCTACCGCTTGACCAAGAAAGCCGCCGAGGTCGCGCAATGGTTCGACGTCGCCGATACCACCGCTGGCGCAAACGTCGTCGAGCAGGTCTATCCGGGTTATCCCGGCTTGGTCGTTGCGGACGGCGGGATTCGTTCAATGGTCTGTGGCTTTCCACTCGTGCAGACGAGTAGGAAGACGGGCAAACTGCTCAAGCCCAAACCTGTGAACAATACCCGTGCCGACAAGCTCGACACGTTCTTCTGGCGTTACAGCTTCGAAGAGCGACGCTGCGTGATACCGCTCGAAGCGTTCGCCGAAGCCGAAGGAAAGCGCGGTCAGATGACGCGGACGTGGATCACGCTGCCAGACCGGGATTTGTTCGCCGTCGCCGGGATATGGCGCGAAAGCGAGGAGTGGGGGCGGAGCTATTCGATGATCATGACCGACGCTAACGAGCAGATGTCATCGGTCCACGATTGGATGCCCGTCATCCTAAAGCGGCGCGGACGAGTGGAGGCAGTGGCAGAATGGGACGACGGACGAAGCAAGACCGCTGTGCCCCCCCATACGATGGCGATCTATGCGTTCATCGCATTGAGGAACGTTGGGCGGGTAAGCATGCGATCGATGAGGACCGAGGCGCGGCAGGTCTCGACGTTAAGATGAATAGTCGCAGCTGGAGTTTTCGACGGGGCCATCGCTTCCGTATACGTGCACCCTATTCGGCAGGGGCCTGAGTTCCATCGATCCTTCCGTCTTGTAGATCGCAAGCTGCCAAGTCCCCTTTTGCGCATTCCTGAGCGTAGTAGGCCTCCATCGTCTCGTCCCCATCGATCGGCGCACGGGCATCGTTCTGCGTCTGAATGGGGTCGGTTTGGCGTTCGGGTTGATCGAATACCTGATTGGACGCTTCGTTCGTTCTATCACGGGAAGGCGGCGTCGAAGGAGCGGCTTCGGTTGATGAGGTCGAGCGGAGATCGGCATCCGGAACGTTGAGCGCAGCTGCTTCCGGCCGCTCACTAGAACCATCGGATAGCTGACCGAAGATGGGTGAGAAGATTGCTGCGAGGATAGCTATGAATGCTATGTCTCGCAGTCGGGGGATGTATTTGTCTGTCGTGAATCCCTTTAGGCGCCCATTGCGATCGTAGTGATATCGCCTTGCCATTATTCTCTTCCTACGGTTGATACTCCACCATCTCGAGCATATGTCCAGATGGCAACATCGATTACATGTCTTGTTTCGCCGGTTTGCTCGTGAAGAAATTCGACTAGTTCAGCGACACCGCTTGCTTTGCACGTCTTAGCCGCTCGGATTAGCCACACGTCCGGTTTGGCCGTGTCTATCAATCCAATGTTCTTCGCCAAGTGATCCTTGGTCACGGGACCGATACCGGGAAGTTCGGTCAACACTCCACTTCCGCACCGGCCCATTCGTTTCTTGAAGTGCTTCCAACCTTCCCGCTTGATGAGCTTAGCTCCCTCGAGAAAGCACTGAGCCTTGCGGCGACTTCCGAAGATTGGAAGGACGTGGTCGATAGACGCCATCACAGCCAACTTCTTTAACCTGAAGTCGGCAAAAGCGCTTTCGAGGCGATCGAATCGATCTTTAATAGTCTTGTAGCGGAAACCACTTGCTTAAACGACGAAACAGTATTGCCGTAAAAAATCCTTTTTTCCGAGTTCAAGGAACGTCTCTCGCGTTGTTGAACGTGCCCATTCAAGGCTGTTCGGTTCGCGTTCACTCAAATGCTCGAATGCCCTTGCCCAGAGTTCCAGAGCCGCATTTCGATCCATTCGCCACCCTTCACGATCTTATTAGACAGGGTTAACCCATCGCAATGTCGCGGGGAAGGGGCTTTCAAACGCCAAGCAGGTGAATAAGCCCTTCACACCATTGTGTGAACGAGGCCGGACGTTAAGACGACTTATCGGGGATGATCGATGCAACCTACTTACATTCCGATTTCGCAGGTGTTTGGCGCGCAGACGAGACACACCGTGCCGTTATTCCAGCGCCCCTACGTATGGTCGCGGGAAGCGCAATGGGAACCGCTCTGGGAGGATGTGAGTGGACTCCTCGAACGTCTGGGAAACCGTGACGAAGAGGCCCCGGTCGCAAGCCATTTCCTCGGCACCGTCGTCCTCGAACAGGTTTCCAATCCGACTGGAAGCCTGCCCCGCCGCGAGGTAATCGACGGCCAGCAGCGCCTCACGACGTTGCAGATACTGCTCAAGGCGGCCGAACATGCGATCTCCAAGGTGGAGGAGGCAGTGGAAGGCGAACAGGCGCAGAAGGCCTCCTTCGCCCGGCAGCAGCTCGCGATGCTCACGGCGAACACCGCTTACGACCCCCTCGAGCGATATAAGGTCTGGCCGACGAACGAGGATAGGGAGCCCTTCCAGGCGGTCCTCGACAGCACCGCAACTGATCCACCGGCTGGTGACCCGACGAGGATGTCCGACGCTTACGGTTTCTTCCGCTCGTCGGCGGAGAGTTACCTTCTGCCGGACGGTGAGGCTTCGGATGCGGGGACGCGCGCGCAGCACCTGGCGGCGGCGCTGAAGGACTATCTCAAGCTGATCGTCCTCGATCTCGATCCGAGTGACGAGCCCCAGGCGATCTTCGAGACGTTGAACGCGCACGGCACACCGCTGCTACCCGCCGACCTTATCAAGAACTGGCTGCTCTGGGAGGCATCCCAGCAGAAGCTCGATGCTACACCTTTATACGAGAACTACTGGCGCAAGTTCGATCGCGATCACGAGTTCTGGCGGGCCAAGGTTGGCACGGGACACGCCGCCCGAGCCAGGGTGGACGCCTTCCTTCAGAGCTGGCTAACCAAGGAAACCGGCGAAGCGGTTTCTCCGAAGCATCTCTACGACCGTTTCCTTCGATATGTTGCAGCGCTCAGGAAGGCGTCGGAGGACCGCACGGTAGATGTCGAAATTCTTATGAACGGAATCGCGCGGGATGCGACTTTCTTCGAGCGGCTGGCGACAGAGAACGGAACGGACCGGTTCTCGCGCTTTCTTCAGCGCCTACGCGTGTTGGACGTAGTGGTCTTCGATCCGGTTCTCCTCGCCCTAATGGGGCGCGACGCCTCCGACGAAGCAGACCGGGTCGCTGCCGCCGAAGCCATCGAGAGTTACCTCGTCCGCCGTATGGTCTGTGGATACCAGACACGTGGTTACGGTGCTCTTGTGCTTCGGCTGCTGAAGGCGATGCGGAATGCGGATAACGACGGCCCGGTGGCGCCGGCGATCGCCGCGGAACTCGCTACCGCTGTCGGTGGCGCAGATTCGTGGCCCGACGACGAAGAATTCCGCACCCAATGGAAGCAGCGTAAGTTCTATAACGGCCTCCGACGGGATCGCGTTCTGATGATCCTCCAGGCGATCGAGGAGGCCTTGCAGGACAAGAACGAGAAGGGGGAGCCGATCCTTACGTTCGATCTTGCACGGCTGCAGATCGAGCATGTCATGCCGCAGGGGTGGCAAGAGCATTGGCCGATCCTGGACGACAACATAACGGCGGAACAGCGGACATGGGCGGTCGATGGCATCGGCAACCTTACGCTGGTGAGTTCGAAGTTAAATCCCTCGCTATCGAATGGTCCGTGGAACGGCCCGTCTGGAGCGTGCAAGCGAGACGGGCTGCATGCGCATAGCAAGCTCGAACTCAATAGGCGCTTGCTGGATGCTTATCCTCAATGGAACGAGGAGCGGATGCAGCATCGTGCTGATGAACTTTTTGACGAGGCTAGCGAGATATGGGCTGACGCCTCGCAGAAATAATTCATTTTGGATCTTCGCTTCCTGTGAATGATAGCGACTGCTCACCATCCCGCGATAAAGACGGCAAACCGAATTATGCATTCAAATTCGGTCGGAATTTTCTCGTCGCTGTTCACCTCGCGTTCTATGACTTCGAAAGAGTCCACACCGCCTCGCAGAACTCTGCTTCCGCCAAGGCGAGATCGCGACGCGATATATCGATGGTTCCTCTGTGGATGCGCAAGGATTTGATCATTCCTACCGTTTCTACAGGCTTGGAACGACCTTTAGGAAGAGATGGATAAAGAGCCATTACCTCGTTGCATCCGAAACGGGTAGCGTAGCATGCGAGTTGATTTGTCACATCACGGGCGGGCATCTCGGATGCCTCGCGATACTTTACATCTATGAGCATTCGAACCGATCCGTTGTTTTCAATTACGATGTCAGGTTTTGCGGTCGAATTCGTGGCTTGAGGAACTTGAGCGTTGGTGAAGAGCGACACGAGCGAGCCCGAGTCACCTTCGATATTGCCATCAAGTATTCTGTGTGATTGCGTAGCGCGGCGTCGAAGCACGTCGCGGCAATAGCCTTCGAACACGTGATCCATATTGATGAGGGCTACCGGTTCCGAAGCGGCTCCATCGCGTCCCAGAAGGTTGAGCCCGCGGCCTGCAACAAGGTAGCCGATCAGCGACAGGGCCGTCGCATACGCGTTAGAAGATGACGGAAGTCGTGCGATTTCACTCGCGATTGACTCAGGCTCAACCTCCGGCCGCGATGGGCCCGCAGCCTGCGGCAGCCACTGCCGAAGTTCAAAAAGTTGGGCGGTTCGAGAAGGGGTTCTAATCGAGCGGCTGCTGTAATGTTCAAGGAGGCTGTCGATCGCAAAAGATAGCAGCCGGTTAGGAACATTGTCGTATGACCTTTCAAAGCGCGAGGAAATCGCCGTCACCCTACCTGTCGTTTTCGTCTTGGCGATACTACGCACAGGATCGAACCGACCTGAAGGGTTGGCCCCTACGTGCTCGCGCTCCGAATAGGTTTTGAGCAGTCCGTCCTGTCTGATTTCACGAATGGAGGCGATTAAGCCATCGGCGAGGACATCCATGAGTGAAGTGGAACGATCCTCCGCATCGGCGTATCGCCGTCGATACCGTGGAATGGCCTGAAAAGCGTGAGCCGGAAAAGTCGCACGATCGATTATGCGCTCCAGGTTCGCCACCGGAACTTTGGTATCCACGGCTAGCGTAAGATGGTCATTGAGCGGGATCTGCCCGATCCAGCCATTGCTTCGAATGACGAATCCACGAAGCTTCCGACTGAATTTGACTTCAATCAACTTGAGGACGTCGTCGTAGAGATCGAGGGATCCATCCGAACGAAATGTGAGTAGCCCCTAGATTTCTGGACGCCTTCGATCCTAATTTTGAGGACAGGAGGCGATGATGGGGAAGCCTAATTTCAGCGATGAGTTCAAACGTGACGCGGTGGCCCAGATCACCGAACGTGGGTATCGGGTAGCGGAGGTTTCGCAGCGGCTCGGTGTGAGTCAGCATTCGCTGTATGCCTGGAAGCGGCAGCTGGCGAAGGTCGGGACCGGCGATGCCGGCAAGGATGCCGAGATCCGCCAGCTGAAGCGCGAGCTGGCCCGGGTGACGGAGGAGCGCGACATCCTAAAAAAAGCCACCGCGTATTTCGCCAGGGATGCAAAGTGAGATACGCGTTCATTGCCGAGCATCGTGATCGTTTCGGCGTACGGGCCATGTGCCGATGCTTGGCCGTGCAACCCAGCGGTTATTATGCCTGGCAGCAGAACCCGGTGAGCCAGCGGGCTCATGAAGATGCTCGGCAGACAGAGTTGATCCGGCAGGCCTGGAACGACAGCGGCAAGGTCTATGGCTACCGCAAGCTGCACGATGACCTGCTGGATCATGGCGAGACCTGCTGCCGGAACCGGGTGGCAAGGTTGACCAGGCTGGCGGGCATCAAGGCACAGATCGGCTACAGGCGCAGGCCTGGCTGCTATGGTGGCAAGCCGGCCCTGGCCGTCGACAACACGCTGGATCGCCAGTTCGACGTGGCTGCGCCAGACCGGGCCTGGGTGACAGACATCACGTATATCCGCACTATGGAAGGCTTTGCCTATCTGGCCATCGTCATCGACCTCTACTCGCGCCGCGTGGTCGGTTGGTCGATACAGAGCAGGCAGACCACCGACGTGGTGCTGGAGGCGCTTCACATGGCGGTATGGCGGCGCAAGCCGAAGCACCGGGTGCTGATCCATTCGGATCAGGGCTCGCAGTTTACCAGCATGGACTGGGCTGCCTTCACCCGCGCTTACAATCTTGAGCACTTGATGAGCCGGCGCGGCAACTGCCACGATAATGCTGTTGCCGAGAGCTTCTTCTCTTCGCTCAAGCGCGAGCGGATCCGGCGCAGAACCTACAAAACCCGCGTGGAAGCTCGGCAGGATGTGTTCGATTATATCGAGATGTTCTACAACCCAAGGCGCCGCCATGGGACGAGTGATGGCCTGTCACCCGTTGAGTATGAGCGACGTTACTTCCAAAGCTTGAGGATGTCCAGAATATCCGGGGCGATTCAATCTGCCTATAGATGAAACCATGGGCA
>Ga0208030_1000985_pt1 | contig 17992 bp, 18 predicted proteins | sample MalvirDeepMed_M9_FD_184246 | JGI IMG/M metagenome (GOLD analysis project Ga0208030, IMG submission 184246) | Marine viral communities from the Global Malaspina Expedition - Malaspina viral metaG DeepMed_M9 (SPAdes) (version 2) | ecosystem: Environmental > Aquatic > Marine > Oceanic | place...
GATGCAGGGCGGTATAATAGCTGCGGTCGCACTGCAGCTTGCCATCCAGGCGGTTTCCCAGCCGCTCGACCGATCCGGCGATGTCGCCGATGACCTCGAGCTGCGGGAAGTAGACCTGATCGACTTCAGCCGCCTTGTAATTGATATGGATGACGGTCTGCCCGCCCGGCTCCATGAAGAAGGGCGGCTTCTCCACCACGTCGTGACCGATATTGACGATCAAATCGGCCTTCTCGATCGCGCAGTGAACATAATCGCCCGACGATAGCGCCGCAGTGCCCAGATAGAGCTCGCTATCTTCATCGACCACGCCTTTGCCCATCTGGGTGTCAAAGAAGGGAAAGCCCGTATCGGATACGAATTTGCGCAACGCCTTCGAAGCGCGGCGGCGGTTCGCTCCGGCTCCGATCAGTAGCAGAGGTCTCTGTGCAGCGAGGATACGTCTCGCTGCCTCATCTAGAGCGGCGTCACCCGCTACGGCATAGCGCCTGTCATGCGGCGGTATGACAGGTTCGACCGTTTGCTCTTCAGCAATGTCTTCGGGCAGCTCGAGCAGCACAGCGCCCGGCCTTTCTTCCTGCGCCAGGCGAAATCCCTCGCGAACGAGCGACGGGATGCGGTTGCCGTTCACAATCTGGGTCGATGCCTTGCACAGCGGGGTGAACAGGGAAACGACGTCGACAATCTGGAACTGGGCCTGTTTCGAGGTCTTGATCGGTTTCTGCCCGGTAATGATCACGAGCGGGAAGGCTCCGAGCGCGGCATAGGCCGCCGGTGTGGTCAGGTTCGTGGCACCTGGCCCGAGTGTTGCCAGGCACACACCTGCCTTGCCGGTCAGGCGGCCATAAGTTGCCGCCATGAAGCCAGCGCCCTGTTCGTGACGGGCCAGAACCAGCGTGATGGTGGAAGTTCGCAGCGATTCCAGAAGATCCAGGTTCTCTTCGCCTGGAACGGCGAAAACATACTCGACACCCTCTGCCTCGAGCGCGGCGACCATAAGATCGGAAGCTTTCATTCGTCGGTCCTCATTTACGAGTTGCAGGGCGGTTCATGCCGTGCGCTACCAAACTGCTTGCTTGCAGCGGCCGACCTGATCGCCGCGCTTGTCAATGGTCGTGATCATGGTCTTGGCATTGGTTCTTTTCGACCTGATGGCCCGGGACCATAACCGGATCACAGTCCGCAGCGAGACAGGCTTCGAACGTTGCATGGGCGATGGCGTGCTGCGTCTCGAGCATACCGCGAGCCCGCGCCTTCACATCCTCGAAAGCCTGCAACGAAGATTCGGCAGGAACGACATGCGCCTCAAGCGCGCGATAATGCTCGCTGATGCTCCAGACTTGGACGTGATGGACGTCGGCCACGCCTTCTGCGTCACGCAGGTCGCTCACAATGCGATCGAACTCGCTTTCGTCCGGCACCGCGCCCATCAAGAGACGCACCGTGCGAGGCAACAAAGTAACGCCCTGCCAGATCACAAAGTCACCAATGACCACCGTGATGGTCAGATCGGCGATATAAAGTTCGTATCGCAGAATGAGCACGCCAGCCACGATCACACCGGCCGAAGCCAGCGCATCGGACACATTGTGCAGGAAGATCGAATAGGGTCAATTCCTCTTCTCGCCGTGTTTGGTTCCCGCATCGTCGTGGCTATCCATGTGAGCGTCGCGCAGAATCTCGATGCCGCCATAGAGAGCGATGCAAGCTACCGCGATGCCCACAACGAGGTCGGGCCAGTTGGTTCCGGTCAGCATCACAATGATGCCGGCGATAATGATCCCGCCATTAGAGATAAAGTCGTTGAAGCTGAAGGTGGTCGCCGCCCGCATATTGACGTCCTTGTTCTCCATCTTCTGCAGCAGGCGCAGGCAATAGAGATTGACCATCCCCGCGATGAACGCCATCGCCATCATCAATATCCCGCCCGGATCGGACCCTTCCACAAACCGTCGGTAAGCATCGAAGATAACCCCAGCAGAGAAGATCAGCAGCATGATGCCGGAGAAACGTGCGGCCCCGCGTTTCCAGGTCCGTGAGCGGGTCAGCGCGAGCAGGCTGAGCGCATAAACGATGGCATCGGATGAATTATCGAGGCCGTTCGCCAACAGCGCATTAGAATCGGCAAAATACCCGACCGCGAAAAAGCCGATCGCGATGGCCACGTTAAGCCACAGGACAACCCACAGGGTCTTGCGCTTTTCAGGCGACCCGACATCGACCTCATGTCCGCCACTCATGCTGCGTCCTCCTCGGTTTGTACCCAGCTTTCCGCATGACTACGCTGTGTTGGCCGGAAGAACTTCATTTCGGTGCGGAAGAGTGAGGATGACAATTTCGTGCCCCACTCTTCCCATTCGCTGTCGCCGATTATGGCGATCCGGCCGAAACAATCCTTATGCCGGATGTCGAACTTGAGATCGCGCCAGAGACCTCCGAAGTTCCAACCCGAAAAGTCAGGCGCGAGCTCGATCACCATCGGGACGGTACCGGCCTCGCGCTCTGCGATATGTTCGAATTGGGGAACAAAGCGGTCATAGGCTTCATCCCCCTGCCTGCCTCCGGCACGTATCCAGAGCAGTCCGTTCTTTTCCTTCAGTGCCAGCACCGTATTCTCCTTTCCCGATCGGTCATGCGATGTCCTTCAGTTCGCGCTCTTCATCGCTCGTCACATTGCGACGCAGACGGTCCCACCACTTCTCGCGCCAGCTTCGCTCGTCGTCGGAACTGTGCAGTACGAGCCGCGCGATCGCGGGAAGGACGAACAGCGTGAGTGCGGTCGCAGTGATCAGGCCGCCAATGACGACCGTAGCCAAAGGACGCTGCACTTCGGCCCCTGTTCCGGTTGCAAGAGCCATGGGTACAAAGCCGAGTGAGGCCACCAGCGCGGTCATCAACACCGGTCGCAGGCGCGCGAGCGCGCCATCTGCGATCGCGTCATCAAGTGGCATACCACTTTCAAGACGCTGCCGGATCGCGGTCATCATGACGAGACCGTTGAGCACAGCCACACCCGACAGGGCAATAAAGCCGACCGCCGCCGATACCGAGAAGGGCATGCCTCTCAACACGAGGGCAAACACACCGCCCGCCAAGGCCATCGGGATGGCGCTGAACACCGCCAGGGCCGGAACCCATCCACCAAGCGCCATGTACAGCAGGAGCAGGACAACGGCGAAGCAGATGGGCACCACGATCGCGAGCCGAGCCTGCGCTTCCTGCAGGTTCTGATACTGCCCGCCCCACTCGATGAAGGAGGCAGGGGGCAGATCGACCTGGGCCGAAACACCTTCCTGCGCTTCTTCGACAAAGGAACCGAGATCGCGTTCGCGGACGTTGGCGGAAACGATGACGAGCCGGCGACCCTGTTCGCGCCGGACTTCGGCGAGACCATCGACGACCTCAAAATCGGCCAGCGTTCGCAGCGGAACCGTGACGCCGTTTTCGAGGACGATCGGCAGGGCTCCTAGCTGGTCGAAATCGTCGCGCGTTGCGTCTGCCAAGCGTACGACGACATCGAAGCGGCGGTCGCCTTCGAACACCAGGCCCGCCGGTCGGCCGCCAAGGGCGATGGCAACGGATTGCGCCACGTCCTCGACCGTGAGACCGTACCGCGCGATGGTGGGACGATCGAAAGCGATGTCGAGCGTCGGAAAGCCCGTCACCTGCTGCACCTTTACATCGGCCGCACCCTCGACACCGCGAAGTACGCCTGCAACGTCGCCCGCCGCTTCGGTCAGTGCGGTGAGATCGTCGCCGTACAGCTTGACCGCCACATCGCCGCGTACGCCTGCGATCAGTTCGTTGAAACGTAGTTCGATAGGCTGACTGAACTCGTACAGGTTCCCGACAAGACCGCCAAGTGCACTCTCCATCTCGCCAACGAGTTCATCCTTTGGCAAATCCGGGTCTGGCCACTCCTCACGCGGTTTCAGAATGACATAGGCATCCGATGCGTTGGGCGGCATGGGATCGCTGGCGACTTCTGCCGTACCGGTTCGCGAGAAGACCAGCTCGACCTGCGGAAACTCCTCGAGCCTGTCTTCGACCCGCCGCTGCATCGCCAAGGATCGTTCGAGTGAGGTCGAAGGAATCCGAAGCGATTGCACCGCTATGTCGCGCTCGTCGAGCTGGGGAGTGAACTCACTGCCAAGAAAGCCGAACATTATTGCCGCGACAGCAAACAGGCCAGCACCAGCACCGATAACCGGCCAAGGACGCGCAATGGTCTTGCGAATAGCGGGACCGTAGCGATCCTTTGCCATACGGATCGGTTTCACCTCCTTCTCGGTCAGCTTCTTGTTAAGCAGGACCGCAATCATCGCGGGCACGAAGGTGAGTGACAGCACAAAGGCCGAAGCCAGCGCGAGCATGACCGTAATCGCCATTGGCGAAAACGTCTTGCCCTCGACCCCGGTGAAGGTGAGCAGCGGCGCATAGACCAGCAAAATGATTGCCTGTCCGTAGACCGTCGGCTTGATCATCTCCTGCGCGGCAAGCCGCGTCTCGGTAAGGCGTTCGCCCAGGCTGAGCAGCCGGCCTTCGCGATGCTGGCGCGTGGCAAGCCGCGCGACACTGTTCTCGACGATGATCACCGCGCCATCGACGATCAGGCCGAAGTCGAGCGCGCCGAGGCTCATCAAATTGCCCGAGACGCCCAGCCTGTTCATGCCGATGGCCGCCATCAGCATCGAGATCGGGATGACCAGGGCCGCGATAATGGCGGCCCGGATATTGCCGAGCAGGAGGAACAGCACCGCGATAACCAGCAAGGCGCCCTCGACCAGGTTTTTTTCGACCGTGGCGATCGTCGCATCGACAAGCGAAGAGCGGTTATAGACAATTTCTGCCACCACGCCGTCGGGTAGCGATGCGCGCACCTCTTCCAGTCGGTCTGCCGCCTGAGCCGATACGGTGCGGCTGTTCTCACCGCTGCGCATCAACACAGTGCCGACGACCGCTTCGTCGCCATTCAGCGAAGCAGCCCCCGTGCGCAGATCGCCCCCGATTTCGACATTCGCTACATCGCCGATGCGGATGGGCACACCCTCGCGCGTCGCGACGACAGCCTCCTCGATATCGGCGATTCCGCCCAGTCGCGCATCGACGCGAACGAGCAGGGCTTCATCGGCCCGGTCCACGAAATTGGCGCCCGCCGCGAGATTGGCGGCCTCGAGCGCATTGATCAGGGAGTCGAAAGACAGGCCGTAGCCTGTAAGCCGTGCCGGATCGGGCTGAACGAGGAATTGCTTCTCGAAACCGCCGATTGAATCGACCCCGGCCACGCCGTCGATCGAACGCATGAGGGGTGCCACGACCCAGTCCTGCACAGTACGCAGATAGGCAGCCTTGGCGACCTCGCTTTCCAGCCGGTCGCCGCGCTCGGTTATGAAGCTGCCATCTCTCTGCCACCCAGTCCGGCCGCCTGTGGTCGCTCCCTTGCCGCCGGGATGCTCGTATTCGATTGTATACATGAGCACTTCGCCAAGCCCGGTGGAAATTGGCCCCATGGTCGGCTCCGCCCCTTCAGGCAGCGAGGCGCCGATCGGCGCGAGACGTTCGTTCACCTGTTGGCGAGCAAAGTAGATGTCGGTGCCTTCCTCGAAGATGGCGGTGACCTGGCTGAAGCCGTTGCGCGAAATCGATCGGGTCATCTCCAATCCCTCGATCCCGGCAAGCCCGGTTTCGATTGGAAAGGTCACCTGCGTCTCCACCTGAGAAGGCGAAAGCGCAGCCGCGCTGGTATTGATCTGCACCTGTGTGTTGGTGATATCCGGCACCGCGTCGATCGGCAGGCGCAACAGATTGAATGCGCCATAGATTGCCGCGAAAATGGTGAGGACGATAATCGCCCAGCGGAATCGCACGGCAACATCGAGGATCATCCCGATCAGGCCATGGTGATGGCTATTCTCGTCCGAATGGGACGACGTTTGATCAATGGCCATGTTCTGCGCCCTCCTTTTCGAGCTCGGCTTTCAGCAGGAAGGCATTGGCGGTCGCGATACGCTGACCCGTTTCGAGGCCGGACAGGATCGTCACCATCCCGGCGGATCGGCTGCCCGTTTCCACCTCGCGCGCCTGAAACCCGCGGCGAGTCCGGACGAACACCACATCGCGGCCCTCAAGCACCTGCACGGCATCTTCAGGAACCGCGATAAGGGTCTGATCCACTTCTCCCGAAGGGCGGATGCGAGCCTGAAGGAACGAGCCAGGCTGAAGACCTGGAACAGCGCGCGAGATGCTGAGGACAGCTGTCGCGCTTCGGCTTTCAGGATCGAGCGAAGGCGTGACAGAGCGTACGCGCGCGCCGATCTCGCGACCATCGCCAACAATCAGTGCTGCCTCATCGCCGGGCTGGATGCGCGAGGCATCTTCCGACGGTAGCGCGACTTCGACCTGGAGACCGTTCGGATTGACGACCTGATACAGTTCCTCGCCGGCATCGACGAAGGAGCCAAGTACGATTGGCGCAGCCGTCACGCGTCCGGATAGGGGACTGGTGACGGCGAGCGAGCGACCGTCACCGCTTACCCCGGCAGCGCTGACCGCGGCCTGGGCCCGGTTCAATTCGGAACGGGCGACATCGAGATTGGCGCGCGCGGCTTCCAGATCCTGCCGTGCGGTAACATTCGCCTCGAAAAGGCGATGTTCACGATCAAATGCCGACGACAGTTCGGTCACGCGAGCACGAGCTGCACTGAGCTGCGAGGCGAGCGCAGCAGCATCGGCGCTTTCAATCCGTGCAACAGTCTCGCCCTGGCGGACATAATCACCAAGCGTCTTGCCCACAGTGCGTACCACACCCGATGCGCGCGCATCGATACGCGCACTTGCGGTCGGACTAGCGGCTACCGTGGCCGGAAATACCAGGTCGACGGATGCACCATAACGTACTGTACCGATTACAATTTCGGCAGCCCGAATCTGTTCTTCGCCGATCAGAACGAGGCCCTCCGGCAATTCTGTTTCGGCTGCTTCTTCGACGCCACCGGTATCGACTTCACTGTCAGGCCAAAGCATCAGAAGCAAAGCTGTAGCGAAAATGACGATTCCGGCGATGATCGCCAGTTTCTTGCGGTTCATTTGAATATTCCTCATTGTGCGGCCAGCCGGATCAATTCAGCAGCAGCCTGCCCCCGGTCCTGCTGGGCAGCGATCAGGGCTTCACGAATTGCATCGCGCGCTTCGGCAGCGCTCAACACCTCGATCAACGGAAAGCGGCCGTTGCGGTAGCCGATGCGGACAAGCCGCAGCGCCTCTTCGGCCTGGGGCAGCGATGTCCGGGAAAGCGTTTCGACGCGCGCCTCAGCAGCGAGATACTGCGCCCGCGCCCGGGTTACCGATTGTTCAAAATCCGCCAGTGCCACGGCCTCGCGTGCATTTGCGGCGCGAAGCCTCGCTTCTGCAGCCGCGATATTGCCCTGATTGCGATTGCTGAACGGAAGCGGGATCGAGACGCCTACAAGGAATGCGTTGTCGTTGCTTTCTTCGAAACGGCGCACACCGGCCGAGACGACCGGATCGGGAACGCGCAAGCTGCGCTCACGATCAATATCTGCCGCAGCAGCCCTGCTTTCGGCGCGCGCCACCCGCAACTGGAGCCCTCTCGCCGCAGCCAGTGCAACTCCAGGTGGCCGGATGTCCGGAAAGTCCGCCGGGACTACAGGGGGCACGTCCTGAACGCCCCAGAGAGACGCGAGAGCAGTGCGCGCCGCGAGACTGGCCGCTTGAGACGCTTGCAATTCGGCGCGCGCCTCTGCCAGAGCCGCCTCTGCACGCAAGGCGCGCAAAGGTGGCTCACGGCCTACTTCGACCAGCAGTCCTGCAATGCGAGCGAGCTCTTCGTTCCGTTCGACCACATCGCGGGCCAGTTCCACGCGCGATGCAGCGGCCGCCGCTGCGACATATCGCTCGCGGACGAGGTAGCCGAGTTCGACATCGGACAGGTCGGCGCGAAGGTTTGCAAGCTGTGCTTGCGCCCGGGCAGCTTCGACCCGGGTCCCCCGCTTGTTGCCAAGTTCAAGGCGCTGCCCCACCGCAAGCGTGTATTCGGTAGCCCGCAGTCCGGAAAAAGCGCCGCTTCCGGCGATATTCTCGACCTCGAACGAAACTTCGGGGTTCGGTCGGAGACGCGCCTGTCCGACGAGCGAGCGAGCGGCATCCGCTTCGGCGCGCGGTCCCACCATACGCGGGTTCGCGGAGATTTCATCGACTTCGCCCGTGACACCTGAGCGGCTCAGCGCGTCTTCGAGCGTCAGAAGCTCACGCTCCTGCGCCGCCACGGTCGTGGCATGAGCGGCGAGGAACAGCCCTCCAAGGAGGACTCCTCGCCAATGAATGGCTAACATTTTCCGAAAATTCCTCTGCTGACAATCCGAACTGCGCTGCGGCATGCAGCGCGGTGACGGTCGTCAGGCGCGAGGAGGGCGCTTCAGTCGGTCGGTAATGTCGGAAGCGAGCGCCTCGGAGGGAGGCGCATCGGGAACCACAACCAAATGAGGGACCGAATCCTTCTGCACGGTGCTGGCAAAGCTTGCCCCATGATGACAATGGCCGTGCCCACACATGCCGTGTTGCTCGGTCGGCGCATCCGAATCACCCGGAACTTCGTCGGTAGCTGCGGATGACGCGGACGCGCTGTCGAGCGAAGCCAGAACGGGCGTGCTTCCGGGCGCCACTTCGGCGCCGCAAGCAGCAGCATCCGCCGCGGTCACGAACACCATCGCGACCAGCATGAGCAGGACGACAAAAGGATGCAGGACAAGGCGACGATAGCTTGTGGTCATGGATTCCGACGGCTCCTAGCAAACCGGATCAAGATTGCAAGCTCCGTAATACAATGAAGTATAAGTCGTTTGTTACAGTATAACAGTCCTCGAATACTGTTTCGGCCTTGCAAGAACGGGACGATCAGGCTGCGCGAAGCTCGGGATGGGGATGCTCACAGCGATGCACTTCGATCGTGACGTGCACATATTCCGCATGCTCTGAAAGTCGGCTCGCATAATGGTCGGGCGCGAGCGGATCACCGGCGATGAGCGAGGCGATGACCGCATACTTGCCAGGGCCGATCCGCCAGATGTGCAGATCGCCGATCGCGGCGTCCCGGTCCTCGAGCGCCTCGCGCACCTCTGTGTACCGTTGAGAGGCCGCTTCGGCGTCCACAAGCACGGCAGCGGTATCGCGCAGCAGTGACCATGACCAGCGCCCGATCACGAATGCACCCACCAGCCCCATTGCCGCGTCCATCCATGCCCAGCCGAGGTACATGCCGGCGAGAAGGGCCACGATAGCCAGGACCGAGGTCAGGGCATCGGCAAGCACGTGGAAATAGGCGGAGCGCAGATTGTTATCGGCATGCGCATGGTGGTGGTGATGATGATGGTCGTGATCATGCCCATGGTGATGATCGGCACCAAGCAGCCAGGCACTCGCGAGGTTCACCACAAGGCCGAGCACGGCGATCCAGATCGCCTCGGTATAGGCAATCGTGAGCGGGCTGACGAACCTTTGAGCCGATTCAACCGCGATCCCGATTGCGAAGATGGCGAGGACAAGCGCGCTCGCGAAGCCGGCGAGGTCGCCCACCTTGCCGGTACCGAATGTGAAACGCGGGTTGTTCGCATGGCGCCTGGCAAACCAGTAGGCGAAGGCCGCGACGCCCAAGGCACCTGCATGGGTCGCCATGTGGATACCATCGGCTAGAAGCGCCATCGATCCGGTCCACAGGCCAGCGACGATCTCGACCACCATCATCGCGGCGGTCAAGGCAACGACATAACGCGTGCTCCGGTCATGGGCGTCGTGCGAGGCGCTCAGGAAGTTGTGATCATGGGCGAGCGGATTGGAGTCGGCGTGGTGCATGCGGGGCTGATAACCCGAGATGCCTTCCCAAGAAATCCCCTCTCCAACCGAAAAGGCAATCGATGACAATTGTCTGAGATGGTCGCCGCAGCCAACCGATGGTAGACATGTTGCAGCGACCAACAGACTATTATCCCTTAGTCTTGGATCCGGACGTCACGGTCCTGCGATCGACCACAGTGATCCGGCGCGTCTTGGCGTCGATCACTAGCCGTTCAGTCACGCCATTGCCCGGAAAGGCGACAACGTAGCGCGGATTGAGCGAGAGCATCTGCTCGTTGCGCTTGAACCCGGCGCGGGCACCAAGACGACGATCGAGCGAAAAGGTCAGCTGCTGGACTTCGCGGCGTTCAGCCCAGCTCGCTGCCAGGCGATCGGCACCCTTGCCGTCGCCGCCATGGACCAGGAAGAGATCGGGAACCGCATCGCGAACCTTGTCGAGCGTAGCCCAGATAGTGTCGGCATAACGCTTCGCATCCTCGGTGCTCCCAAAGGTCTGGCGACCACCGGCAAAGACGATTGGAGTTCCTTCCGGAATCAAAGCGTGACGCCGGTTCTCGGCGCGTGCGCGGAGGAAATCGCGGGCATCGATCACGGCCGATGTGAGGTGGCGTGAATGGCTCGTGCGCGAGCCGGAGACGGGCTTCCACGAGGAACCGGTCTCGTCGCGGTAAAGTGCTGCGGCAGCCTCGCGCATCTGCTCGAAGGCCAGCATGCTGGCTTCGGCGGCCTGCGCGCGCTCTACCTGCTCTTCCAGATTGCTCGAATGCACTTCGGATCCATCGGCCGATGCGAGCAGGACCCGGATCTCGTCGCTGGCCCGGTCAAGCTGAGCCGATTTGCGGCTGGCGGCGCGGTGGAAGAGGTTGACCATACCCCAGGCAATATCTTCGGCATCGGCTTCCAGGGCCGTGTCGGAAAACATCGCGAAAAGGTCGGACCATACGGCGCCAAGCGTCTGGTCGATCGCGTCCTCGCAGGGAAAGTCGGTTTGGCTGAATGGTGCCGGCCTGATGCTGAGGCCTGAAAGGTCGAGGCCGTTCAATTGGTCGATGAAGCTGTCGTACATGGAGTGTCTCCTGATCGCGGGGACAAGGAGAGGAGGCACCATTGCCTCGGTCCTGTCCGCCGGAGCCCGATCAGGGGCCGGGACAAGGGGTGAGGCGCACCGCGTAGCGGGAAACCTGCGGCCCTAGGCTGGCGCGGGCAACACGGGCCGACGGGCCGCAGGTTGCGGCGCGCCCCGACCGGCCCAAGGGCCTCTCCCGGCGGACAGGGACCAGGCAGGATCAGGACCCGGTGTCGCAAGCGGATCGGGAGCGCTCGAAGATCGCTTCGCCATTCGAGAACCGACCTACCAGGCGCAACTCACCAAACAGGTCGATGAACCTACCCGAGACCTGGCCAAGCCAGTGCCGTGCTCTCGCCGTTCGCGGGTTGTAGAAATCAGCCTCCCAGTAGCGAGCGTCATCGCGCTCGGCGAGCCAGATCGCGGCAAGGCCGCACCAGGTCGATATGCCGCAATCGGCGAAGGCGTTGCGCAGGAGAATGCGGTCCTCGCGGCCGCGCCATCCATCGAAGCGTTGAAAAGAAGGAAAGGCGGCTTTCGCGGCATCTATGACCTCGTCGACGAGGCACTCGTAGACCCAGTCGATATCTTCGTCTTCGCCGTCATCAAGCAGGCGAAAGGCCACCACGGAGCCGGTCGGATAGCTGACGGAACGTCCCATCTACCGTCTCCTGTTCAAGCCGCATCGGCGAGATCGAGATCGGCCTCGCTTTCGGAGGATTGGTGACCCCCAAGGTCAAGCAACAAGCTGGCCGCTTCCTCAGCCTTAGCCGCAGCAGTCAGGATCGCGCGCTCGTCCGATTTGAGGATCTTGAGCCAGGAGGCGATGTAGCTGGCGTGATGGTCGAGGTGGGTGACCGGAAGGCCCAGTTCTGCCCCGAGAATGGCTGAGGACAGTTCGGCGATCAGTTCTTCGGCAGCATAGGCGTCGCTACCGAAGCGGTTCTTGAGATCGCGGTCGAGCCGCGATGAATGCCCCGTCCAGTGCGACAGCTCGTGTGCAAGCGTCGCGTAATAGTGGTCATAGGCTTCGAAGAGTTCGGCTGGCGGCATGGTGATCCTTGCCTGGGCGGGTGAGGACTACGATGGCGTGATCGCCTTCGACGAAGCCCACGCCATGGCCAATGCACTCGGGAGCGCTTCAATCCGCGGCAAGGTCAAGGGCTCCGAACAAGGGATGGCGGGCCTCAGGCTGCAGAACCATCTCCCGCGCGCCCGGGTGATCTACGCGTCTGCCACTGGAGCTTCGGATATCGCCAACCTCGGTTACACCTCACGGCTTGGCCTCTGGGGACCCGAGACCGCCTTTCCGACCCACGAGGCGTTCACGACCGAGATCCGCGCCGGCGGCGTCGCGGCGATGGAGCTCGTCGCCCGTGATCTCAAGGCCCAGGGTCTCTATCTTGCCCGTGCGCTGTCCTTCGCTGGGGTCGAGTACGACATCCTCGAACATAGCCTGACCGAAGCACAGGTACGGATCTACGATGCCTATGCCGATGCCTGGTCCAGGGCCGCGATGGTCAGCAACGCCTCCAACGGCGAAGCCCCAGCGCCAATGTCGCCGAAGCGCAAAGCTTCATGGAAGGGACCAAGCGCATCCTCGTCTTTTCGGACGCAGGCGGTACGGGGCGCTCCTACCATGCCGACCTGGACTGCCGTAACCAGCAGCGCCGGGTTCATTTCCTGCTCGAGCCGGGCTGGCGCGCCGATAACGCGATCCAGGGACTCGGTCGTACCAACCGTACCAACCAGGCTTCGGCCCCGCTGTTCCGGCCGGTGACGACAGACGTGAAGGGCGAGCGCCGGTTCATATCGACCATTGCGCGAAGGCTCGATGCATTGGGCGCGCTGACGCGCGGCCAGCGCCAGACCGGCGGACAGAACCTGTTCGACCCGCAAGACAATCTTGAAAGCGACTATGCGCGCGACGCGCTCAGTCGCTGGTTCCAGCTGCTCTATGACGGCAAGCTCGAAGCCACCACCTTTGCCAACTTCGTCGAGCGCACCGGCCTCCGGCTCGAAAACCCCGATGGTGGACTGACCGATAATCTCCCGACGATCCAGCGCTGGCTCAACCGCATTCTTGCGCTGCCGATCGCGCTCCAGAACGCAATCTTCGATGAATATCTCGGCCTCGTCGAAGCGCGGATCGAGGCTGCGCGTGAAGCCGGAACGCTCGACCAGGGACTGGAGACCGTCAGGGTCGATCACTTTACGGTCCTGACAGATGAACTTCTTCGCACCGACCCCGTGACCGGAGCCGAGACCCGTCTCGTCTCGCTCGAAGTGACCAAGCACCTTAGGCCTATGCGATTGCAACGCCTGGTGCGGACGCACGAGATCGGTAGCCCGCACGCGATCCCGATGCGCAATGCGCGGTCGGGCAAGGTTGCGCTGTCGGTTCCAGCCCGGCGTCTCATCGCCGACGACGGGGCCGTGATTGAACGTCGGCGCCTCTTGCGACCGCTCAAGTCCGCGAACTGGACACTTCAGGCACTCTCTGAGAGCCAATGGGAAGAAATTGGCGTCACTGCGTTCACGAGCGCCTGGCGTGCCGAGGAAGTGGAAGCGGCCAAGTCACCGGTGACCGAGCGCGTCCATCTTGCCACCGGACTGCTGCTCCCGGTCTGGAAGCGCCTCCCCGGCGATCATGTTCGGGTCACCCGGCTCGTTGCCGAAGACGGCCAGTCGATCATCGGCCGCGAAGTGCTCGATCTCGATCTCGCTGCGATCGCCGAGACCTTTGGCCTCTCCGGAGTTGCCGGACCATCGGCTGAGCAGATCGGCGACCTTGTCCTTGCCAGCGGCAAACCGCTAGGCCTCGCAAGCCACAATCCACTCACCGTTAAGCGCTCGCTGGTAGGCGGCGAACAGCGCCTTGAACTGACCGGGTTCTCGCCCGATCGCCTCGACTGGTACAAGAACAAGGGCTGCTTCACCGAGATCATCCGCTACCGCACGCGGCTGTTCGTCCCGGTGTCGAGGGCAGGCCAGATACTCCCAGGCATCGCAATCGGGCATTGAGCTTTGCAATTGCCAAGTCGTGGACTATATAAAGACCAAATTCAGTCCCAAGGTGTTCTATGAAGCTGGACCAGCGCATCAAACCGATCAGCTATCTGAAGGCCCACAGCGCCGAAATTATCCGGGAGATTGGAGATGGCGGCGGGCCACTGGTCATCACGCAGAATGGCGAAGCCAAGGCAGTTCTGCAGGATGTCGCCAGCTACGAGCGCGCACAGGAAACGCTCGCTCTGCTAAAACTTCTGGCGCTCGGACAGGCCGATGTTGCCGCTGGTCGGACCCGCCCGGTGGCAGGCCTTGCGGAGCGCGTACGGGGTAAGTCAAACTGAATGATGACGGCCGCGTTAGCGATCAAGATCACCTCCGGTGCGGAGCGTGATCTTGCGGGTATCTGGCAGCGTCGCGTGGCGCAGCGCGGGCCGGATGGCGACGATGGTGCGGACGCACTGCTGGATGACCTCGTCGCGTCTATCGAGTCCCTTTCCGACAATCCTCAGAAAGGACCGGTTCCACCGGAACTTGAGGCTCTCGGGATCACCGAATTCCGGCAATTGTCGCGCTCTCCCTTCCGCATCATCTACGGATATCAGCCCGAGCCAGCACCCGGTCAGGTGACTGTGTTCGTAATTGCTGATGCGCGTCGGGATTTTCGGACGCTTCTCGAAGAGCGCTTGCTCGGCAGCGGATAGATAGAGTCTCCGCTCAACAGGTCAGGGTCCGAATGAAACTGAGCGCTGCCTCCGATTGCGCTTAAGTTTCCCCTTCTCTCCTCCCCTTCGTGTGTCTGAATGAACCGATAAGCTCCCGTGTCGCGTACGCCGGAGCCCGATCACGTCCTTCCTCAAGTCCGGGCGACTGATCTGCCTGTGCCCGCTGATGACGGGCCTGCGAATGGGTTCGCGCATTGAGAACAACTGCCCTCATGATCGGAACTTAGCCGATCCCTGATCGCCCCATCTCGGTCGTATAGATGTTCGCCACAGCCATTGAAGAGAGTGGAGGGAGCCCTTTGGGCTTGTGGGCCTCGTGATCCTCATCGCTGCAGGACCAGTGTCCATCGTGGGCTCGATTGCACCTCCCGAGAACCAGGCTGACGCCGGTACACCTTCACTCACCAGAGCAGCCAGCACGCTCTGCTGATCACATCCCGCAAAACAATGGAAAAGGATCGCTTTTTGGCCGAGCGACACACCGAGTGACGGCGTACGGTCGTCATGCGCAGGGCAGCAGGCCATGCCTTTTGTGCCGGACCATTTGCCGCCCCGGTTTTCACAGATGCGGCGGGCGGCTTCTTCCAAAGAGCTTATCTTGGTGGAATATCGGTGGGACATGGCACATCGCGATCCTTTCGGCTCGCTCACAAAGGCCCTCCTCCCCTCCAGCCCTTCTGTGTTGTAAGAACAGGTCGGAGGGGATTCACGTCTGCACTGCGAGCCCGTCGATTTGAGCGTCACATCGACATCGCCGCTCACCCGCGAGGTCTACCGATTATTCGTAGTGACTTCTCACTAGCGCCATTGATCCTTATTGCTGCCCCACGACCTGGTCAGTTTAGATCATGCGACACGTTACCTAATCGAAAATTCCAGTCCGATCTTTCCTTTTGCAAATCGCGTCGTGCCTTCGAAAGGTAGTCCCGCCAAGTCCGTCGATGAGTGATATGGCTGATTTTGCCGGGCTTGCTCATTCCCGCCATCGCGGCAACCGCCATTCTGCTATGGCCGGGTTGATCATTTTCACGAGCGAATAATGTCTTCGCGCGTTCGATTTCCTCGTCTGAATAATGCATTCGATGCTCCATCGGGTTGGACCTGCGAGAGCGTTCGAACGAAATTCGGCGAACCCTCTGCAGGGTCCGCCGGTTAACCTCCAACTGGAGGACGGGACCTCGGAATTCTTCCGAAGCTGTCGGCTTGTGCCGACATGCGTGACGTTTGCGATATAGTCGCTGAGACAATTCGCGCAACTGCACAGCGACTTTTGAAGTACGATGGTCAAGCCGCGGCCTAGCGACCGCTCACCAGCGCCTCTCCACTCAGTCATGGTCATTGTAAGCCTCGTGCAGGAGGCGGTGAAGCATCTTCCTTCGGTAAATCTGCTTCAAGCGAAAGAGCACAAAAACATGACATATCATTTCTATTTGCGGAATTTCGCATGATATGTCATATATCGGGCCATGCCCCGTTCGTCTCGAGCTGCTAGCGGACTACCGCCCCAGAGCCAACGTGCGATTACACGGCTAGGTAAGGATATCGCCCTTGCTCGCCGCCGGAGAAAACTTCCTCAGCGTTTAATGGCCGAGCGCATGATCGTCTCGGTTCAAACGCTGCAACGCCTCGAAGCGGGAGATCCTACCGTGGGCCTCGCGGTTCTGGCGAGCGCCCTGCATGTCCTGGGGATGACACAGCGCCTTGCCGAGCTGGTAACCCCAGACAGTGACCGGGCTGGCATCAGCGAGGATTTGTCCCGCCTGCCCCAGAAGACCCACGCTGTCAGCGACGATGATCTGGATTTCTAGCAAGCCGTGACGACCATCCGCACCTATGTCTTCGTGCATCTTGAGGAGGGGCCTGTTCCGGCAGGCCTTCTCACGATGACCGACGAACCGCGCAACCAGTTTGCTACCTTCGCTTACGGGCGGCGTTATCTGGAACGCCCTGACCGTATTGCGGTCGATCCTGTAGCTCTGCCGTTGCACGAAGCTGGAACTTCTCGAACATTCAGGACGGAAGAAGGCTTTGCCGTGTTCGGTGGCATTCGGGATGCTGCTCCTGACGGCTGGGGCCAATACCTAATGTACAAGGCGATGGGCGATCGCTTGCCGAGCGAAATCGATCTCATTCTGGCCTCGGGCGAACATCGCGTGGGTGCGCTCGCCTTTGGGCCGACGTCCGCCCAGCCTGAGAGAATTACACCATGGGGGGACGGCCCTGCTCCGGGCGAAGAGTTCACGCTCGCAGAGCTAGCAGAAGCCGCCGAACGAGCGCAGCATGTCGACGAACTCGACGAGAACTTGAGGGCGTTGCTAGCCGCCGGGTCATCTCTGGGCGGCGCCCGGCCGAAGGCTGCTACAAAAATCGGCGACAAACCCTGGATCGCGAAATTTCAGAAGCGGGGAGACAGCTTCCCCGAATGCCGGGTCGAACTGGCGACAATGCGGCTTGCCAGCGAATGTGGTCTCGATGTGCCGCCACTCGACTTCCGCTGTGTCCTTGATCGTGACATCTATCTGATCGAGCGGTTCGATCGGATTCCTCACGGCAACTGGCTGGAACGCAGGCCCTTTGCTTCGGGGCTCACAATGCTCGGGGCGCATGAGAGCGAGGTCAGCAGCTTCAGCTATGCCGATCTCGCAGGAGCGATCCGGCAATTCGGAACCAAAGTACTTCAGGATCTACACGAGCTATTTCGTCGTATGTTGCTCAATATCCTCGTCACCAATGATGATGATCACCTGCGTAATCATGGCTTCTTGTTCGATGGTGAGGGATGGCGGCTTTCGCCGCTTTACGATGTAGTGCCGAAGCCGCAGCTGGGACTGGAGCGCCGGCTCGTCCTCGGCGTCGGGCCGGAAGGCCGCGCTGCAACGATCGAGAATGCTCTCGCCGGTGCCGCGGTCTTCGACCTCAGCCATGATGACGCGAACGCAATCGCCGAAGACATGAGGAGAATCGTAGCGACACGGTGGGAACACCTATTCACAGAAGCAGGGATAAGCGCGGCTGATCGCAAGCGTTTCGCAACCTGCTTCCGATTGGCAGCACCCGCGTCATGATCGCAAACGCAGAAGTCCGTCCATGGGGGTGCGTGCTTATCAAATTTGGCATGGTGATTACCCGGTGATTGCTAGCCGAGAAAATGGGCATCAAAAAATGCTGATTAATGATTATATATCAGGGTCATACGATAGTATGACCACTAAGGTCTGGTATTTCCGCTTCCGCCGGAAATGACGGGGCAGCCCTTAGGAGGCCGCCCCGCTATCGTCAGAATCTGAGGCCGATACCCGCCACGACCTGATCGGTGGTCAGA
>Ga0208030_1000987_pt1 | contig 17986 bp, 30 predicted proteins | sample MalvirDeepMed_M9_FD_184246 | JGI IMG/M metagenome (GOLD analysis project Ga0208030, IMG submission 184246) | Marine viral communities from the Global Malaspina Expedition - Malaspina viral metaG DeepMed_M9 (SPAdes) (version 2) | ecosystem: Environmental > Aquatic > Marine > Oceanic | place...
GTATTACGGTAAAAAACGCAATGTTGACAAAAAGGCCACAAAACGTAATAGTAGATAATGACTTTTCCCTTTTTTGTTTTTCTTCTGTTCTCTTTAAAGAATATTTGAGTTCACGAATTAAAAATGCTTCTACATAATCATCATATTCCGCTTCTTCATTTAATAATACAATACAAAATTTATCATCATCCAACACCTTAATGCTGATATTATAAGAATCAACTTCAAGTGTTTCTGATGTGCATGTGCGAATAATAGTTCTCCAGCCGCTAATATCGCTGAAACCCTTGTACTCAATGGACAGCAGGGTTTTACGTGAAACAATATCACCGACTTTCACTGATTACCTCCAGTTCTTCCTGATGGCAGCCGAAGCAAATATTTGCGGACCAGCAAACTGTGATAATTGAAGTTGGATCACATGGGACCGGATGCCGTAATGCCACAACTATACCAGCAATGCCTGGTTTATAGATCCCAGACTCATGATGTATTTTCTTTTGTAGTCTCACCAAATCACCGACTTTCACTGATGACCTCCAAACATCTCCAGCGACAAGGGGCAGCGCAGCCATCAGCAAACTGTACCCAATAGTCGCCATCCTCTTTCTGTCCTGTAACAATGCCCACCTTGTCGAGCGAGCCCTGTCGATACCTAACTAAATCACCGACTTTCATTTAGAACCTCGAACCACATCTCAGGAGCCCACATTTTATAAGAAGTGCTTGCGTTGAATACCAAGGCGTCGTTGTCGATGGTGTCCAATATGAGCCACAGAGTTTCAGGAGCAAGAACAACATCGGAGCAGCCTGGCTCGGAGCGCATCTTTACTAGGTCACCGACTTTCATTGATCAACCCTTCTTCAATTAAATGTTGAGCCATGCGTCCGTAATGACCTTGCAAGGTCCACGCTACTCCGTTGTCCACCAGGCGTTGAAACAAATCAATTGTTTCTTCGTCAGAAAGTTCTCCTTGCTCGTAGGCAACGATTTTGGAAGTTAAGTTAATCATGCTACCATTATAGCAAAGTTAGGAGTACTTGTCAAGAAGAAAATTCTTTAAGAATTTGGGAGACTTGCGATGATTTTGTCTTCTCGCCACTTAATGGTGCCGGGGACAACGTTGACTGTCATGTACTTGCCATCAAGAAATACAGTCATCTCATTCCGCCCTACATCGCATACAATTGCATGCCTGCGATTAAGGAAAACAAGACTACCAACTGGTGGCATACCTTCCTCGGTCAAACCTGTCGGAGAGATTTTATGATAAACTCTCTTTTGTCCTTCGATAGCAAAAGCTCCATAAGAAGTCTTCTTGATGGATACTTTAACCTTCTTAGGTTTTGCAGTCAAAGACGCATAACGCTCGGCTTCGACTTCCCAAGTGTTTTTGCCTTTTTCCTCTGCTGAGAGAATTTTAAGGGCAATTGTGCGATAGCGAGGAAAACGCTTAAACACTTGAGCGTTGCCCTTGCTAACCTGTAACCACTCTTTTGGTTTGAAGCTAACTCCAAAGCACCACTTCTTTAGAAGTACGTCACCCTTTTCCATTTTGAAATCTCTCAATTAAGTTACTTCTACTATAGCAAAGATTTTATTACTTGTCAAACAAAAAATAGTCTTCTAGCTCTGGGGGATCCGCATCGTACCCCTTGCGTAAAACATTCTCTGGATGCTTTTTTGACGACTCTAGGAACATTTCATTCCATTGCTTAATCACCTCTGGTGGTGGTGGCTCCTCGTACTCCTCAACGCTTATAAGTTTAACCTCATGCGGTGACGCCTCTGGAATTTCATCGACTTCCCCTGCACAGACCTTGTGAAAAGCTGCGTCTTCGTCTTCTGCTTCTACTTCATAATGTCGGAAGTATTTTTCCTCGATTGCTACTACAAATTTTTCCATTTTTAAGATTTCTCCATTAAGTTATGATTCTACTATAGCAAAGATTTTATTGAAAGTCAAGTATTATTTTATTCGCTGACCGCTTTGAGCTTCGCTTTTTTAAATGACTTTGCCGCCCAAAATCTTTCTCTGAGTGTCTGAGTCTGCAAATCCTGCGTAGTATGCAGCCGACAGATTCAGGTTGGCGGTCATACGTTGTGATGTGCCCAAGTTCTGCTTTTTTTCGTCATTTTGGCGTTGAGATACATACCTAATTTGCTGTAAAACCGCAGCTTTGCTAATCTTATAGTGCTCACGACCGTGCGAGCGGCAGATCTCTGACATCATATCCGATAATTCTTCACAGATATCGGGAAAACTTCGTCCGGACTTACTGATCTTGTTGGGCGAGCCGCCCTCATCCCACGTATTGCATGGGCCGAACTCTTCAGCGAGGTGGTGATACATCATCATCCGCATACCAGGGAGCCATTTGAGTCGTTCCCGTTTATCACAAATATAATTTTTGAGAGACTCTTCAAGCTCTTCGAGCTTTTTATTGGCCTTCTCGATTTTGCCATCCTTATTATGTTGGCGATATATGTTAGCACAATATTTACGCACAGGGTCGGTGATCTTTTTAATCTGGCCCTGGAGAGGTTCGATCATTTCTCCACCAAACTTCGTAAAATTGGCACCCACAAACTTTAACATTTCCGGATTAAAGATGTGTAGTTCGATATTCAACCCATTGTATTCATTTGATTTTCCTCCTAAAATGTTATGACCCTTGCCGTAACCAATCTCTCGACCATTATAAAGAATGGAAAACCCCGGCTTTCCTGCCTCTTTGCCGGCGCGAGATCCACCAGAGCCAAAAGTTTTTGGAGGCTGATACGCTGGCAAAAGAGCGTAGTAATACACCTCTCCACTATCTGGGTGTTCAAACTCATAAACTTGCATGCGCTCGTCAAAATGGAGATAGTTATCTCGTGCCCATTGTTTAGCCACTTCTGAGCCTGGAACAAGCGCATCATGCGGAACAAGAGTTTCTTTGTTGTCAAGTCCAAGTGGGTCTGCTGATTCCAGGGGTACACCATCAACGGTAATATCTAAATCCAAGTCGTTAAGATAATAACGATAGGTTCTTCCCATGTTGTTTTCATTTGAAACTACTTTAGCAAATCTACCAGCATTACGATCTCTGTCAAGGTTGTCGAAGTTATACATGGCAAAAATAGTGCCAGTTTGAATATCTCCTAATTCCTTACTAAACAGTTCACTAAGTTCTTCTCGCTCCTCATCCGTGGGATCAAGTAAAAAGACATCGTTGTCAATGAAGGATTGGTCTTCATCAAAAACTCCAAACTCGATGTCGCCACCGTCTTCACAGCGAGTGGCTACAGCCCATCTGCGACACATAGAGCCGCTGGCCGTTTTCATTCCCATTCCGAAGATTCCCACTTCACCTTCGCCATGTTCAGTATCAGAGCCCAGGCGGCATGCCTCTTCAAGATTTTCGATGCCATCTCCGCAATCGAGAAACTGAATGGAAAAAATATTACTTTCCGTTAAATTATTCTTTTGTTCTTCAGATGCCAAACCAAAAACATCAAGCTGCTCATATTGCTCGCGCGCTGCGGCATTGGGCTTGATCTTAACCTTAACGAAGCCTTGATTAACTTGATCTCTGCCAAATTTCCTAATCAAAGCGTCAATACAGTTATCGACCAGATCCTTTACAGCAGAGTTGTTGCTGTAGCCTGAACTGCGTAAAGACTTGTAGGTTCGTTCATTGTTTGGTGTAATTTTTTTCATATTATTTTTGCTTTTTGCCCTCGCGAGCTTTATTATTCTTCTAATATACCAAATATTTAATTAAATGTCAAGTATTATTTTGCCGGCGGTTCTCCGCTCAAAACTAATTCGGCAACTGCGTTCTTAATTTCCTTCGCAGTTTTATAAGTCTGATGGAAATACGCCAGTGGCTCAGGGTTTTGTGTACCCCAAGTCCATAGACAATAACGCCAGACATTACTTTCCTTTTTAACCTCTGCCATAATCTCTGGTTCTTCTACAACGTACTCGCCATGCAAAATATAATGACCAGTAGCTTTGCGTTTCCATTTGAAAGTCTGCGCCATGTCATTAACTGATTTTTTCTGTTTAGCTCGCTTACTTGCTTTCACTGTAAACTTCTATCCATCGGTTTTGCATTGTCCACAATTTATCACCAAACAAAACTTTCCATTCTTTACCATTCTCTTTCTCCACCAAAACCCCAAGGACGCCGCGCATCAACATGGAATCTTCAGCAAAAATATCCACGGTAACTCTAATCATATCACCGGCTTTCACTCAAAAGTCCCCCTGTAAGCACCGGGGCGCTTTGAGACAAGGCCGACGATACACTCTACAGCATCTTCTCTGGAAGCAAACTGTTGAAACCTTCCGATTGTCGTGATATCCCCATCCTCTTCAACGCGCCGAACTGTATATCTTACAGGGCTATCATGCTCGAAGCGTTCCTCTGTAATAAAATATTGCCCACCATAAACTTTTGGTAATACGCGAGAATTAAAAAACTTCATAGTGCTTCTTGTAAAGAAGTAATAACCAGCCCTTTTATTTGCATTCTTAACTTCTGAAATTTTATGATAATACATTTATCTTGCCTTTGTTAATATGAAGCATAGACACGCTCCTCTAAGTCTTCAATTAATTCTACCGTTAGCAGCTTTAAACCAGCCCAGTACACCGTAATATAGTCTTTTTTTGGACTATCAGGTTCGGAAACAACGATGCCATGATCACGATCCCAATCAGTAATTAAATATTTCCATTCTTTGTGCTTAACCGAATCCCCAATTTTCATCTTACCTTTTTTAGATCCTTGCGATGAAAACATTTACTCCACCAATCCCGTCCACTAGGGCCTTCATTAAACCATTTAATATAATAAGTTGATGGCTCATAATCGTATTCCTCAATTTTATATAGAATGCCGACTAGTTTCTCTCCCCAGTCTCGTGGGGGCCAAGTGTCTTGGCCGGCTTTCTTCAAATTTTTTCCATATGCGGAAAGAGTTACTAAATCACCAACTTTCATGCTACTACCACTTTACCAGATATTTAATTGGTTGTCAAGAAGTTTTTTGTTCAACGCGGCTTATTACTTTTATGTCGTCGGTCGATATTGTCGTGAAGGTCAAGGAAGGCGAGGCAATCACCTTAACTGTGATCATCGGAGGTAGTGTATCGTCGCACACGTCTATCACTATTCCAACTCGCTCTCCGAAATATGGCGCTTGAAGCTCAACGAGGTCGCCAACTTTTACTTCAGCTTCTTGCACAATTTGAGATCTCTTTCTTCAACATCAAAATGTTGACTGCTGCCAATAGGCAAAATTCGATAACGCTTTGCACCCTTTGCAGCAGAAATAATTGGGCCACAATCATTGTCGATGACCATTAATGGTTTACCTTTGCAGAACTGTTTAAGATCCCAATTACCTCTACTACTGGCGCGGAGGGCAACAAATGTGCCAACGGCATACTTAGGCTCAGAAAATGTATTCTCGATTACTTTCTTGGCATACTTGTTGCAGCACATTGCATTGTACTGCTTTTCAGTAGGAACAAACTCAGGATTGCTCAAAATGCGCCTTGCAAGGTCTGTAAAATAAGCGCCAGGTGCATAATACTGAGCACAGATGCGAGCAATGTTGCGCTTCTCATCATCGTATTGGGCAGCCCACTTCTTCTTCTTTTCTAGTTCTTCGGGTCTATTGTTTTTCTCAATAGAGGCGAACGCATTGGCCTGCGCCTCTGTTAAGCAACCCTTAGCTCCATGATAATTACGGAGAGACTCAAGAAAATACTGAGTACTCGTAGGCAATGTTGGGTTGTCCAATAGCTTACTAATTCTTTCTTGGATATTAGCCATTGTCTTCTTGTTTGAAGTTCCCTCTATAATAGCAAAGTTTTAAAAGAAAGTCAAGTTTTTTCTACTTGACAATTTTAAGATGGGCGCGCTTTTTCTTCTTCTCTTCTTCTTCTAATTCTTCTTCTTCGTCTATCTCTAGAATCTCTTCAATATGAATATTGAATTCGTCTATCCAATCTTCTTTTTGCGTTGCAAATAAAAAGAAGGCAATAGCTGAGCGGATTTGGTTAGCATTTTTTGCATTCGCTTCAGGGACAAGAAATTCTTGCCCTTCTTCACGGAAAATAATCGCCCCTTCATTTTCATTAAGTTCAAATGTTTGCATTTTAGTCTTCCTCCACTATAACATTTTTATCAAGTTTTGTCAAGTTTTTCCTTCTTGATAGAATTTTTAAACTTCCAGCATGTTCTAAAATGGCTGCTGGGAGCCACTCTCTTTGTCTTCTAGCATTAGGCACTATATTTTCAACGTACCAATGAACTTTAATTAGGTCATCATCTTTTACATCGACTATAAATCCTAAACTTGCTGGTACTTCTTTTATAACAGGCTTAGGCTTATAGCAAACTAGATCCCCTATATTATATTTGCTCTCAGTCCTCATATTCTTCTGATACCACTCGCAAATCTTGCTTTGGGTTAAACTCTTCTTCAACAATAAAGTTTCGTCTCTTTGCTGTTTTCACAACTTCTACTGTTTCAATGTCGATATAAAGACCAACTGGGCCAGCAGCTATGTAAAGTAAATCCTTATCATCTTTGTCTGTCACCACGTATGAATCAAAAACTCCTCTCCGAGCTACTGGCATTTTATAATAATTCATTAGTATATTTGCTAATTTTAATGCTTCCAACTTTGTCATAGCTGCTGCTCCTTTTTAATTCTCTCAATAATCTTTTCATATGAAGTGTTCTTAACCAACTCCGACAACTGATTAGTGTATGTGTATAATAAATCTCCTCTACTTCTATCACGGGCATCCGCAATATAACTATGCAATAATAAAACTGCTTTTTCAGAATTTATAAGATATTCAATGGCCTGTAATACTACATTTACGGCAGCCTTGTTTATGGACCTTGATCGATTGCGAAAAATTAATTCTCTTCCTCTATCATTCCCCACAACCAGTACTGCTTCAACTGACGCATTTGAACCAGATTGATTTAAAACATAACTTGGTTTTTGTTGAATATCTGCATTAACGCCAAATTCATCAAATGTTAGTGTTTCTAGTGAACAATATTCCTTGGATAATTTCTTTTTTAAATTCGCAAACAAGGCATCAACGGGGCCATCGCCGTGGCCTTTAATATTTATTATACTTTTTTTCTCAACACTTTTAAATTCAATTTTACAAGAAATTTCTGTTTTATTTTTTTTGATACTTTCTTTGATACAAAACCCTTCACACAGTCTAATGGAAATATACTTCTCTTGCAAAACATCCTTTGCAATCCGTTCAATTACTGCCTGTTCAGACTCTTGTGGAGTGGACCTATATCTCATTTTTTCAAAAGAAATCTCCTATACTTATAATTATCTTCGACTTTTCCGTATCTTTGTTTTTTTTCCAACTAATATATTAATAGGGGCGTGTAAAAAACTACGCACTACCTCAAAAAAATACAAGGTGGAGAGAGGATGCAAGTTGCAGTGTTGAGCGATCTACATCTCGGCAAGAAAGATAAGCTCGATCAATTTTACAGGCATCCAGGCACAGAACAAGAACTTTATGAACTTTTAGATTATTTGGAAAACCATGTAGATAAGATTGTTCTACTTGGTGATATTTTTGAAACCCTTAGAGGCACCACCTATAATAAACGAAAAGAATTATTAAAAGTTCTAAAATGCTATCCAAAATTTGCTGAGAAAATTGAAAATAAAAATAAGTATACACTAATTTACGGGAACCATGACCCAGTTACAAAAGATATTTTGGGGGCTCCTGAGATGTTCCAGATAGAAGATGGTGATTCAGATATTTTATTTTTCCACGGTCACCAGTTGGACCCAATAGTAGAAGCGTGGTGGGTAAGAAATTTTGATAATTTTGGTATCTGGGCTGGAGGGTGGCTTGAAAGATTTGGAATGAATTTAACTAGGGAACTCAATTTAAGAAGCAAATTAAAAGCCTTGAGCAATGAATTAATCATAGGACCATTTGAAAAAGCTGCCGTCACATTTGGGAAAAGAATGAATTGTAACATAGTAGTTACGGGTCATTCTCATCGGCCAATGAAAGCTGAAGTTGGGGATGGGCTTTTTTTGAATAGTGGCACGCGAGTTGCAGGCCGACAAGACCTACTGCTAATCGACACCAGCGCAAATCAATATGAAGTATATAAACAATTCAATGCTTCATCTCAATATTCAGGTGGGCCAGTTCCAGATACTGCATCAGGTTTATCTACAAACGCTGAAGCCCCATCAATTGATCGTGCTTTGTCATAAGAAGTATTTTTAATATCAACAATATCTCCAATCTTCTCGGTTCTTCTTAGGACTTTAAAAGTTAAGTTTTCAACTGAAAATTCACCACCATCTTCTAGACCTGCTCTCCGAAGTTTTTTAAGCCTCTCCATCAGACGAAGGGCGTACAAATGTGATTCTTCATATTTTTCTTCCTCAAAAACTTCTTTCAAATCATCGACTTGATCAATGAACGATTGCACTTTTAAACTTATGTCGTCCCAATTAATATCAGTTATTTGTTTTTTCGGTTTGATTAACCACTGGTTTTTCATAATAGAATAAATACCAGTTGAAATGTGAGGCTCGCTCAAATCTTGAACATAAACTTCAACCTCAAAGCCTTTAATTAAAATTTTATGTGTGCGATTCCAAATATTTTTTTTGGCATCAAAGAATCCTTTTACCAATTCATAATTCTCATCAACATCGGGAAAGTCAACAATTATATGCACATCTACATCTGAATATTCTGACCAGTTATAATTGGCTAGCGAACCAGTCATTATAATATCTTCTATCTCCACATCGACATCTAAACTCTCGAAAAAATCTCTTGCAATTTTTAAAAGAGAGTTTTTGATTTCCCCTCTTAAAGTTTCATTCTCCCAAATATCAGGTGACAAATGATCTTTTGATTCTAGTGTAGATTTATCAAAATTACTTATTTCTTCTTCAATATATTTTTTTATAAAAGTCATCTTTTTCTTGTTTTCCTAAAGTCTGCGTAAAAGCGCCAAAAAATCATTTTTTTATGAGTGGCGTCAAGATTTAATTTCGTCGGTATTTTAATAAAAGGCATAAATGCATGTATAGTAAATATCACCCCCCTTAGCAAAAACGCTAAACCAATTTTTATAGCAAATTTAAAATGGCCTACATAAGTCTCATTATATTCTTCCAGATGTTTCATGCTCCCCCATCCTAACTATTTGCTGGTAAACCTTCTTTCTAAATTTATTTAATATTTTTGGATTGTTTGAGATCGACTTTGCGTAATCTTTTACTATATCAGAAATTTCAGGATACTTTTCAATATCAACTGGCTTTAACTTTCGGATCACATTAATTGCTTCTTTCTCACCATAAGAATCAATCAATTGTTCGGCTGCTTCGTAAGCAAAAGCATCAATTTCTATATGGCTCCTTAAATACCTTTCTCGTGCTGGTACGTCAAAATAACCCTCGGGTACTTCTTTACCGCATTCTTTTTTATAAAGAACTGGATCAGTAATTTCCGTTTGTTTTGGATCGCAGAGAAGTTCACGCCAAGCATCTGCATCAGATAAACCTTTCTTTTCTGCTTGTTTCTTAAGTTGCTGATAATGGATTATTTCATGATTAATGGTCATCGCCATTATTTTTGCAAAAACTTCTGGTTTAAACTCGGAAAGATTATAATCTTCAGCCAAAGGGCGTAGTTCCAGAAATACTATATGTCTGCCATCTTCAAATCGATATTGAGCATAAGTCAGCCAATTGTTTGGATATTTTCCAAATGGATCATCCGGTCCTAAGATATATTCTTCGTCACTTGAAGTACTAATCTCAAAATGAAATTCTGTTCCTAATTCGCTAGCTGCTTTATTCAAACTAACTTCAAGAGCTTCACTCGCAGGAGTTCCTAACTCTGAACGATCCTTATCAACTATGTCTACATCTCCTAATTTATTAGAGGAAGTCCAGAATTGTGATTGCAATATCGCCTGTTGAAATACATTTTTATATTCTTCTGGTGTAACAGATATCTCTGCTAAGAACCTTCGCCAGTTCTCAAACAGGAGTTTCATTTAGGGATCCTTATATGAGGAGAAATAGCTGGATTTCTTCTTCTTTCTAAAACCTGTTTAGCCATCTCCCTTGTTCTCTGATTCGGATTGTTTTCTGCCAAATCCTCCAAGATGTCCGAAGGAACAATCTCGTGATATTTGACAATTCTTCTAGCAACTCCAGTATATTTATAAAATTCTTCGCTAGCTAGCCATCTTAAAACATATGTTGGAACATCAAAATGCTCTAGAGTTGCTATTTCTGCTAGCGTGTTTGCCATAGACTGAGGATCTTCTAAAGTATTCAGGAGTTCCCTCATCTCATTTACATCAGTAGTTGATGAAGGGAGCATCCTCTTCAGATCATATATTCTGAGGTTCTCATATTTGTTATATGCCTCTGTTTGCTTAAGCATGTTATGAAGAGTTTCAAACGTTTCCTTTTTCACAGGATGATCATCTGAATCCATAAACGATCCCGATCCGTAATGAAATTGAAACCTTGCACTAGGATCTGTCCAAAAACCCTCAAAGAAGAATAACGGGTCATCAGGTTTATAATAGTGTTCAAAATAGTCTAAGTCTGCCGCAGTACACCAATCTGTTCCTTTTCCCAATTCGCATGCTCCGCCTTTGTTGTGAATAATTGCAATAAACCATCCATTTTTACCGGGGCTTCTTTCTAATTTTCCGGTTTCTTCATTACGTTCCATTTTACCGCTTAAAACTTCTGTGCCTTGTTCTGCATCAAGATAACTCTTTTTCTCTTGTGCTTTTTGAATTTCCTCTTTTGCTGTATCTGTCATATCAACAAGATCTTCCATAGTCTTGACTTGCATTAAATCTTGTCTAGGCATAAATCGCTGATGGTGAAAGAACGTTTCAAGGCTGCCTCGATCCCGAGCAAAAATACGACCATTAATAAAACTAGCAGCAACTTTTGGGTTTTCTCTTGCCACTTTCAACAGCCAGAGTACAGTAGTGCCCTTCTGATTATCGGTTAAATCAGATGGAACAACATCGAGAAGATAGTTTTTGAAGTTACGATGTTGAGTAGTCATGCCGGCATCAGGATAATCAGGATGATTTTGTTCTTTATCGTAACGATATGCTTTAATAATCTTTAAAGTGCGTTTAGAATCAAGGATTTCTTTTGCATCTGAAAAAGAAACTTCATTAAGATATCGGCGCCAGTTCTCAAACAGGAGTTTCATTTATAATCTTCGCTCCAATCAAATCTCTCTTCACCGTCATAAACATGTCTAAGATAGTTGCTATAAGAACCACTGTATACATAGGCATCAAAATAGTCTTCGCCATCCAGCCACTTTCGAAAGATTCTGTGATTACCGTCATCAACAATCAATTGTTGTTCACCTGTATTATAAAAAAGAACTGGCAAGCCTTCTGTCATACTAAATTCACCCCTTCTTATGTCTTTTAATATGTGCTCGCCTTGGGTTTTAAGCATGCTGAGCGCTCTCATTGGAATATTCTTAACCAAGACTCCTTCTTCTCCCTCTTCGTCGTCAAATTCTTCTTCACCACGAAGAACTTCATCGGGAAGGAAATTTAGATTCTCTTTCAAATACTTCCGCCAATTTTCAAATAGGAGTTTCATCTCATAACCTCTTCCACTTTACCACAAACTTCAATTTCAATTGGTTCATAATCTGATTCAGAGAAGTCATTGGACATTTCTGCTTCGCCACCCGCTTCAGTATTAACTGCAATGGTAACGTGAGGATGAGTTGGACCTTTCATTGGCAGCATTAGATCTCCAAGATCAACAAGTGCTGTTGTAACAAAATTGTTTTCAGCAATTCCAACAATCTTCAAGCAACCTTCGTAGCCAAGCCAGCGTGGAGGTAATCTTCCCTCGCGCTGATCCTGTGGTCTTATGATTGTCATGTGTTCTGACTTAACTTGCCAACCTTCTGGTGCTAAATCTGCTAATTTTCTATGCGAGGGCTCATCCAAAATAAAAGCAGTGTATTCTATAGATTTAGCTAAATCGAATGAAACTTCTTTCAAATACTCTCGCCAATTTTCAAATAGGAGTTTCATTTACTTGCTCTCCATCTCATTTCTGTTTCTTCGCTTGGTTCCTCAACAGTTATCTCTGGATCTTGTTGTAGTCTTCTCCAAATGCCTTCGCCTGCTGTTGTTTGTTTGGCATCACTATAAAGACTTCCAAACTTATCGACAAGCCACTTATATAAATCGGTTGTATAAAATCCGCCACCCTTCGTTTTGCGGACATTGCCGACAGAATAACCTTCCTTAAAAGGCGCGGCGGCGACATAAGCCTTAGCGCTGTCTTCATTATCGACGGCAAAGAAGAATGCCTCTCCATTAGATAAACCAAACTTTACCATAGCGTGCCCTTTCCAGTCTCCAAGGTTTTCTCGCTGTCCCATTTTTGGTGCGTGTTCTTGGTAAAAATAATCTAAACTTTGTTGTATATCTTCTTGAGATGTGGCGATGTCGGGAAATCTTTCCACCTCATCCAAATACTTGCGCCAATTTTCAAATAGGAGTTTCATCTATCTTATTCTCCCGGGTAAAGAACCCAGTCACTTCCGCCATCCGAATACCAACTCTGGATATCCCAATCCATTCTTAAGCCTGTTTTATGAAGTATCTCACCGTAAAGATAGTGAGTAAATTTCTGACGATCACTCGCGTCATCACTAAGGTAGAAGATTTTTTGGCCTTCACCGTCATAACCTACGGCAAAGCCGATATGACTTGCCCACTCTTCAGGGTTAACGCCTTCGCGAAAAGTTTTTCTCAGTTCTACTTTAATACCTTCTTTAAATTCTAATTCTGTCATTTCCGCTTCCTTTTGGATTCTCCAATTATAATTCTAATCTTTTTCCCTGCAACCCTATTCTTTGATTCGCCAAAAGCAGCAGCTTCGATCTCGGCGCTCGCATGTTCTTTCGACTTTACATATCTTTGAACATCTTTTGCAAGAATGTTTGCAAGTAGTTCATGAAGTTGGTTAAAGATTTTTTCTTGATCAACCCACTTAACGAACGCTTGTGCAACTTTTAATTCTTCATCTTCTGTAATGTTTGTTTCATTCAGGCGAATATCTAACCAATAAGGTAATTCAACTGGATTAATTTTCTCCCATTGATATTGCTGTTTCAGATAATTTTTAAAGTTGTCCGCCGGATGGAGACTAACATTAAATTTTGGAACTGCGAGACTTGGTTTTTCTTCTGGTTCCATCCCCGGAAGTATTAATTGTCTTGAATATGCTTCTAGGGTGCTTTCAATTGAACCTTCAACTGCTTTAATAAAGGGAGTTGAGTGCTCATCTGTCTCCATCCCTCGTTCATGAAGATATTCTAAGAGAACCTCTTTTTCACGCGAAACGGCATTAATGTTTTTTGGAACGACAACTTTGGGGTTTAATCGAGTTGCAACAGAAATTTCTCTACCTTCAATCTCAACTTCAAATCTCTCCAGATTAAGCTTTTCAAATTGATCCATGATGGTTCTTAACCCACCAATTGTTAAACCAGATCTTACAATTTCTTCTTCAGATTCTGTTGTTATTGTTTCCCAAGCTTGATCATATTCTGATATACGCTCCAAAAATCTTTCAAAACCATCCGGGCCTTCTGATTCGTCATGATCTGGTGTAAAACGAACTGTAACTCGGTTGTCATATTCATCCCACTCAACCTCATCTGGATAAACATGATTATCATCCATTTTTTGTTGCACGATGGACGCGATCTGATCTCCATCTATATCTTCACCAAGTTCAACATTTTCAAATTCAAAACTGCCGCCTGCATCCCAATAGTATTTGCCAACATCATACTCATCGAATGAAGCATAAATATAAGAAAACTCATACTGGTCAAGCACTCTTTGAAAATCTTCATCACTCGGGCCAGCAGGATTATCAACTAAATGTTGTTGAGATGAATAAACAATTTCTGAGTAGTGAAGACTAGCTAATTCATAAAATGTATCTCTAATCATATCCCACTGTTCTTCTTTGTCTTCTTCTTTTTTGATATCGGCAAGACTATGAGAGAGGTCAGAATTATCAAATAATACTTCAGCGATTTCCCAAGTAAATCTCCAATCTCTGAACCGCTCACCGGAGCTTACAATATTTTGCCTAGAAAACGTTGCAAGTTCGCGGAGTTTGGCGGCTTTCTCATCAGGATCCTTAATTGGATCTAAGGTTTCTTTAACTTCCGGCATTTGTTTTAAAGCCTTGGTTATAAGGTTGTTTTGGATTGCCTCCTCAAGCCCCCCAACGCCTACATCGTCGTCTTCTGCATCAAAAACTTCACTTGGGTCTTCGGCATCATCCGCCGCAAATACAAGTGCCAACTTTTTATTTGGGTCTTCATTCGTGAGATATTTGAATGTAACAAAGTAAAATGCTGTTCCTTTCGCAGTATATTCGTTAAAGTAATTTCTCGCTTTTGTTGCAGAAATGCACCATCTTGTTCCGTACCCAAAATAACAAGAAGCCTCTGTTGTATTTGGGCGAACGATAGAGAAGTCTCCGCTTGCTGTATCAATAAAATCACTTTCTGCTTTTGCGCTTTGTGCTAATCTTTCTTTTTCCTCTCTTTGCTTTACGTCCTGTTCAACCTTTACAACATCATTGTAAAGTTCCATCCACTCATCACGCTTTGTTGGATCATAAGATTGAAGATCCCTCTTAATTAAATTTCGCTCTTTTAATTTATGGTACCTCTTTAAAACTGAACTTAATTTGGCGGCATCCTGTCTCACTAAATTAGCGTAATGTTCGGCGTTAGTTTTGTCCCCTTCACGCGGCTTATCCCAGTTCTGAACGACGCCACCCAGAAGTACTTGCAATCGGCGGGCGAGAGTAGCGCGCAAATTGCGAGCAGCCCACATAGTATATTTGTTATTGCCAGTTGGATCTGCTTCGCTCAAATAATTAATTGCATATTGCATAGCACTCTTGAGCTTTGAAATATCTTCTTCGCTCATTCTATTATAGAGGTCCGTCAGTTTGGCTCTTTGCGCCATCTTTTTAATATTTTGAGCAAAGTCATGTGCATCTGTATAACGACTTTCTGCTAAAAGTTGCTCGTCAATAAACTTCCGCCAATTTTCAAATAGGAGCTTCATTATTAATCCTCTGCCATATCAAACATTCTTTCTATCTCTTTCATAACAACTTCAAGTTGTTCAATTTTCTCAATGGGTATATCCATAGGAGATTGCCCATGAACATCCTCAAGCTTTTTTCCTAATACATCTTCTAAATTATTGGTAAATTCTATAAGCTCCTCAGATACAGCAGCGCCTGGTTCTGGCGTTCCTGCCCAAGGTCCGCGAACAACTTCGCCTTCTTTCAAGAATTTCTTCCAGTTTTCAAATAAAAGTTTCATGTTTTCTTTATCCTTACTACCCACGTTTCGGGTACGTTAGCAAAATCCAATAGCTTGCTTACGTGGTCGGCACATGTTTGATCCTTTTCACCAACTTTTGGCCCCCATTGAATAATATAATCTGCGTCCATATTGCAATATCTGCATCTATCATTCATTATTATTATCTCCCCTTAACCAATTCTTTACCAACAATATCATACCCTTCAACTTTCCCAATGTTAAAATAATCAAAGCCAGGCAAAATAGCAATCTTTTGTTCTGGAAAATATCCATAATTAATAAAAAAGCTAGCTTGTCCCACAACTTCAGTAAATAGGGCAGGAGCACCTGCTGGCGGTATAGTTTTTAAGTGTGTGTTATATGCTTGTATCTCTCCTTTCATATCAAATCCTGTCCCACTAAATCCACTTGGTTGAATATGAGCCATCCAATCATGGACTGCTCTTAACTTTACATTAAGCTCTGGATCGAATATTGGATGTTCGGTCCCACCAGTAAATACTTTCAAAATTTTATTTTGCAGCACATCTTGTCTCATTTCTTCATCATTTTCATAAGGATCCTCGTCAACAAACTCAACTTTGACCTTGGACTGTAGTTGTTTAAACATTTTATTAACAAAAGGTGCAAGAGACTCATAGGATGAGACAGCCGATGGATCAAGTTCTGGCGCGGCTGCATATGCCTCTGCTACTAGTTTGCTATACAAATCCCAACCACTCGGGCCAGGCTTTAATAAAAGCTTTTCATTTAAAAATCTTCGCCAATTTTCAAAGATAAGTTTCATGACAAATCTTCTTCCTCAATTAAAGTATACGTAAACGAGTTTCCAAAAATATCGGCTGCCTTGTTGCATGTCTCCATAAAATCTGCGAAATCAAGAGAATTTTTGAACACTTGACAGCCAGCAGACGATCCTCTAACATATTCTTTTTCGTTTGGTGCAGCATGCCTGTGAATATTTATTCCAAACATTCCATCTTGAATACTCTCTGAAGCAATTTCAACTGTGCTATTCTTATTTGTATCACGATAAACTTTTACTTTACCATTTCGTTGCACCAGCGCTATGTGTCTATAAGAGCCGCCATGCGTCCCAATTTGATATACTCCACGGTATTGATCAGGAACTAGAATAGCTGTTCCATCAGGGTTTATTGGCTTTCTCAAAATGGAGGGGCCGGGCTCAGTAGTAATTTCATAGCTTAATACTTCCCACTCATTTTCATTATTTTTATAAATGGTTAAAAGAGAATCATCGAACTTTTCTGGATTGTGAGAACTGTTTCTAACCCCAATAATATTTAAATTATATTTATTCTTATCAAAAAAAGCATAGCCCTTTTTGTTAATAATGCTCTTAAACTGTTCTGCAATTAAATTTGCGTGTAAGCCATTAATTTGCGCCATGACGAAACTTCCCTGGAATCATAAGTAAATAGTTTTATTATAATCTTAAAGGCACCACTTTGCCAAACTAAGGTTGTGTATCTTTTAATTGCTTTTTGACGTTCTCTATTTGTTCTAAATCAACTATCCTTCCAAGAACTTCTCCTAGATGTTCTTCTTCTATTTCTTCCCACACTTCTCTTAAATTTCTGAATGCCTCAATTGAAGTTAATCTTTCTCTAGCGATATCTATACAAATTAAACACATTACACCAACTCCTCTGCTAATCTTTCAGCATCTTCGTCATTATAAATAGTATGAACCAGTGTTCCTAACTCTTTTACTTGGCCACGCATTTCTTCTGCTTCTTGCCTTGCTTTTAAAAGTCGATCTTTAAGTTCTGCAGCTCCACCGTATTCGCCAGATTCTAATCTTTTCAAATGTCTACGAACTAATTCTTTTTCTGGTGGTGGAGCTGAGAAAAGTAAGATTAGATTTTTACCTTCTTTGATCGCGACATTTTTTAAATCTTCTTCACCCCTGCTTCCATTAATATTTGTGATGTCCGTTACCAGAATAGCTTTGTTAGCATGCCTAAAGTCTGTAATTTTTGTTCCATAAAAATTCCCACCGTACTGATTTGTATTTATCAAATTTCCTTTTTCAGATTCTTCTTTCCAATCTTCTTCGGTTGCAAACTCATATTCAATATCTGTTTCTCCTCTAGGAGGACGGGTAACATAAGAAACGATCTCATCCCACCCGTGACTTTTAAAGATATTTTTTTGCCTTGATTTGCCTGAACCCGATGGACCAAAGATGGCGAGGATGGTGCCACCTTTTGTTTCTTCCAAAAAGCTCTTCCAGTGTTCAAACAAGGCTTTCACGATTTTGCTAATTTTCTAATTGCTAGAAATTCTATACCTACAACACCAGTTAATCCTACAATGGCTTTATTTAACAAAACTTTATAATGTCTTAGAGAATTGCGTCCCTTCAAAAACTTAATTCTAATAACAGACTTCTCTAGTGCAGCACTTACATCTCGTGCTTCAACTTCCGTGGAAACAATCGTTACACCTTCAACTGCTCTAATTGATGTGTATATATC
>Ga0208030_1000989_pt1 | contig 17955 bp, 31 predicted proteins | sample MalvirDeepMed_M9_FD_184246 | JGI IMG/M metagenome (GOLD analysis project Ga0208030, IMG submission 184246) | Marine viral communities from the Global Malaspina Expedition - Malaspina viral metaG DeepMed_M9 (SPAdes) (version 2) | ecosystem: Environmental > Aquatic > Marine > Oceanic | place...
GGTCAAGTTCGTCACCAGCATAGATCGCTATCCGGACGCCCACGTGGAGATGTACGAGAGGGGGCGCGTGGTCGATGTGACCACAGACGCGATCTGGATTGCTCTCGACCTACACCACGAAGGTCTTGATCACTGGAGAAACCGGCTGTCACTCCCCATCGCCACAGACGATGATCGGAAAAGGGCGATCCGCCTATTGGCTCCCACCAAATAACGAACGTTGTGTGTGCCCCCACGTCTGACTACGGTCAGGCGTGGGTTCGGATACATCGGCAAGAACAACAGCAGAGAGGTGAGAAAATGAAGACCATCATGGTGTGCAAAGAGTGCGGCAGCGACCGCGTCCAACAGCTCATGTGGGTAGACCTCAAGACGGGGGAGACACTCGACCCGTACACTGGAGAAATAGGATCTTGGTGTAGCAACTGCCGTGACCTCAGAAAGCTGACACCAAAAAAGGTGAATCTTGGAGAGGGGTCCAGATAGAGCTGACAACGACTATTTTTTGGGGTTTTCAACAACAGCAGAGAGGTGAGAAAATGAAATATACAGACTTTTTGACCTTCAAAACAAACCACCCTGGTTTTTGCCCGGTGTGCAGTCAGGAGGAGGGTTGGGCAGGTAGCGCGCTCGATCCAGTTCGGCAGAGCGGCGAGTCAGTCATAGTCCGAGAGTATCAGTGTGAAGACTGTGGTACTCAGTGGACGGAGGCCCTTCGCGACTGAGGGTGAGAAACGTGAATCTTGGAGCGGACAGCTGTAGTTCGATGACGACTATTTTTTTGGGTTTCCAAAACCAACCCTAAAGATCCGCAAGACTGACCCCTATGGTCTTGCAACGCAACTCGTATGCGCCGGTCCAGTCATGGATGAACCTGTGGGGCATCTCGCCCCAAAATGACTGGCACCGGACGTATACACCCTTAATCACCACCGGGTCCTGGCTCTCTTTTCGCGAGTCGCGGTAGGTGTGCCACCACCACAGTGCTTCCAAATATCTAAGTAGGTTGTCTGCTTGCTTGATGGAGATATAACCCTTGGCGTCGATGATGTCCTGCATCTCTTCCATGGTGCATGGCATAATCGCAGCGGACTCCGTAGCGGAGCTCCCCAGCGTGCCTGCCATCCGCAGGATGTCCATGAATGGTCGCCCAGATCGGGGTACTTGCATGGTGTGAAGGATCTCACGAAGCCAGGATACACCCCTCATAGGCCCCCCCTTAAAATGTGAATCTTGGAAAGGGGCTCTCCAGGGAAGTGACGACTATTTTTTTGGTTTTTTGGAGCGCACATTTTTTTTGGCGAGGCGACTATTTTTTTGCCTCATGGGGTGACGTGGAATTTTGCTGCCACCTGGATCCAGCTGGCGCACCATGCTTCGTACATATAGAGGATGGTACCAAGAGACAGGTCGTGTTTCGGACCCTTGTCGGTCTCCCGGGCGTAGCCCATCACGATCAGCCAATCGAGAAACTCACGGTTGTTCTGCCATTTTACGTCCATTTCGCCACGATCCCCTTTCCCTCGAATGCTTTCCTAAACTGCTCTGGTCTCTTGCCCCAATAGCAAAAGACCGAGGGAAACGGTGCGCTGTTCGGGGCTCCCAGAAACCGGATCCGCCCACGGTAGAATAGCACCTCTTCCGCGTTCCTGGCGAAGCTCTGGAACCACCGGGTGTCCACCCGGGCAGGCAGCAGGGCTACAATCTCCACGCCCGTCAGGGCCTCGAGGCAGCACTTCTGCACCCACTTCTCAATCTCCCTACCATAGGGAGGGTTCACATACACAAGCCCATTCCCGGCCCATCTCTTTGTCAAGCCGTCGTCTTTGATGGTCCAGCTGGTCTTTGCGCCCACCAGGCTGTGCTCATTCGAGCAGGGGTCCAGCCCAATGGGATCAATCGAATGGACCAGAGAGACAATCTCAATGGGAGTACACCAGTCGCCACTCGCGGACGAGAACATGGAACTATTGATGCTCATAATTCCCTCATAAGTCGAAAAGCATCTCTTGCCCGTGGGTTGGGGCAGAGGGCCACACTACAGTTGGACGCTCGGTCTTGGAAACAGAGACCTTCCACCTTCGCTTGTCGCATGTGGGCCATGTGTTCGCGCCCTCCCCGGTGTCGGTTCGCAGCCATTTTCTCCCATCCACCTTCCCATCTTCCTTCCAACCGGCGGCATTGAGCGACACACCGGGTTCCGAAAACAGGGTGTATGTGAATATTTTGGTGTATCCCATGGCCCGGGCAATGCGCCAACACGCTGACAAGAGGCAACTACACGCATTCTTGGTGCCATCCGTGGCTACCCGGTAAACCTCACATGAATAACCGTCATCCAGAGCTCGAGCCACTGGGCGACCAGCGATTGCCACACCACGCACCAAGCCATCCTCATCACAACAGGCGATCTGGAACTTGCTTCCCCTGGGTGGATCGTGGTGCCGGTGGATGTTATCCACAAACTCGTTCGCCTTGCGTGCGTTGCATGGGGCAATGAAGAGTTTAGGTCCGTGTTTCAAATTAACCCCTTGTCTAATCGACGCGCATACTCTGCCAAGAGAAAGGCGTCTGCTGTTGTCAGTGTAATGTTGGAACTATTCATGAACAGTTCCTGGGCTCTCTGCTTGTGGATGCGCTTCTTCGCTGCACCCTTAATACCTCTGGTGATCAGCCCCATTTTCTTCATCCACACAGGTGGAGTGTGCAACTCGAATCGAATTCCGTGGGCCATTAAAAGGCCCTGCACGAGTCCGAAGTTTTCCCCAAAAGTGAAGCAACTTTTTACTCCCTGCATGGGCCTGCTCGCCACCTTTTCGACGATGCAATAGTCTACGATTCCCGAATAGTCCTTTATGAAACCGGAGATGTCCCCCGTGGTCTCCTTCAGGCGCACGTAGTTCATGGTAAAACCGTCTGAGTCTATCAGCGCAATCGCTCCACTCTTTCCTGGGTCAACTCCGAAGTATGCCATTAGAAAAGACCCCTCTTATATTTCAGGTATTGCTCCAGCTGTCGAAGGACTATGCCCGTGCCGGGGAACATATCCACCAAGTCGTCGCCATCCTCGAACCCCAAGATGTCGAACAACCACCAGCAGAACTCCCACGGTTTCGCCCCGGGTAATCCCTTCTTCAGCGTGATGTTCGCAGAAACCCAATCACGGATTGTCTTGCGATTACGATCCCCCTTTCTGCCCCCACGGAACAACACGGGCTCCCATGCGTATGCCGGGTTCACGTTTGGTTTGAACGCGCAGAATGGTTTAACCCACGCTGCCACCCGAATATCGTCCGGACACATGGGCAGCAGGATCTTCAGGCTTGGTGTGTGGCATGACAGGGCCCACCCGTCTGGGAACTCATCGCAAAGGGTGGCAATGAGGGCTTCATGGTCAATCTCTCCCGTGTATTCCGGTTGATCCTTATAGAGTGACGCACACCCAACGTAGGGGGGATCCGCATAACAAAACCTCATCCATTCACCTTCTTCAGGTCAGTCGCTATCCTTCCTGAGATATCCCCGCACTTCGGGCACTGGAAGACGCTCTCTGGATAGCGGAATTCACCTACCCACCTGTGGTCGCAGTGACAACAGCGGATGGTGGCTTGAAATAGTTTTGTGTTGATATTGATGACTTCCCCCATTGGGCACCCCCTAAACGACTATGAGCGTATACCCCATCGTCTCTGCCTGCTTCTTGGGGATCCCTGCTCTGTCTGTTTTGATTTCGCAGTCCTCACTATAGCAATAGACTTGCAGATCAACGAACTCCCCGGTGTCATTGGCCTGGACAAGACAGCCCTGTGTTATCCCTGTGTCCTGACAGATCACACAGCTAATGGGCGGATAAACCACGATGGGTGCGTTCGGCAGGACGTGTCTTTTCTTCAACACCTGAGGAGCAGAGGGCCAGAACCCTTTGGCGTCTGTCTCCAACCATTCCTGCATCATCAAGGCGAGCTCCTCGTCAGTGTGTTCATGGAATGTTCGCCCCCACGTCTTCATAACCGCCATGGGTTCGGATCCCTTTGGTCGTTTGATTCCATTCGCTGCCAACAGGTTGAAAGCGTTGTCGAGTCCGTTGAGTGTCACCATGTGCTTCCTTGTTCCTTCATAAATGAGTTAATTTCTTCTTCAGTAGGGGGGATGTCGCGCGCGTCTGCGCGCGTCTCTTCTTGAATAGATCTAATTGCTATGGATCTAATTAGAGTAACGGGTGCCGGTTTTGCACACTCGTTCGAGTGTTCATTTTGCACACTCGTTCGAGTGCCGGTTTTGCCCACTCGATGTGTGCGCGCATGCGCGAGGTGCTCGGTTTTGGTCAGGGGCATGAAGTAATAACTCGTGTGGAGGTGCCTCCAGAGGTCTTTTCCTGTGGGTCTCTTCACTTGGATGAACTCTTCATCCTCCAGTTGTCTAATGGCGCGTCTCACTGTCGAGACATTGGCACCCAGCGCTTCTGCGAGTTGGGTGAGCTTAGGGAAACACCCCCGCTCTCCGTCGAAGCTCATAAGGGCTGCATAGACCAGCTTCGCATTCGCAGATAGGTTTTTGTCGGCCAAGACAGGGCCGATTACAAAGACTCCTCTGAAGGACTCCCGTAAGATGTCAGAAGGGGATGTCGTCGTCATTGAGTGGTGTTCCTAGATCTACTGGTTTCTTCCGTGGTTTGGGGACTATCGTGGGCATAACACCGTGGTTGTCTCCTGGGTCTCTGCCACCCAGGAACTGCACGTTCTGGGCGACTATCTCAAAGGACTGCCGCTCTATGCCGTCTTTCCCTTCGTACTTGCGACTCTGCATTCGCCCCTCAACATAGACCAACCTGCCCTTCCTGAGATACTCCGCACAGGTCTCTGCTTGCCTGCCCCACACGACAATGCGGTGCCACTCTGTGCGCTCTTGCTCGTCTCCCTTGCTGCCGCTGAATTCAGACGTGGCAACGGAGAAGTTGACAACGCTCATTCCGCTTGCCGTGTGCCGTAGCTCGGGGTCCTGTCCCAAGTTCCCAATTACCTGTGCCTTGTTCAATGATGATCCCATCATTCACCTCCTATTCGTTTTGAAAGAGCCACAACAGCCCTGGCCCACCTGTATGATCGTTTTCCGGGTCGGTTCCCACCGTTGTAGTGGGCGACTATTTCTGTTGGATCTCGGTATCTGCGCCCCCAGTACTCAAAGATGTCCAACCCCGTTTTGATGAGGCATCGCTGGCTGGCATCACACTTTATGTAACGTGGCATCACCTGTAGCGGGCCTAAGGCACCAACCCTGGAAACGGCGTGCCGCGTCATGCTGCTCTCGTGGTAAGCGAGTGCCACAGGTAGAGCTGGGTTCAGGCCACGGGTCTCCGCTTGTGTGGCGATCTGTCGGCACAGCTGGAGAGACTCCGCTCGGTCTTTCACCGGGCGCGACTGCAAAAGGGCGAGACAAACAAGGAGTGCCGTCATCACCCACCCCACTTTATTAGCGCTGCGGCATAGATGAGGGCACCCCCAGAGAGCACCACAATCAACGCTCGCCACTCGAACGGGATCTGCCCATCCCGATTGTTGTTCGCTGCGATCATTCCACAAAAGCCGAGCACAGTGAAAAACAATATTTGGTTCTCTCGCCAGCCCATCACAACTCCAGACAAACGCGAGCGAGGGCTCCCGCCCGGGGAAGGAGGTTCTATGGAGCCCCCGCTTCGCGCTACATTCAGAAAATTACGCCACATTGCTCTCGTCCTTTGACTTCACAGCATTCATGATCTTGTCGGCAACGTGGGCCAGGTTCGGGGGCTCATGAAAGTCGAGCGCTCCGGACCTGTCTTTGGCCTCATACGACGGAGATATCTGGGTCTGGAACTTGCGCTCCATTAACCCTGTCTCTCGGTTTTCCTCCACCGTAAGGGCGAAGACTTCATCGAAAATGTATGCGATGTTGTCAGAAAGTTTTCTCCCCGGCAACATTGGGACAAACGACACAACCCCGGTGTTCTGGTCCTCCAGTCGTTTCTGCTTTGCCGTCATCACCACGTTGCATTTCAGGTTGCGAAAGTCCCGAAGGATCCGAAGCATGGTGTCTGCCATCTCCCCGTAAGCCTTCAGGGTGTTCCCCCGCGCCTTTTCCTGAATGAGACAGGTCTCTGCAATCTCCGAGATGGAGTCCAGGCAGACCCAGTCAAACCGATCCTTCTTCGTCTTTAGTTCCTGTAGGACAGCCAAGACATCCGAATACCCATTCACAACTGCGACGGGGATATCTGGCCCCACCCGCTGTAGGCTCAAAAGACCGCTCTCTGCGGACACAATGAGTGTTCTGCTGTGGTCCGGACAGGTCGCGCACATATAGGTCTTACCTGAACCCGCCGGTCCATAGACTAAGAGTTTTATGCCCTGTTTCTGGATGGCTTTGCGCGCTGAGATTAATTTAATTCCCATTGTCTTCCCCGTTGTTGAATGTGAAGCGAAAAGATTTGCTGTCCTTGCCGATCTTGGTGTGCTCTGCGACTTGTTCTTCTGATGGCTTGAAGCTCATGGCAAGCGCTTTCCATGAGGTGCTCTTGCGCCCGCTCCTGGGCTTGTTCCACAGAGAGAACCGCTGTCCAACCAACCTGTCGTGCCCCTCCATGAAGGACAGCATGTCGCACTTCAAGGCTGTGATCTCGTCGCCAATCTTCAGAAACTCCTGCTGTTTCAGGTCCAGCTGTCGCGCCACCTCTTCCATGTCTTCGTCAGCTTCAATCTCAGAGACATCGGAGATCCCCCCGAAGATCCGCTCTACTGCGGCGAGGTCTTCAGCGGTGCCGTCCTGTGGTGGGAGGGTCTCGGTCAGAACGTATTTGTTCCACCACTCCAGTGCCCGCTCAAGGATGTCCGCTGCCTCTGCTTCGTCCCACCGGACCTGTGACCAGAAGACTCGCTCATTCGAGATCATGGCGCAAAGGTGTACGCTCTGAACCGGGAACCCGTTGGCTCGCGCCACCAGCATCTGCCAGATCATCTGGAGCCGGAACTTCTCCGGGTACTCCTGTGTCCAGTCGGTTCCGAAGTCGCGACCGGTGTGGTGACCAACGAATTTGATCTCAAAGATCTCGTGCCACGCCCCCTCACTGCACAACAAGATCCGGTCTGCGTTGGCGAAGACGTGTGGAAGGTCGGGGTGGGTTAGCCTCTCTGGCTCCACAAACGACCCCACGTTGGGCCAATGGGACTCCACGTAGGGTCTGACATCCCGCTCCGCTATAAACGCCTCCATGGCGCTCCCAATCTCCGCAGGGAACGATGTGGTTCTGTCTTCCTTGAGACCCACCTTTTCCGCGTAGATATCGCGGTCTGTCTTGTACTTATCTTTGCCGCCAAGGATGTAAAACAGATCGGACGAACCAATCCCCTCGCGCCGTCGCTCACGTTCTTCTTCACTAATCATGTCTTCCCCATGTGTTGTTGTTACCTAGTTGTAACACCTTGAGAGATCACGTCAATTTTTCTCTGTCTTTAACTCAGGGAGACACTAGGCCCAGCTCTGGTTGGGCCGCCTTCAGGTTGAGGACTGCCTGGATCTTCCGGTGGCGACTCGCAACCCTCTTCCCGACTGTCGTTCCTTTATAGTGGACGTTCACCCGGAAGTAGGAGCGGGAAAGCCCGGGGGCCTTCTCCAGTTCTCCTCGCCTCGCCATCGCATAGACACAGCGTGTGCTTATCCCAAGATATGCAGCCATCTCCTCGAGGGGCTTCCAGCCCCCAATCTCTACAGCGTGTCGTTCTGCGTTAGTCATTTCCCCTCCTTCGGGTATCCGTAATGGACCACTCCCTTGGTGTTGGGGACCTTGACCTTGTACTTCCACCCTCCCTTTATCTTTCTTTTACCCCCACCGAGATACCTCTTTTTCACCACCTTGCCCTCACACATGAGCCTGGTTAGCACTGTCCGAATCTTGTGCTGAGCACACTCGCACAGTTCCGCTAGGTCTGGGATGGTCTCCCATGTTTGGAGAAGGCCAACAAGCACCCGCGCGCGCTCTGGCTGCCTGCCATAACCTCCCCAAACAACGGTAATGGGGTCAGGCTTCTCCTTCGCCGCCTTCCTTTTTTTTGTTGGAGGCAAGGCGCTAAGGTGTTTTTCAATCTTGTGCTCCTCTAACTCCTTCGTGACCCGGGCAAGCTGATTCTCCATTTCCTCCACCTCCCGCTGGGTCCAGAGTCTCGCGTTGGCGGCTGTCAGCACGGTGCCCCTCTTTTCTTCCGCAGGGGCGTCGAGCTTTTCCATTATCCGCTTCTTTGCTGCGGCCTCCCACTCGTCGCGCTCCTTTTCCTGGCTTTCCCACGAGAGCGAGGAGCCTCCATAGATCTTCTCCATAACCTCCTTGTGTATATCGCCTAGCCCAACTGACACCCCACCGGAGACCGCAAGGTTTTTGTTCAACTGCGACCGCAGCTGCTCGAATATAAACTTTGTGGTCTGGAAGGCGAGAAACGTGTGGTCATTCTCCACGAGGTCCCCAGCCAATGCCAGAGCCTTCACCATCACTTCTTTGTTGTTGTTTTTGAAACCCATTTTAACCCTCTGCCTCCTCTCCGCTGAATACTCGCAATAACCGCTCTACTTCTTCTCTCGGGATCTCAAAGGGTGAGCCCTTCAGCATCCGGTGCGCTTTGATCTTCTTCAGGTTGCACCACTTCCAAATGGTCTCTCTCTTTTTGCCCAACAGTTTCGCCACCTCAAGGGTGGAATAGCTTTCCTTTTTCTTAGCCATGATGGATACACTCCTCGGCTCGCTTGTCGTCGCGCCAGCGGGGATAGCGAGCATGTCTAACCGCTCCGCTCGGGAATACCTCATTCCCTATTACCTCAAACACGTTGCCAATGTAGGCGTCCGGATTCTCTGCGAATGCTGCCTTCTCTCCCTGTGAATACACAGGCACCTTGCATACCTCTGTCAGTTCACCGTCAATGTACATTCCAGAGCGGATGGACCGGAAGGTCCCCTTTTTGTTGTAGAGAAAGCCCATGCAAACGAGGTCAACTGTGATCTCTCGCTTCATGCGCCCAATGCCCTGTGCAGGACAACCGTTGCTCGTCTTGAACACGAGACCCTCACGCTCCCCTGTAAGCACATGGGCCTCCCAGAGGCTCTCCCACTGACTCACGTCGTAGGAGCGAACGCACTTGATCCAGTCACAACCCAACGCGCCAATAAGCACATCAAGGTTCGCCAACCGGGTCTTCAACAGTCCCTCTCCAACCATGTCGAACGCATAAAAGTGTCCAACCGTCTTATCCCTCTGGGCGCGCACGCTCTGGGCAGGCATCCACTCTCCAACCAACGTTGCGGTCGCTGTGGTCCTGATGACACCAGTCTCGATGACGCGATTAAGCCTTGAATACACAGTGAAGACGCCAGCTGCGATCTTCATGTACGACCATTCGCCGTCGTGCTTCATCTGGACGATGTCAAAGCCTTCCAGAGAGTCGCCAGGTGCTAGGTCCCAGTATTCTCCTCGTTGGACGTCCATGTTGTACCCCGTGTTGTTGTGTAACAAAAGTAACACCGGCAACGGTTGGGTGTCAACAAAAAAAAGAACGCCCCCCGAGGTAACAAGGGGCGTTCTGCCCATTGAGCGGGTAACTCAACGGGAAACAACAACCCCGAAACGGTATCAGTGTTATTTTGTAATGTAAACCACTGTGCCGCCCGCTAAGACGCCAATTCCAAGCCAAATCCACTTCGACTCAAACCACGGTCTCTCTATTCTCGCAGCTTCACGGGTGATTTTTTCCAGATCCAAAACCTGCCGCTCATAGTTGGCTCTTGTCTCGGTCCAGGTTTCTGTCGCAGCCTGGTGGAGTTCTAAACACTCTGCGTGCTTGGTTTTCTCCAGTGGAAGATCAACGTCTACGCACTTGATAGCCTTTATTGCCCAGAACTGCGGGAAGAGAACCCCACCACAGGGGGCCACGTTGCCCTTCTCGAGACCCGTGGCGTGAGTGCATTGCTGTGCGTTGGCATCGGACACAAAAGCGTGCATCAAGAGCCACAGGAGCACCCCTGCCAGGAGTACCACCACGGCGCGTATGATCTTATCGAGGATCACCGAACACCTTGTTCGCCAGGTCAGCTGTCGATTCGAGGTCCCGTGCGCTCTCAACGATGATGTTCCTCCGCTCGATCAACCTCGCCACCCTGCGGGCTGTTTTCCGGTGAATGTCGATCTCCTTCATCGTTCCCTGAAGGTCCAACTTCTTGCGTTGACGACTATATTTTACCCTTGTGTCTCGCAACTGTGTTTCTACCCAAAGGCGTTGCTGGACAATCCGCATTTGCCGAAAGAGTCGCCACGCCAAAAAAGCGAAGAGAACAACGAGACCCACCAACCACCCAACGAGGGGGACGGACGTGATCTTTCGCAGAACGGTCAACGCTTCTTCTTCTTTGCGGGACGCCAACCCATTTTTCGCATCGTCCCATAGACGTAGCGGTCTTGTGCCTTCTTCGACTTGTACTTCTTCTTGGCGAATGCCTTTAGAGATCTTTCAACTTTTTTTGGCATTGCCTGCCCCCCTGATTCTCGACTTAATTGCTGCGACTATGACGGTCGCGAGGGCTCCGCCCCCGGCACCCACAGCGACCCCCCACTCCACTGCGCCAGACATCTCCAGCGGGCTGAAGAGGGCTAGGCCAGCACAGCCCCCCACCACACAAGATGTGAGGCGCAGCGCCATTGAGAGCCACCAAGGGTCTTCCGTCTTCTTCTTCGACTTGGTGAAACCCCTGACTCCAGCCTTCACGATTTGGGTCACTCCCCAGGCAACTACGGCAGCGACACCGGCAATCAAAATAAGATTTGATGTGGCCGGAAGCGTTGGCGCGTCGGCACCATCCTGGGGAGCGACAGTCACATTGATGGTCTGCTCTTTAGGGGCAGATCCGCCCGTTTTCGTAATGTTTACACTCATTTTTCAACCCTCACTTCTATTGCTCGTGCCCTTTCTCTCAAAGAATTCACTTCTCTCCAAATCTCTCCACGCGCCTTCCGGCTCTCCTTGATTTCCAACTGCACCCCCTCCAACTGTGTCTCGAGGGCATCCATGCGCGCACCCAGGTCGCTTTTCAGTGCCATGACGCTGCCATCTATTTTCTGTATTTTGGTTGATAGGTGCCAGATAGCTGGAACAACAACGCCCGCGACGGCTGCGACAAGCGTGATAATATCTATGACATGATCATCCGACATGGGAGTCCCCACATAACGCCTTCCACGCATTTGTGGGAACGGGAAACTTTCTGCCCGGGACAAGTTCCATCGAAATGCCGCGTGAAGCACAAAACGCAGCCAGAGCGCTGCGGGTCTTGCCGCCCCATAGACCGTCAATAGGCCCCGGGTTGAAGTCATGGTCCACAAGCATCTTCTGGGTCAACTCAACGCAACACTTGTCCGACAGCTGGACGTGCGGACCATCGAAAAAGCGGGGCAACTTCCACCGATCAACAACATCGGCTTGCTTCCAACTCCCACCCCACACAAGACGAGCTCCTTTTAGGTTAGAGTCAGGCCACGCCTGCATCTCATAGCCGAAGTTCCGGTATTCATGCTGGATGTCTTTGTACGACCATTTTTTGTTCGGGATGAGAATCAACTCCGCCGGAACCCCGGGCTTGGTTTGCCAATATCCGCCCACCGGTTGGTTCTCAGGCTCCACAGCGTAGATGTGGCAATCGATTGCCAGCGACGGGGTGTAAAGGTGCCTGGATGGCTTGATCCGGGGGTCTAGCTTGCTCTTTCCTGACTTGAACGCGCGTAGCTGGGTGTCGAAGGCGCGGGTAGACCCAACAACCCGGATAGCCCGCCTGGGGAACTTTTCCGCGAAGATTGCTGCGGCGCGGTCAAACACCTTGTGCAGCACTGGGTGGGCGTTATCGAGGAGGGGCAACTAGACTATTCCAGTTGACGGGCGCGCACTCGCAAAGAAGACGTTCCCTGTGAAGGTTGCCACGGTGTAAACGATGGCAAACCCATAAATCGGCCCATAGGTTTCATAGGGGAAAAACACTCCCTTGTTGTCCAGGGTATACGTCACGTCATGGATCTGGAACTCGGACTCCGCTGCCCCGGCAAGGCTAAATATTCGGATAGTTGCTACGGCAGACCCAAGGTTGGACCACGAGATCCAGTGGTCCATGTATTCCTGGGGCTTCCACGTAATTGACGCATTTCCTGGCGTTAGGTCGGTGCTCCCGGCAGTAGATTGGGCTAGGGTTACAGTCTGCATTTTTTAACCTCAAAGTTTTCTGAATCTTAACTGGAAAAAGCCGTGGGCGCAGACCAAACCTACTCCCATTCGTTGTGAACGGGGAGAAAGCCAACGGAGAAAACGTAACAGCCCGCTGTTAAAACCATCGTCACCTCCACAACTTGCCACTCCCAACTCGCGCTACTCACTAGCTTCAGCCATGTCTTCTCATCTGCCGAGGTTGCCGTTCCTGTCTGCGTGGTTTGGTCAAACGCGCCAGCTGTCTCATCGTCTATGACCGTATTTGTAAGGGTTTGCAGTTGTGTTCCCACAGTGTCCACTGCTGTTGTAAAGGTCACCGTCGCGTCAAGGTCGAAGAATGGGATGAGGTCCGTTCCGCCGACACCCCATATAAAAACGTGCGCGTGGGTACAGTTCGGTGGCACCATAACCTGCATTTTCGAGAGTGCCTGGTCTGCTGCTAGACCAGCCGAGGTTGGTGAAAACAGAATCGGTGGACCCATAAACTGGGAGCCAAGGCTGTGCTGGAGGTGGTCCATTCTCGAGAGGAACTGGAACGAGGCGAGGGACCCGTTGTCTATTTCTATGGGATCGCCCTGGTCAAGTGTGAGGTTCATGGGTGGGCGGACCATTATGGACTCCGAAAGATCTGGAGGGTTTTGAGAAATACGGGGTTACCACCCGTTGACTTCAAATAGACAGTGTAATCGATTAATTTTGGCTGGAGTCCCGAGTTGTCGGCCTGGTAACCGTCGAGCTTAATGGTGGCGTCTTGAAAATAGTTGCCGCTTATGGCTCCCGTCGAGATGCCCCCAATGACAACCTCGCTTACCGCAGTGTCTGCCGTGCCACCAAAGGGCGGTCCCTGGAAAACCGCAACGGTATAGTTTCTTGCCATCCTGTCTGGCAGATAGAAACGACCTGACAGAATCACCTCGTTAATTGTCGAGGTTGTCCCGTTCCTAGAAGCAGTTAGATCGTCGCCTAATGAGACAATACAAACCGGACGATCAATGGCTATCCGGCGCGGACCATCCGTAACCCTCTGGACGAGCTCTGTTGAGATGGGATAGTCCACGTCACTAATGTCTGTGTCCAGGGAAATAAAGCCACTGTTGAGGACGCCTGCTGCGGGCGCGCTGGGCTTGATATAACACAAGACACCATTGAGGGTCGCTGTCTCCGTTCCGGGGGTGGTTGGGTCCATGCGGAGGTTGAGGTAAACGGTGCGGTCGGATGACTCTGTGGTAATTGTCACGTCGAACGTAACCCATTCACCCGAGGTGCTCGTCGAAGACCCAACCCCCACATTCGTTGTACCGAAGGTCACGCTTGCCCGGACCTGTGCGGCATAACCCGCATTGGATGTCTTCAGATGAACCATGAACCGGAGGGTTTGCTGGTCTGCGTTTCCAAGGGTGCGAAACGCTAAAACATACGGGTTATCCGTCCACGTTGAATCCTTTGAGCTTGTCGTTGCCTGCGTGTTTGTGTCCGAGAAAACGTGGCAGTATGCAGACCTATAGAGTTGGTCGTGGTTTGTTGCGGCAGTTCCCCACGTCGTTGCTGATATCCCGGGGCGAATGTTGTCCAATGATGCCGGAACGTATGCCATTATGCACCCCAGAAGTAATCGCTGTTCTTAAAGAAAAAGTTTAACTGGCTTGCGCTCGCGCTCCCTGCGACGGGATAGGTCATTTGGGTTAGCGCTCCAACCCACGCAGCTGGTGTCGAGGTGAAGGTGATGGTGGAAGCATCTGTATCGATTGAGTCAATGATGAGGTTGCCGATCTCGGGGGTTCCAAGCCCTACGTTGCCCTTGTTGTAAAGGAGTGCCGTCTCGCCTGCCTGAAACCAGTTAATCCCAGACGTAATGGTGACGGTGTCCCCAGAGGGTGATCCTGCGATTATTGCCGTAGGGCACAGAAGCCCCGGGTTCGCTTTCACCCCGTTCAACAGGATTGTAAGGCTCTGCGTACCACGAGAGAGGTCTCTCGACCAACCCGACACGCGCCCAGAGACCGTTGCCGGTCCCGGGGTGCCTTGATCCCAGTCGTATACACCTGGGTGGGAAAACTCCAAGACGACAGAATCGCCCGCCTGAACATCCACCCACAAGCCAACGTCTATGGTAACCGCATATTGTCCGGCACTAAGCCAGATCATCTCTCGGCCAGCCCCAAGGGCTGTTTGCATGTCCATGCCGGGTGCGCTGAACTCCATTGGGTGCGCGGTTTGCTCTTGGATGGCTGGCGCGTCCCGAACGGTCACCTTCGCGCCAACTGCTATCATGCTAGACGTATCGACGGTTACCGGGTTGGGAGGCTCAAGAACATCTGCGGGTTTCATCCTCGACAGCATCACATCTGATGTGGAGAGACCTGTTGTATAATTGTCCAACGTCGAAAACGTTCCTGTTTGGTGGGAGACCGCTTTTAGGGTCATGACGCCAGATTCGCGATAGTCCACAAGGCAGTGGCCCCCGAGCGTGATCCAGCCACCCATAAGTTCCCCTATAGAAACGGAGCCAGACTGGACACAGGTTGATGGGCGACCCGCGTAGAAGATCTCATCAATGCTTGGGGTGTCCAAATATGCCTGGGGGATCCCCGCGCCAAACCCCTCTGCGAGGGTGTCGAACGCATACTCCCCAGTCCCCCGAGTCCCGGTCCCTGAAGACATCAAAACGGTGTAAAGCGAGTCCTTCAGGGTTCCAACATGTCCTACCGCAGATGTGAGGGTAAAATGATCCGTGCCGGGATTGCATATCGGGCTTCCGCCAACCCCACGGGCATTGATATGAATAGCCACGCGCCCGAGTGCTAGGGTAACAGCTTGATCCCAAGTGACAATTTCGTCCACGCCACCTGCCGAAAGAACACCGATTCCTGGTGCGCTGATGTCAAAGTCGTTCGCAGAAACACCGATGTTTGCGTTGACTATCAGCCAGGGAAGCGTGCCCGCACCAAAGTCCCTGGTGAATGTTGCGTATACTATCTCATGTTGATACATATCATCGTTATCAAGCGATGACCAGGGTGCCGAGGAGTCCAGAAAGTATGGACCCGCAGATCCCACGTTTACGGTAACCATAGAGAGTGTGACGGGAGAGTCAGACTGAAACGACAGTCTTGCACCAACCCCACCCCAATTCGGCAGCTTATAGTGACCGGCATAGGAGAACTCCGTCAAGCCCGCTGCCACCACAGTTGTCTCTATTTCCTGTCCGAGGAACTCCGCATAAAGTTCCGGATCGCTGAAGAAACCAGATGAAACACCGGTTGGTCCTGTCACGTCCACAGTTAGCGGTGACGAGGGGGGGGACCCACCAGAAGGCGTGCCAGTGAAGGCAACCGCCACAGACACCCGCTCCGTTCCCGTAGCGTAGAATGGTAAATACTCCTCGCCATAAAAAGTCTTCCAGGGGGACTCGGTCTTGCGATTGTCTTGCCACTCAACCGAAAAGCCCAGTGGATTCCCGAGGAGACGACAAAGGGGCAGACAACTGAGTGACATGGCAACAGCACCCGGGACGGGTGGGGCCTGGATATATCCACGCCAGATCTCCCTTTGATAGGTTCCGGTGTTCCACGCGCTCTCCACCATTCGCCCCTCTGGATCGACTATGTGTTCCGTTAGGGTTACGAACCGCCCGCGCCACAGCTTTGGTGTGTCTGTGCAATACCGGGACGACGCAATGCTTGTCGCAGAGTGAAGATATGGGAATCCAAGCACAGCGCGGGTACACGCCTCAAACGCGGTTTCTGGTCCATTCTTGTTCCCGTATTCGATATATTCGCGCCCAAGGTAGAAGGCCCCACTGGCAGGGAATGCGGTGGTTATAGCGCTTATTGTCGTCGCAGTTGCCGACACATCTGCGCTGATCGCGGTTTCGATGGTCGGACGCTTGAAGATGTCGCCCAGATATCCATAGTCCTCCATGTCTTGGTACGCAATTCGGAAATCTACCGCACGCCCACGTCCGATTCCGGACTCGCGGTCCAGCTCCATTGAGAGCTTCTGTCTGTCGATGATTAGGCCAGGACAGACAGCGCGTCCCGTTGGGGCTGTTGGGGCGGAAGCGGTATCTACGCAAGCCGGGATCTTCTCTACGAAGAGGAAGGGGATCCCCTCGATAGCCAAGGTAAAAATGCTCGAATACCCACGCTTGAAAAGTAGGTTGAGAGGTGTCGCCATTAGATTGCCTGCGCGATTAGCATGGATACCTGGGAATATTCTGAAGTGGGGCCAATGTATTTGATGGACTCAACAGCCAGGACATGCCCCGTGATGTCTCCTCCCACGTTGGTGTCCGAAATGTCCCCGCTGCCCTTCATGTCCACCGTGACCTTCCCCGAACTCGTCCAGCCAGACTTGAATGCCACAAGAGCGTCTTTGTGCATGGTCAAAAGAAGCCGGAAGATCCGCGAGCCACCGAAGCGATAACCATATCCGCGACGGTGTCTGAACACTTCAATCTCCTCGTCCCTGGCGAGCTCTATCTGGCTCCATGTGCATCCCATGAGCCAAACGGCACCGAGGGGGATGACCCTCCCCAGGAGTGTGGAGGCAATCACCTCGCTGCTCCCGGGAGACCTGTCAAAGCCACACAGTAACCCAGCACAATCGACCCATGTCCAGGTGACCGAACTGTCAACATCGACGGTACACAACCCGGTGCCCTCTTGGAAGTCGATCGCATGATCGTCCGCCTGCAAAGCCAGATCCATCGCGACGACCCATGAATCAAAGCGCTGATAGTTTTCGGCTGCCGTGTAGGTGTGGGAGTCCGCTTTCATGGTTCTGGCACCGGGCACACCTGTGTCAATGTAGGCATACAAAAAGCCATTGGGCGCGGGGGCGGTTATCGTCATTGGGAGACACCACTAAGCGACAGGCGAAGGGTGGCTGGGTCTGGCTTTCGCCCCGGGTGAACCATCCTCGCCTTGGTGACCTGATATCTGCCGAATGATCTCCCACCCATCCACAGGTCTGCAACAAAAATATCTCCGCTGGGATAAACAGTCTCGTGAAAATTCCACACATTCTCATAGGTGTCCAAAATATCGACGCTCCCAGACGCTGTTCCCCAGATCAAAGGGTTCGACCCGTCACCAGCTGCCGACGCCTTGATGGTTGACTTGTTCAGGTAGAAACCCTTGAATTTGAGACCTGCGGGGTAAAGGCCGCCCAAATGCACACCCGTCCCAGTTACCTCCGTTCCGGACGCTGAAGCGTCCACCCCGAGCCTTGTCTGGGTGTTTCCCGAGGCAGCAAGGGTGAAGGAGACCCCGGCTTTCATCACAAGGACCCCAGAGTCGTTGACGAAACCCGTGAATGGTGTCTCGTGGGTAATGGTAGCCAGCGAGACCAGCTCCATCCAGATGGAGGCTGCGGATGCGCGCGTGTCGCCAGGGGTGACGGTCGCGACGTCCCCTCCAATCGTTATAGAGACGGATCCACCGTAGTTCCCGAATACCTGGGAGAAGCCAGGGTTATGGACTAACAAAGACATTAAAAGGCACCCCCGGCAATCCCGGTCTTGGTCAGGGTCTTAGTCGCCTCCATAATGCCACGCCCAATGTCCTGTCGCGAGCCCAAGACGATGCCATCCATGAAGTTAATGACTATGTTTGCCTGTTGGGGTTGGCCGCCGCCACCACCACCCGCACCAGCGGACATGGCTCCTTCCTCCTCTGAGGTTGCCCCCTCACC
>Ga0208030_1000993_pt1 | contig 17862 bp, 25 predicted proteins | sample MalvirDeepMed_M9_FD_184246 | JGI IMG/M metagenome (GOLD analysis project Ga0208030, IMG submission 184246) | Marine viral communities from the Global Malaspina Expedition - Malaspina viral metaG DeepMed_M9 (SPAdes) (version 2) | ecosystem: Environmental > Aquatic > Marine > Oceanic | place...
CAAGTAAGTACCTCTTGGGTCAGCGTAGTATCCTTCCCCGGTGAAAAAATCAGCGAACCCCTGCGTGAATCCTGCCGGTCCTCTTCCTATCTGTTCGTTGTGTGTCTGTCCTCCGTAAGCTGATGATAGTTGACTCATTAAGCTCCCACCAGAAGGATCAAAATTAAATCCTGTGTCCACTGGCGCAGCATCTAAAGGCGCTACTGGCGCAGCGGCCAAAGGTGCTGGTGCCGTGTTGCCTGCGTACTCTGGTGCAGGGGCTCCCTCTCCAACCTCCGCTCCGGGCACGTTAATGTTTTTAAAATGTTCCGTAAGACCCTTTATGCCTTGTTCTATGCTTGTTAACCGGTCACCCCATCCTGAAAAATCATACTGCTGCTGTGGTTGCATAAACTGATTACGTGAATTTCCCAAAGTGCTATAAGGAGAATTAGGATAGGGATTGTACATTATCTAAGTCCGTCAGGTTGAACGTCAGCGCGGTAAGTACCGTACCTCCACGCCGTATCAAGATCGGTACTTGAAATTTTAATTGATCCCTGTCTTCCGCGTGCGCGTGTGTCAACCTTGGTTGTTGTAGTGCTCACAGTGTAGGGTCCGTGTGTAACTTGGGTACTGGCTGGGTACAATTTAAAGTTAAGCTCAACGCTAAGGTCACCGCTTTGGTTTTTAAAGTCAGGAATAAATCTCCTTATTGACATAAGCCTTTCCCCTGACTCCGGTATGACAAAGTCACCTGACTCTATGTAGGATGTCATGGCTGAGCCGTCATCGTTGTTTCCGTTTTCCTGTGCGTACATGAAACTTCTTCCGGCTGTAGTGCCGGTTATCGTGGTGATGGTCGTGGTTGTGTCCGTTGCGCTGTACGCTGTTGCGTAAGGATACTGGTAAACTCCCTTGTCCACCCATGAAGATCTGGAGAGGGTTCCTATGCACCAGACATTTTCCTGGTAGTTGTACGTGACACAGCGGTCAATTACGTTCGATCCGCTTGACGGATAGAACCAGGTAACTTCGTTAAACTCACTGTTAAGGGATGCGAACGTGTCCTTCTGGGACGCCACATCTATGTCAGTGAAAACATAATCCTCCACGGAGCAGGGAATTTTTTGAACGGAACCGTCAAACTTGAAAAAGGAATCAATTCCCATCCAGAATGACCTTCCGTTAGTTTCCACAACCGAGTGAAGTCCTGCCGCTCCACACGCTGATCCAAGCTGGTTGAACCCGAAAGTAAATGGGGCCCCAATCAGCTGCATTTGGTACAGCGCAGTGTCAGTCCATATCAACACGGCACCGCGAGAACGGGCAGCGGCAGTTAGTCTACTGCCGTCCGTCAGTCTCTGTGATCCTGCAGTGTTGGTTGCTGTTGGGGTCCATGACGTATGATCATCCTGGTCCGACCACCGGATGAACATGTCATCCTGCGTGGCGGCACTCGCTATTGTTGTTTCAGTTCCAAAAAGTATAACGTGACGGTCCGTTCCTGAAACCATCGCGAATCTGCTTGTTGTTGGGGCATTGCTTACTATAGCCGCCACCGTTCCGGTACCGACAGATGTGTCCCAATAATAAAGGGATCCGTTAAAGAACTGGCACAAGGCGTCCTCGCCCCAGTTGTCAATTGACCATTTCCCCGCGTCAAGCTGAACGCTGTTGGGAGCCGCAAGTCCTGAACGTGTCGTTCCCCACGTTGAAAGTCCCCACGTTCCTGCACCCCATCCATATCCCTGGATTGAAGCTGCCGGTTTTGTGTTGATTTCATATGATCCAGTGGCTGTAACACTGCCAGCTCCAGTACTTGTAGCGGTTCCTTTTGAAGTAATTACGTATTGTGATGTGGAAGTAATGGATTGAATTTCAAATTCTCCAGTGAGTTCAGCTGCTGTAATTCCATTTGCTGCCCCTGATACACTAGAAAGTGTAACAAAATCCCCTTCAACTGCTCCGTGTGATGCGTCAGTTATTGTTACATCCGCTTTAGCATTGGTGGTTGTTATATCCGTGATGCTTCCTGAGGCATCACGAACGGGTGTAATGTCCGACCATGCGTTGTTGGCGTAGACGTAAAGTTTTTTATTTGTTCCCGTTATTGTGTAAGGATCCCCGTCAAGGGAGAACCAAGCTCTCATTCCCCTTGCCGCCCCCAAAAGAGCGTCACTGGTTACCTTTGCCCATCCCCCTATTTTTTCGGGAAGACCATACCTGAACCTGACATTGTCGCCGTCAAACCAACGTCCTTCGGCCCCATATTCAGTGTCCTGTTTGTCTATTCCTGGTGATAGTTGGACCTTAACAAGTGCCATATTAACTCCCTATACAGCTGAATCGTAATGTCTTATCCAGCGTGCCGTTCCGTTTATCTTGATCATTATCGCTCCCGTCTTGGTCCCGGCAGTTGCCGTTGAGGAAGACAGACTGTTGGCGCTGGCTGCTCCAGATGTTCCAACATAATTTATAAAAGGTTGGTCATCATCGCCTTGATCCAAATCCAGTACCGGAATTGCTCCAGTTGAACTATTTTGATCCACCTCCAGCTTTGCCGCTGGGGCTGAAACTCCAACTCCCACCCGGTCATTTCCTGCGTCCAGATAAAGAAGATTGTTATCAGAATCTCCGTAGAACTGTGCGTCCTTATCGGCGCCAGAACTGTTGTAGGTCAGTGTTCCACCGTTTAAAACAGTGTCACCGGATACAGTCAGGTTGTTGTTGGCAACCAAGTTTCCTGCGTCCGCCAGAACATCAAATGCCGTGCTTCCGTCTGTGTATATTAAATATTTTGCTCCTGTAACTGCTAGTGTAACGGCCGTTCCTCCAGCCGGTCCAAATGTTAAAGCGTTTCCATCCCTGGTTGTGGCGTCATCAATAATGTACCAGTAAGGATTGGCTTCACAGGTAACGGCCCTTGTTCCTGTTAATGTTCCTGTAAATTTAAGTGCGGCCCTGCTTTGTTGATCGCCAGTTCCACCACTGGATGCTGTTAAAGCCTGTGTACCACTTCCGGCAACGGATATGGATACATATCCCTTTACCGCATTTTCCATTTTTTCTAAATTTTCATTCGTTACAGTACCCCATGTTCCTGAGTTGGAACCTGTAGTCTGTAAGTCTAGGTTTAATATCGTCGAGTCAGCCATTTATCCTCCTAAGCTTTTGACACTGTTGTCCATGTGTTAGATGCATCATCATCCACCTTATTCCAAATACTGAATGCCAATGATCCAGCGCTGAATGTAGCTGTGGAACCGGTAACATTTACTGTTGCCCCTCCAGTAACTGTTGTATTTCCAATGCTAAATGTAGCAGATGAACCAGTTGGGAAATAGATTGATTCTATGACAACAGATCCTATGCTGAATGTACCCGCAGATCCAGTAGGGGTAACAAGAGCCCCTGCCGTAACTGATACGGATCCAACACTGAATGTCGCTTCTGAACCAGTTGGGAAATAAATTGATTCAATAGTGGTGTTTCCAACACTGAAAGTAGCACCAGATCCAGTAGGTGTTATACTAGCTCCTCCTGTTGCTGTCAAGGTTCCTGCGGAGAAAGTAGCCGTACTTCCATTGGGAAGAACATAAGTTTCAGCGTTAGATCCGGCAAACGGTTCAGCCGCAAACGCAAATTCAGCGAAGGACGCATCCGTGGTATATGTTCCAGGGTATACTACAACTGATCCCGCACTGAATGTAGCCGCGGAACCGGTTATGGCATATGTAGAAATAAAGGTTAAGGATCCAATGCTGAAAGTTCCAGCTGATCCTGAAACCTGCGCTGTAACCCCAATGTCAATTGTAATGCTGCTGACGCTGAACGTGGCCGCTGAGCCCGACGGAGTAACAAGGGCTCCTGCCGTAATTGTAGCGTTTCCAATGCTGAATGTACCCGCAGATCCGCTGGGGGTAACGGTTGCTGTCCCAGTAACTGTTAGACTACCAGCGCTAAACGTGGCAGCAGATCCACTCGGTGATACATAAACAGCATCATCGCTTCCTGCAAAGGAGTATTCGGCAAAAGCATTCGCCGCAAAAGCGGCGCTTTGTATATCTTGGGTCATCTAAATCCTAAAACTTGACATTTTAGCACATTCCTGATATATAGCAAGAATTCATAATAATTGATTATGCATAAGGTAGAATGAAAGCAGAAGTAATCACAGATTCCTTTTTTATTGGCCACCATAAAATAGCCAATAAATACATTAAAGACCTTAATAAAAGGTATGAAGCCGCCAGGGACGGTTTAAAAAGCTACGGACCACGTTTGGCGGGTAGACTTGACAGTGAACTGGAAATGCTAAACATTATACAATCAACGGATTCTTTTCCTCAAATCGTTAAATGCATGGACAAACATATGAAGCAAAGCATTGAATTTAAATGCTTAGTAAGTGACTCCTACAATTTGGACATCATAGGATGCTGGATCAATGACATGAAAGGAGGGGAATACAATCCTCCACATACCCATCATGACGGAACGGGATGGTCAACGGTTCTGTTTTTAAAGGTTCCCGAATTCATTAACGACGCAAAAGATCCCCACAAGTTCAAGGACGGAATGCTGTGTTTTATAATGGGAGGAAACACCACTTATTACGTTGCCCCTAAAGTCGGGGATTTTTATATTTTTCACGCCCGTCACCAACATTGCGTAATGCCCTTTAAAACCAAGGACCCCAAGGAAATCCGTCGATCCATGTCCTTTAATTTTATTGCAAAGAATGATGGAAACATATGACTGTTAAAGTATTTGATAGCGTTTTAGAAAATTCTTTTTTAAACTTTATCAGAGAAGAAATTAATATATTGGCTTGGTCAAAACAACAATCGAATTTGAATAATAAAAAAAATCCCGTGTTTTTTTTTGCTTCTACGCAAGAAAATTTACTTTCTCATCAATTTTTGTTTAATTATTTTTGCGATAAATATAATCTGTCTAACAAATTTTTAAGGGCCTACGTTAATTGTCATCCTCCTTATTCTGGTGGACAGTTTCACGCTGATGATGGCGACATGACTTTTATATTTTATCCTGACGAAAAAGTAAAAAATAAAGGAGGAACCGAATTTGAAGACGGAACTAAAATTGATTATAAATCAAATAGACTTATTATTTTTGACGCAAAACTTTTGCATAAAGCCAGTGAAAATTTATCAAATGAAATGAGACATTCAATAGCATGGAAAACTTTAATATAGAAAAAACCAATGATCCGATGGAAATAACTAAACATAATATTTTTATTAACGAAGCATGGTCTTTTACAATGCCTAATCACGAAAAGTGGAGGAAAGAAATTAAAGATATAATACTCGTAGAAAACAATAAAGAAATACATAAGCACACAACAATTCCAGAAGAAGACTGTAACGTTAAAGCTAGAAGAACCGCATGGGACTCCCATTATCGGTATCCTCAAATACGATCCTTAAGTGATGCATTAGTAGACATTATAAAGGATTGGATCAAGAAAGAAAATTTTGATGCACCTTATATAAAAGTACACGACTGTTGGATTAATTGGTATAATAAAAATGATCATGCGGTGCCTCACGTTCATGGGACGCATTTATCATTAGTCTATTTTGTAGATGTGGAAGATTCAGGGGCAGACTTTTTATTTCATAAAGACGGGAGATTTGTATTAAGAAGAAAAGAAGACAATGAAACATTTCGCAATAATCTTAGATCCGTGAAAGTAAAAAATGGAACTGTACTCATGTTTAGCGGAGATTCAATGCACTCCGTCACGCCTAATTTATCTGAACACACTCGTATAACTTTCGCTGTCAATTATGGAGTGGATTATAGCGACAAAAGAGAGGATTATTAAATGTTTGAAAAGAAAATAACTTTCATCGCCATTGAGGAAAAGTATGAAAACATATGGCCACATCCCCAACCTGCCAGTCATTTTATTCCGCAAAATTATAAAAATTTAAAGCGTCATGAGGATAATAATCTTCACAAACCAACGGTTAAGACGTGCATCCCTTTTTTGGATGCCTTAACTTCTGGATATATTATTCCTTTTGACCAGGATTATGTTGTGGATGCAACGGAAACCGATTTAAGTATATCGTCTGCCAACAAAGAACCTGAACCCGCTGGATTTCATAGTAAATCTCAGCTTCCGTCAGGGGATGGCAACGGAAAAGAAAACGCGGGAAAATTTCATAACAAATGGCTAATCAGAACCCCACCAGGATATAGCTGTTTATTTATTCACCCCCTTAATCGGACAGAAGAACGTTTTGAAGCCGTATCGGGAGTGGTGGATACGGATACGTACATTAATGTAATTAATTTTCCTTTTCACTGGAAAAAATGGAACCAGCAGACCCTTTTGAAAAAAGGGGAGCCCATGATTCAAATAATTCCATTTAAACGAGAGTCATGGAAAAAATGGTCGGGTTTTACAATGGAATTGGCTCATGGAAAAACCCTTCGTCTTGTAGAAAGTGAATGGGTAGATAGATATAAAAAAATGTTTTGGAAGAAAAAGAGTTTTAAATGATAAAGATTGAGGATTACGTTGTAATTATTAAAAATGTTTTATCTAAAAATGTTTGTGAAGAAATAATAAAAGACAAGAAAAACGCCTTTATTCGTTCGGGTGTATGGGATAATGAAATTACTGATGCTAGAACATGTTATGAAAGATGTGTCTCACAAGACTTTAACGATGATATCTATAAAGGAGTTGGTAAAATCCTTAAAGAGTATAAAAATATATATCCCAATTTTATGACGGGTAGTTCTATGGAAGATACTGGGTACATCCATTTATTATATAAAGGGTCAAACAAGGGGCACTACAAGGAACACACGGATCATTGGGACCTATTTCCTAGGGTATTGAGTTGCTCTATTCTTCTTAATGATGATTATGAAGGAGGAAATTTTGCTTTTTTTGAAAAAGAACTAATCCTAAACGCTACACAAGGGGAAGCCATTGTTTTTCCCAGTAATTTCTGTTTTCCCCACGCTGTTTTGCCTGTTACAAAGGGAAACCGTCATTCCATCATTACATGGATTCATTAAAAAAAAATAAATACGTATACGTCAATAATATGCTGTCCATGGATTTGGTGAAATACATCTCTACTTGGCATTTAAAAAACTATGAAAAAACACTCGCAGATGAACAGGTTCCTCTCGCTTTTTCAATACACTCCAAGGAGTCAGAAATTTATTATCATTTACTTCATCATTTATTACCCGTCATGGAAAAAGAAACTAATTTAAAGTTAAAGCCCATGTACTGTTACAGCAGGGTTTATTTAGGGGGAGCTGAATTAAAAAAACATACTGACAGAAAAGCTTGCGAAATAAGCGCTTCTATAACTTTAAGATATTTTTACCATGATAAAACATATCAGTGGCCTCTTTGCATGGGAAATATACCCATCAACATTAAGTCAGGTGACGGGGTTATTTATAAAGGAGAAGAGATAGAGCACTGGAGGCCTGTCTTTCAACAGTCCAAAGAATGTTGGCATCATCAAGTTTTCGTGCATTATGTGGATTTAAATGGTCCTTATTCTAAGGAGAAAGAGGAAGTTAAGAATAATTAGGATCGTAGTCTATCCAGGTTTTACCACTAGCGTTAGTCGTTCCATTAGCTTCATCGTCCGCTACGGCGGCGTCATAAGCGGCTGTGGCAGTTGTTATTTCACCTTTTCTGGTTTCCCCCCATGCAAGAAGATCAGCTATGGTTGTTGATCCAACAGCGTCGGAAGTAGCATTCAAGTCTGTATTTCCCGTCATATTTCCAGTTGCAGGATCTTTGTTTTGAATTTCATTTTGACCAAGTAGTTCATTCCAAATAACAGCATGAAGAGTACTAGGTAGCGAAGGCATTGCGTTTCCCTTATTCGCCCAATCAATGTGATAGGAGTCATCTATTTTTATATAACCCTCATTAATTATTACAATTTGTGTTGCCATAAATATTCCTTAATGTTTTATAATGTAGTTAACCACCACGTAAGGTGAAAAGGAATTGTTTCCCGCTGCCGTTACCGTTCCCGATAAAGCGCCACCGCTGTTGGTGGAAGATACAGCTACCGTTCCCGTTAAGTTCCCCGTTACCGTTCCCGTCATTGATCCCGCCAAGGTGTGCGCGTGATTGTGTCCCGTTCCAGAACCTGTATTAGCAGTGTCAAGTGAATATGCATTTGGGTTCTGCCCTCGACCAGGGTTGTGGGCACCTCCAGGTGGGTTCAAACCAAAAAGTTCATGACCATGGGAGGCTAACTGAGCCTCGGTGAGTGATGTATTGGAAATGTTTCCCGTTACCGTTACCGCTTGGTTATTGGTAAGGGATACCGCTTGGTTGTTTGTTACGGTTGACGTTGTTGTTACTGAACTTACAGCCTGGTTGTTGGTGACCGCCACGGTTACCGTGTTGGCGCCTCCCGTTCCAGCCAAGTTGTATGTATTGCCGTCATATCCCTGAGGGGTCTTGCCCTGCAGCTGCGGAACGTTGAATGTCGCTGAACCATCGCCTGATCCGTATGTAGTGGAAAGAACTGCAAAAAGATCCGCGTATGTTGTTCTTGATACAGCGCTCCCGTCACACAGTAGATATCCAGCTGGGGCTGTAGTTTTTCCCCAAGGCTTGATTGTGCCTACTTCACTTCTGTTTGTTATGTCCTGTAAATTTGCCATTAGTCGTTAATTGCTAACCTCCATCCATTTGCTGAGTTGGTATATACCAGCTTTATGCCAGCACTGTCAGTAGAAATGGTTAAATCCGCTGACGCTCCTTGAATTTTTTCTGAGTTTCTTCCCACTGTTATGTTTGCGGTACCTGCGTTTCCTACAAAGTCAATAATGCTTACTTCATCCCCTAAAGTCGGAGATGCCGGAAGTGTCACTGTAAATGCCGCTGTAGTTGCTGTGTCACATAAAACTCCTTCTCCTGCTGCTGCAGTATAGGCAGATGTTTTAGGTCCTACCCATGCTGTACCAGCAGTGCCCCATGACAGGACTCCTCCAGTTGTTGATTTTAAAGCCTGTCCATTAGCGGTAGCAACTGCCCCTGGCCAAGTAACTGTATATGAAGTTGTAGTGGCTGCTGCCTGCTGAGCTATGTATTCCCCACCAGTAGAATCCTGTAGTCTTAAATCTCCTTGCGCGGTTATGTCTACCTGTGTTCCTGTAATACCCGCCGTACTTGTAATAGCGCCGCTTCCCAATGTTCCTGCTAAAGTTACACCTGTTGCACCTGTAGGTATGGAAATAACGTCCGTATCGGCATCGTTTTTAATAGTTACATCGTTAGTAGAACCTTGTCCTGTTAAAATAAGTCCTTCTGCTGATGTATATCCAATTGCAGCGTTGTCTCCTGAGGATGTATCACCTGTTGCTTCAACTGTAGTTCCTGTTATTACACCACCTGGTGAAACGTTTCCACTTGCATCCTTAATAACAGCCTTGCTGGCCGGGAGTGTACAGAATATTTCTTTTGTTCCAGCTCCAAAGTCTACAGCGCTGTCGCTGTTGGAACTTGATATAACTGTTGTACGTGTAATGGTGGAACTGTCACCCGCTAAGGTTCCTAGTCCTACTTCCCATTCCGTTGGAGTAGCAGTATTTACAACTGCGTAATATGTTGTGTTGGAATTTCCAATACCAGCCGAGAATGTTTCAAACCCGGAAACCGCCCCGGCGAATGTTAACGCTCCCGTACCTGTTGTGCTAGAAGTTTCCTTTACACGGTCATTAATTACTAATGCCATTTAAACTCCCTAAGCTAGTCTTAATATAGCGTTTGATGCGTCTGCTGCTGGAAACTGTATGGTAAATGTTCCAGCTGTAGATGTTTTATCCCCACCAAAATCTAATACTACTACAGCTTTATCACTTTGGGTATCATTATAGATTAATGCTCCCCTTGCTGTAATTGTAGCTGACGTCCAAGACGTATCAGCAAAATCACAAACCGCTGTATCAGAACTTAATACTGGAGTAACACTGGTTAAAGTGTTTCCAGTGGCTGTATAGCCAGTACCTGAAACTTCGTTAGAAGCAGTATAAGCAGTTGTTGATTTAGATAATGTAGCGGAGTTGGTATACAAAGAAATTTTAAATGAGTTGCCTGTTGTCGCAGTGAAATTATGCGTGCCAGTTAACACCTCTGTTTTAAAACTATTTGCCACAGCTTGAGTAATAGCCATATTATTGTCCTCCTGTTGTTGCGCCACCCATTGGCTTAATTGAACCTAATTGAGGTTGGAAGGATGGACGCGGTATTCTTAATGCCCCATGCATATAATCATCACGTTGAGCCCTTCCCATTTGTTGCATAGCGACAGCTTGAACAGCTTGCGCATATGATTGTGTATAAGTTTGCAGCATCTCCATGGGACCTTTTAAAAATTTAAAAGCTTCCACAAGACAACCGTATAGTAATGCTTTTGGAGCATTATTGCCTAACCAAGACGTTGTATCAGTACTTGATAAAGCAGTGTCTAGTTTACTCAAAGCCAGCTCAAAATACAAGGCTGAACTTGGAGTAGGAACAACATATATACTGTTGTAATCCCATTGTGTATAATATTTTGGAGTTCCTGTCAAGTTTCTGTTGGGCCAGTACTCATTCATGAACGAAACATCCTTTTCCTCCAGATATGAACGATTTCCAGTGGAATCAGTGGCCGTTAAATCAGCAACAACGTTAACGCTTCTTATGACAGAAAAACTTGAAGGTGTAGGTGCTGTTCCTCCTGGAACAATTAAAAACGGATTTGATGATGTAAATTGAGTATACTGATAATCCCTAAAAGCTGGGATATCCAACTGTCTTACAAGGTCATTTTCAGTATGCTCAATAAAATCATCGACAATGGTATCAGATAGGACACTGCTGTCTGTTTCTGTATATTCTCTTATTTGGGTTACTAGTTCGCTGTATGTTGTCATTATGCCCTGCTATTTACTGGTCCAGCGGAAGCAACAGAGCCTCCCCCTACAGCTGTGGAAGTCGCTGCACTGTTTACAACAAAAGTATAACTATCACTAATAGTAGTGTCCTGTGGAGATGTAGTATTAACAACTGTAATGGAATATGATCCATAAACTTTAGATCCATCGTCATGTGCCACCGCTGTTGTATCCCCTAAGGTAACCCCGTATGAAGGAGCTCCACTACCGCGTGTCAGTCCACTAAGAACATTACCAGCCCTGGATGTGTATTTAATTGTTTCACTTAATATTTCTACTGGTACACCCGAACTTGTTTTATCTTCATTTATTACAATATATCCACTTGAAGGAAAAGCAGATCCATCAGTTAAAGTTATGCTTGTACTTGAAGCTGTAAGGGCCCCGTTTAAAGTTGTATTTAAATTAAAAACTGAAGGTGCGATACCTCCTATGTTTCCCCCTATATTTCTTAACCTAACTGCATCATTAGTTGATCTTTTATGAGAAATCTCAGTGACAGTTATAGTGGTTGTTCCGGCCGTGGATATAGGATTGTTTTGTAATAAGTTAGGAACAGGCAATTCTTTTCTGGCCGGACGTGCTCTGTCCAAAGCCTGGGGATCTGGACTATGCTCGTGTGGCATTAACTGAGGGGCCTTTGGCTCATACTCACTTTTGTGTACCCACGCTCCTGTCCATTCCCTAACCATTTCGGTATAGGGGAACTGTAATCCACTTCTATCAGAAATGGAAATAGCAAATTTTCCACTAGCGTATGCCATTCATTCTACCAAACAGATACGTTAGATTTAGCCACATGAAATTTACCGCCTTTAGTGGCCGCACCCATTCCTCTTGAAGTTCCACTTTGTCCTCCTTTGGGAACTGAAACAGTTTTTTCCCCCTGTGCCATGGCTTTAGCCTTGGGCGCAGGAGAGGTTCCTGTGTCCCTCCAAATTCCTGGTGATCCACCGGATTTATCTCTGGTGTTGGTTGTTTGGGTATTCCAATGTCTATTACTCATTTTTCCTCCTTTTTACATTCACAATTTGTGCATTCACAGTTATCCCCACAATTGCAGTTTTCACATTTTGGCATATTACCTCCTAAGGTATGTACGCTTGTGCCGGTTTAACCCTGAACGACACTCGTTCTCGGTTAGCATCAGCCGTTCTGTCAAATTCCTCATCATAGACAGCTTTTAAGTTAGCGGTCATCATGGGGGATCTCTTTAAAGACATATAATAAGCTAATCCTGAAACTAAGCAAGGAAGAAAATAAAACGGAACATCCGCATTATCAGTGTAATCTCCCGCATCCTGTATTCTATTTACGAAAAAATATTTTAAAATATAAGCTTTATCGGGACTGGGATATAAAAATATGGTCATGTCGTTTTCCGGCCGTCCATAATCACTGCCGGAAGCGGTAGTTACTTGTCCGTTAATCATGCAGTATTGTGTTGGCCTGCCATCCCCTGAAGAAGCATTCTCTTTCCTGCTTAAATTCATGTATTCTGTTCTTGAAATTTTTGTAATGGCCACATCAGTTGTATCTTTATCGGCCTCTATGTTTGCTGTAGCTCCAGCTGTAGTGGTTATAACAGCATCAACAATGTCAACTACCTTTTGATCAATAGTATAAAAATTAGTTCCTGCTGTCATGGTTTGTGTTGCGTAATCAATGGTCCATAAGTTTAAACCACGATTAGCCCAATCCGAAAACATTAAATTAAGGGATCTCCTAGCGGTTTTTAAGTCATAACCACTTCGTACCTCAAGTCCGCACCTTTCGTATGCTTCCTCGATGATCTCCTCTATATTAAGATTAAAAGTTCTAGTGCCCGAATAAGCCATAAACTTTTATCCGTATATAACTGTTACTTTATCAACGTTAGATAATGTTGCGTATCCACTGGTTTCACATCTAAGACCTAGTCCTGGAAGATCAATTTGATAAAACGCAGGTTCACTTGCACTTGTTCCACCTACTGGTGTATCAAAAACTGCCAATGAAGTTCCACCTGATCCTCCGTCTTTTATCGTAATACTTCCTGCAGTAGTAGTACTTACAAAATAAATAGATAAGATTTTACATGGACCCGCAAATATTGCTCCTGAAGATGTTAATCTAGTTGTCTTTACCGGTGAGCTATAATCACTCATAGTTTCTCCTATATCACTATATTAAAGAGTGGGGATTTCTCCCCACCCAAATTAATTATTAACTATTAGCAAATGGTGTTACCAAAGTACCTGATCCTAAACTGAATCCTGTAATATGATATTTATCATCTGCCATAGCTGTCGCTACCACAACTGAACCGACAAGTCCACCTTTAGTGGTGCCGTTCATTGTAATAACATCATTAGCCGAAGCTGAGATAAATGTTTTACCTGTTGCATCGTCAACACCAGTATACAGACCACCGACAAATTTATCAGTTCCATCTGTTAAGATGTCCATGTCAGTTGCTGCAGTTTCTACAATAAATGTATAAACACACCCTAAGTTATTTGTATTGTTGGGATCCGGTCCTGGTCCAGCCTGTCCTGCATCTGCAGTTGCGTCAATTGTTGGTAAAGTAAATTTACCGTCTGCATCGTTCGTTACCATAATTTTGCCCGCATGAGCAGCAACAGTTAAAGTTGTGTCAGCAGTCAAGCTTACTACAGTAGCTGGTCCCTGAGCGTAAAATCCTTTTAAAGATCTTACAGGTCCCTGAAAAGTTGTTAAAGCCATTGTTACCTCCTGGTTGTATAGCCCTCGTTATGCCGTCTCTATACCGTCTGCCTAGCCAGTCTGCATAACTATTATACTAGGGTAGAAAGGGCGAACTAACTTCGCCCTTCCTTAAATTGTTTATGCTCCTGGTGAGCCAAATATTCCGCGCCAGTCAGACCAGCCGTAGCTGTATCTTTCTCTCGCTTTATATCTAACATTACCAGTATCGAAGTCACCTTCCATTGCTGTTCGAATAGGAGCCCTAGTGAAGTGTTTAAGTCCATTAGGAGCATCTGTTTTAATGAACCAAGCATCAGTATCAGTTAAGAAATTGTTAACCACGTATCCTTGTGGAACCATTCCCATTGATTTGATTGCGTTGATGTCATTATCAGCAGTGCCTACTCTACCCGCAGATTTTAGTAGCCTTTCAGCGACAAATTGAAGGTTTACCGGAATGATCATTTTCATGCCCCTTAGAGCAATCTTTAATCCTCTTTCATCCTTCATGCCAGCAATATCGATCATTGCCTGCTCGAGCGAAGTTTCGTTCAAGTCGGCAGCCGTTGACAATTCGTTCTTTTGGTTTCCAGCTAGAGTGGTATGGTCAGTAGCGCAAAGCTCCTTTGCATCGCCACCAAGATAAGAACTGTTAAACGCTCTGTTAAGAATGTTTGACGCTTTTACCTGTCTAGTGTTTGCCATTGAACGAGCCAATGATTTTGTGTATCGAGTGCTGATTTTGTCGTAAAGATTATCCTCTACGGCTTCTTCAGTTAACGAAAAAGCTAAAGCAACTGTTTCGTGGGTGTACCTTGCAGTAAAAGTTTCTTGAGCGTCATCGTATATTACGCCTTGACCCTCAGGTTTTACTTCTGCATTGGCAAATCCACCTAACATTACTTCTTCTTCGAATGCACGATCGGAACTCTCTGTATCAAAGATTTCACGATCTTGATTTTCGTATCGGTCATATTCTAACCCGAACAAAGCATTTAAACCCGGTTCAAGTTCCTTGACCAATTGCATTCTTGAAATAACCATTGTTCAATTCCTCCTAGGTTTATGTGCCAGTAATACCAGTAGAACTGAAGTAGATATGCTCATTCCATTGAACATACCAATTCGCGTTCGCAGAACTAGCATCACTGTTGCTTGGATCTTTAGAAATACCCATAACTTTCAATTGCAAAGCAGCAGTGGTAGCAATACCAGATGCCTTAAGCTCTGTAACTGATTGTCCGTTAACAGTACTAGCAGTGCCAAGGGTTGTATCGGCATTTTTGCCAATATCAGTCTTAGCGATAGTACCATCACACTGGATTTCAAAGATCTTTCTCGGATCATCATAGAGGTACGCATCAATATTAGTGCCGCCAGAAATGGAACCAGAAGCGGTTACATTTACCTGGCTGTAATAATTTGACCACGTTGGTTTTGCCGTATTAGGGTCGATATAGAAGCAACCGTTAAAAACGCCAAGATTTGTAGCACCGGATGTTGTTCCAGCAATTACATATCCTCCAGCAGACATTACGTGATCACCCTTGTAAATGGATGTTCCGTAGTTATCTTCAATGGTGTACAAAGTAACACCACCGTTTTGAACGCCACTGCCAACTTCCCCAACAGGCCTAAACCCAAATGGTGCGTCAACATTAGCCATGATTTTTCCTCACAGTAAATTGTTATACACACCCCCCATGGGTGTGTAAATTTTGTGTAACTATTGTGTAGGAAACTTAATTAGGTTTCTTGCCACCAAATGTTACGCGAGACCTGCTTTCGTTATGAACAGGCATGCTAGGATGTTGGTCCTTAAGTGGATCGTTAGCAATTGCGTCATCCTTATCCTGCGTCATTTGTGCAAAATAAGAGGCGCGCTCTCTGACGATTTCCTTAGGAATCCGTGCTAGCATTAAACCTCCAACAGCTATAACACCGCTATATTTACCTGAATCAATTTGGGGCCATTCAACGTTAGGATATTCGTCCCCGCGGACAAATTCCCAACCTTCGCGTAGTCTGGCGGATACATTTTTTTGATCCATCTGTCCTACGGACTCGGCCCTTATCCAGCGATGGACGAATCCAGCTGGCGCAGGTGGTGCGTCTAGTTGTGATGGTGGAGACCATGGTTTCCTTCGAGAAGTCTTCTCTCTGGTTTTAGTCTCGCGTGATGGTAGTTTGTTTGTTTTCATTGTTTTTTCCATATGCCTACTCCTTCACGTACTTCGCATATTCGCTTAGTGGCACACCTAGTTTTTTTGATATGGCTACCTGTGATGGTGTGAGTCTCACTGTGCCTTTGCGCCTTGCCGGTCCACCCCTGTTAACAGCGGCAACCGATTGAGTCGGCGTTGAACTTTCAAACTTATGGGGAAATGTATCCCTCATCCTTTTGTCTACTTCATTATAGTACGAATCGGACTTCGGGTCAAATCCTTCTTCCATTAGTTTACGATGAATTGAGAAGGATGTCAAGGTCATTGGTTCATCTTCCCCAAACCATTCATTCTTTTCAGCCCAGCTCTCTGCCTTTGGATCCGGTGGTGGAGGGGGTTGCTGGGGTTGCGGATATGGCTGGCGTGGCATTTGGGGCTGACGTGGGTCAACTCCTCTTGCCTGCATTTCCTGGGCCAATCTTTCCCTTTGCGCCTTGTGGGCGGCAACTCTTTCCTCCTCTATGGCCAAACGGCTTAGTTTTGCCTGGGCTTCAACCTGTTTTTCAGTGTCTCCCAAATCCATGGCCTCTTTCATTTCTTTTTTGGTTTCCGCGATCTGAGAAGTGACACGGTCTCCAAACTCAGCCATGTATCCTGAATTTACCTGTGCCGCACGTTGTTTTATTTGCGCTGAATCGGCCTGAACTCCCTGGGCATATTGAATGGCAGCCTGTTCCCGTCTTTCGGATTCACGCAATCTTTTTGTTAATTTATCAATTCTGGACTGTACCTTTTTTCCGTAATCATCCATGTCCTCAGAAGAAGCGGTTTCCTTTACGTCAACAACGTCTACGGATTCCTCATCGGGATTGATTGTTTTTTTGGTATCGTCGAGTTTTACCTCAACATCTGCTCCATCGGACGGCAAGTCAACCATCTTGGCGTCAGCCTCTGACTGGGGCTGAACCTTTGTTTCTTGTGGCTCTGCAGGCATTTTTCCTCCTGTTATTTATATTGCAAAATATCCTCCGGGTCCTTTACCACGGCGATTATTTCGTCATCATTAAGTATCCTCACTTCACCACCCTCTATTCCAAAACGGGATCCGGCGTAACGACCGAATATAATCCAGTCATTTTTCTTGCACCATGGTCCATCCGGAAATCTCTCTTTATCCTTGTAGGCATCTGGTCCAACTTTCAGGACTAAACCGGTAACGGTTGAATATCCCCTCTCCTCGATTGTCTCATCGGACAATATTATGCCACCCTTTGTCTTTCCTTGTCCCTTGTATGGAAGAATTAAAAGTCTCCATCCTGTGGGATTGGGTAAACGCTCCAGTACCTTTTCATTTGGTAAATGACTTATGTTATCTGTAGCGTCCTTTTGAATCTTCTTAAGAAATCTATTTTCTTTTTCTTCTGCTATTTTATTATTTTCATCAGCCTCAATCGAAAGGTCTTTCTCTTCCAAGGCGAATTTACGTTTCGGTATCTCCATCTTCTTTTTTCTGCAGGTCCTGTATTTCCTGTTCCATTATGTTATAGGCCTTGAATTCACCAACTGATCTGTTGTACATGTCCCAGCTGTGAATGCCATTGGCGATAACTGTTTTTAACTGTTCCTTGCGCTCCCTAACCCTCTTTAGGATCAGGTAAATAGCGGTAGTATCTTCCATTCACGCGCATTATACACTAATTTATATAAAACGCAATTATTTTTTAACCAAACTTCCACCAAAATACAATCCTATGATTGACGCCATCAGGTGCGTGTCCATTGGCGTTATTACAACACCGGCGAACTTACGGTCCACAAGCATTTCCTTCTGTTCAATCAGGAACAAGAAACCCCTGCTGAACTCCGTCCATGTCAAAAATACCGATACGTCAAAGAAGACCGGCACTATCTTTGGCCAGACAATTATGAAGAATACCGCTGTCAGCGCTATTATTCTTCTTGTCCACTGAAAACCTTCGTTCTCATACTTCCGTGCCTTTTCAATGGCATCCATCTGAAACTTTCCGCGGGCGAGAAG
>Ga0208030_1000995_pt1 | contig 17841 bp, 21 predicted proteins | sample MalvirDeepMed_M9_FD_184246 | JGI IMG/M metagenome (GOLD analysis project Ga0208030, IMG submission 184246) | Marine viral communities from the Global Malaspina Expedition - Malaspina viral metaG DeepMed_M9 (SPAdes) (version 2) | ecosystem: Environmental > Aquatic > Marine > Oceanic | place...
ACTTTGTATTGAGCAGCATTGACCATCATTTTGAGGGAGATGAACCTCTACAATGGGACATGATTTATTTTGGTTGGTGGATTGGGCATGAAGATGATGAATGGAATCAAGAAATAGAAACCACATTCACCGACAAAAAATTTACTGCCCTTGCAAGGGTTTTTACTAACACCGGAGGCTTACATGGTGTCCTGATAAATAATACCATCTACGATCTCTTACTAAGACTAAACCCAATAGCCCCCATAGATATGCAACTTAACACCCTATATCACCAAGGCCCACGAAGCATAAAATCTTGGGTAGTAATCCCAAAAATAATACATGATAAGGGTTTGTTTAGCGAATGTGAGCAGAACGAAAGCCCGAGGTCCATTATATGATATCTTTATTTGTAGCTTCTAAAAACAGAGCAAGTCAACTAAGGCTTCTCTTGGAAAGCTTAAACAGAAATTGTTCTGATCTTTTTGATCTGAATATACTGTATAATTTTGATGACGATTCTTATAAAGAGGGATACAAAAAGCTTCAAGAGGAGAACATAGTAAAGGCCAATTGGGAGGTAGAAGATTCTGATTCAAACGGAGTATTCGTGAGACAATTTTATGATTTTCTCAACCATGCTGGCCCCCATTTTGCCTTGATGGTAGATGACAATGTTTTTTATAGAGAGAACGGGTTGAATCAGGATAGAATTGAAGAAATACTTGACGAAGAAACTTTTTCCTTCAGCTTTCGCCTTGGAGTCAACACCATAATACAGGATCATATCCTTCTGGAAAAGCAAGACCCCTTGGAAGATCAGGATATAAAAGAGGATCACGCAAAGTGGAAATATACCGACAGAGCAGGAAAATTTCAGGACTACGCCTTCCCTTTTAGTTGGGACGGAGTCATTTACAGGACTAAGGATGTGCTGGACACGCTTCAAAACACAGATTTTTCTACCACAGACCATACATGGGCACCGCTTCCTCACAGGCTGGAAGAACACATGTCAAAAAATCTAGATAGATACTCCCATCGACAGTACATGGCTGCCCCTAAGTACAGTTGTGTTGTTGGAATGGACTACAATAAAGTTATTAACGTTCAGAACAGGGGTGGAAGCAAATTCAGGGCAGATGAGCGGGGATTAAATGACTTATACCTGAAAGACTTTGTAATAGATTTTGATTCCATGGATTTTTCTTCAGTGCAAAGTGCCCACGACGAGGTTCCATTTAAGTTGAGGAAGCTATAATGGATTTTACTTTTGGAATTATTACAAGCCCATCCATCGAGTCTAATTACTATGTATCGGAAGTGATAGCTTCCATATATAGGCAGGGCATTCCGCCTGAAAAAGCTGAGATCATAGTTGTAGGTGGAGAATATGGAGAGTTAATGCAGGCAATGACTAACTTTGCCACGCATGTTGGAAGTGTGCGTCATATTTCTTTTGACGAGTCTATCAAAAAGGGCTGGATAACAAGAAAGAAAAACATCATTGCGGAAAAAGCTAGACATGATAACATAGTTTTTATGCACGACTATGTTATGCTTGGTGATGGGTGGTATCAAGAATTTTTAAAGTTCGGAAATGACTGGGACATATGCATGAATGCCGTAATTAATTCTAATCTCAAGCGATATAGAGACTGGATTACTTTCGACCACCCAAACATTGACCCTACGAATAGACAAGTAGTGAACCATCCAGTGTCATGGACGCAATATGAGCCTTGGTGTCCTGATGGAAGAGAAGTTAATGGCGGTGGAACATTGATGCCGTATGACTATAATGGTAAGCACATGTATATTTCCGGCACCTATTGGGTAGCTAAAAAGCATGTTATGGAAGCAGAGCCACTTAATGAAGATTTGTACCACTGTGAATCAGAAGATGTAGAATGGTCTCTGAGAGTGAGAGACAAATATAAGTACGTTATGAACGAGATGTCCAAGGTTCACCTGCTAAGATACAAAGTCTTAGATGAAGCTTGGACTAGGCTTTTATACTTCTTAAAAGAGAACAATGATAAAAGTAATAATTTTTGATCTAGACGGCGTGCTAGTAGAGGCTAGACCGATTCACTACGAAGCCCTGAATAGAGCCTTGTCTTCTATTGGGGAGGAGTTCGTGATCAGTAGAGAGGAGCATCTTGCCTCCTATGATGGTTTACCCACAAGAAAAAAACTAATAAAACTAACTGAGGAAAAGGATCTACCGGAAGAATACCATGACAAAATCTGGAGAATGAAACAAAAATGCACTGCTGAAGTAATAGAGGATTTGGTTTGGCCAGAAGATCATGACGATATAAAAAACACTCTTTTAAGACTGAGAGAAAACGGATACAAAATATACTGCGCGTCAAATTCGATAAGATCTAGCTTGGAACTAATGCTGTCCTGTGCGGGATACATGGAATACATAGATAAATTCTTTTCCAACGAAGAGGTTCTTTACCCTAAACCTCATTCGGAAATTTATTTGACATGCATGGTTGATGCCCACGTAAATCCAAAAGAGTGTTTAATAATAGAAGACTCTCATATTGGTCGCAAAGCTGCACACGAATCTGGTGGTCACGTTATGGGTGTAGCTGGGCTGTCCGATGTAACCTATAATAATATATTCAGGGCAATAAAAAAAGCAGACAAGCAAAATGAAAAGAAACTGTTCAAACCCAAATGGCAAGGAGGAGAGATGAAAGTTCTCATTCCCATGGCCGGTGCTGGATCGCGCTTTGAAAAGGCTGGCTATACTTTTCCCAAGCCACTCATTGAAGTCAACGGCAAACCTATGATTCAACTAGTGGTAGAGAACCTCAATATTGACGCTCAACATGTTTTCATAGTGCAAAAAGAACACTACGACAGATACAATCTACAGTACTTATTAAATCTTATATCCCCCAACAATGTTATTATTCCAGTAGAGGGGCTAACCGAAGGTGCCGCATGCACAACCCTGCTAGCAAAAGAATTTATAGACAATAATGAGCCTTTGCTTACAGCAAACTCTGACCAGTTTGTTGAATGGGATAGCAACGAGTTTTTGTATTCCATGCAAGCTGATGAGGTTGATGGTGGCATATTGACTTTTAACTCTGTACATCCCAAATGGAGCTTTGCTAAGACTGATGATGATGGTTTTGTCACAGAGGTAGCAGAGAAGAAACCAATTTCTAACAATGCCACTGTGGGTATCTATTACTGGTCAAGGGGTAGTGACTATGTTAAGTATGCTGAGCAGATGATCGAAAAAAACAACCGAGTTAACGGCGAGTTCTATGTCTGCCCGGTATATAACGAAGCCATTGAGGACGAAAAGAAGATAAAAACTTTTCATGTAGACAAAATGTGGGGGCTAGGAACCCCGGAAGACCTAAAGGTATTTATTAATGAATCCAATCATAGTTATTCCAGCTAGGCTGGAGTCCACTAGGCTCCCGAACAAGCTGCTTCTAGAAAAGAATGGACACCCTCTCATTTGGCACACAATACTTCAAGCCGAAAAGACGGGTATAACTACAGTAGTAGTTACTGACAGTCAGAAGATTGTATCTTTGGTTAGCCCCTTTTGTATCCCTATAATGACAGGTCATCATAACAGTGGTACTGAAAGAATAGTAGAAGCAATTCAGCAATCCTATTTTCGTGGGTTCGACTTTGTTGTAAATTGGCAGGGAGATGAGCCAGAGTTTCCCCCGCATCGCGTTACAGAGCTATTAGCGGAGCTTGAGGACGCTCCCATAGGCACGTTTGCTGCGTTTGCCACACCGGAAGAAACCGACGATCCAAATACGGTTAAAGTCAGCGTGGATGCAAATAGTAACGCTGTTGACTTCACAAGACAATCCATACCCGCCTACAAACACATGGGAATTTATGCGTACAGCATGGAATTTCTGAAGAGTTTCCCCTCTCTAAAAGAAAGCTCCAGAGAGAAGAAGGAGAATCTTGAACAGGTGCGGTGGATGGATAATGGCTATAAAATTAAGGTTAAAATCATACCTGAATCTACCGTTGGTATAGATACTCAAGAAGATTACGAAGACTGGAAAAAATAATGTGTGGAATACATGGAATCGTAGGTTCTCATAGAGACTCCATTGCTAAGATGATAAAAGCTTCACATCATAGAGGCCCAGATGCTAACGGTATTTATTGCGACGACAATATAAGCTTGGGGCATAACCTGTTAGCCATCACAGAGGATTCGCATCTTTCAAAACAGCCTTGGGTTATTGACGATAGATTTGTTCTTGTTTACAACGGTGAAATTTACAACTATCTTGACTTAAAAGAACAACTGAAGAAACATTTTACTTTCAAAACGATTTCCGACACAGAAGTTCTGGCTAGGGGGCTTCAGTTGGAGGGGGAAGAGTTTCTTCATAAGCTTGAAGGTATGTATGCATTGGCTTGGTATGATAAAAATAATAAGTCCTTGGTGTTAGCTCGTGACAGTTATGGTATCAAGCCCTTATATTACGTCAATAAAGCAAATAAGATAACGTTTTCTTCAACAATAAAATCTCTACTGTCTGTGGGAGTTGATTCCAAAATAGATCATATGGGACTGGAATTATATAACCATTTTGGATATATCCCCGGACCAAAAACATTATTCAATGATGTAACAAAGCTATATCCGGGTCAAGTCTTAAAAATTGACCTGAAGGACAATCGTCTATTGGCGGATTTTCATACACACAAACAATTAAAAACAGTTAATCACTTTAACTCCAAAGATTTTAGAAATGGTGTGTCTAATGCGGTAAGAAAATGTATGATGGGAAAGAGGCCAATCGGCCTATTCCTAAGCGGGGGTATGGATTCTTCTGTTGTGTTGCACGAACTGTGTCAGTTTTGTAAACCAAGAACGTTTACGACAAGATTTGTTTGTAGCGGAGATGCAAGTGATTGTAATTTTAATGACGATGCTAGAGTCGCTATGCAGCTAAGCAAGCATTATAAAACTGATCACTTTGAATTGTTGATCTCTTTCGATGACTGGATTGATGCGCGTGAAAAATGTATAGGAGTACTAGAAGAACCTAAGTACAACAGAAGCATTTCGGCTTACTACCTGATGAATCAATCCATGGCAGATCAGGGCGTTGTTGTCACATTATCTGGGGATGGTGGAGATGAACTATTTACAGGATATGGCAGACATAATAAATTTGCCAACAGTAGCTTAAGAAGGAACTACCCCCATGTTTCCAAAAGAGACATTATTGGGGAGTGGTGCTGGGTTACTAGACTGGCTTCAAACCACCCGTGTCAGAAAAATGTATTGGACTACATGGAGGACTGGACTCCAGACGTGTTTTCAGATGACCACGTAAACAATTGTCTTTTCTTGGAGGGGATCAACCATTTACCAGAAGACTACCTTATACGAAATGATCAACTGGGAATGAATTTTTCCATGGAGGCAAGATTTCCACTACTGGTAGACAGCTTCAGGCATTATGCCCTCAACCTTTTTTCAGACTCTAAAATCAACCCGCATAAAAAACAAATCAAGACACCCTCTAAATTGGCCTATGGAGGTATTTTACCAAAATACGTGATACATAAAAGGAAGACCGGGTGGACAGTGCCCCATAGCGATTGGTTTAAATCATCAAGATTTCGTAACGAGTTTGTAAACCCAATTATAGATGATAAGTATTATCCGCCAATAAATGAAGTTACAAAAAACTGGTCGAACCACTTAAAGCAGACCATAAATATGGTACACTTTAAAATGTGGGCAAAAACTTTCGGAGCAACGCTATGAAAATTTTTATCGGATGGGATTCTAGAGAAGATGATGCTTACAAAGTCTGTGTTCACACCTTGCTCAAACATTCTTCAATGCCTCTTGAAATTATCCCATTAAAACAGATCTCCTTGCGTGATTCCGGCCTCTACAAAAGAGACGAAGGGGCCGTGTCTACAGAATTCGCTTTCACTAGATTCTTAACTCCTCATCTTTCTAACTATTCAGGATGGTCACTTTTCATTGATTGTGATTTTCTCTTCACAAAAGATGTTGCTGAGTTATACAACATGCGTGATGATGAGTTCGCCCTAATGTGTGTCAAGCATGATTACATTCCGAAGGACTCCGTAAAAATGGATGGGCAGAAACAGGTGGCCTATCCCCGCAAAAACTGGTCAAGTTGCATTCTGTGGAATTGTGGTCACGAATCAAACCAGACGTTGACTCCAGAAGTAGTAAATAATGAATCGGGAGCTTTCTTACATAGATTTCAGTGGCTAGACGACAAAGAGATAGGGGAGATTCCCTTGGAGTGGAATTGGCTTGAGGGAGAGTATGATAAACCTGAGAAACCACCAGCAGTAATCCATTACACCAATGGTGGGCCATGGTTTAAAGAGTGTCGGGATGTTGACTATGCAGACTTGTGGGACAAATCTATATTGGAATGGAAGCTGAGCGGAGGTCTCAAATGAGTAACACTCTCTACATAACCTCTTTTAATGGTAAACTATTCGAGGCGAGTGGGTCCAAATTAGTTAAGAGTTTCCATGAAAGAAACGTGGAAGGCGACCTGTTTATTACTTACGAGGACGATATAAAATGTCCAAAGTTTGATAAAAATAATCAACTGATAACCAACCTAATCTTCCATAAGATAGACGATGATCCCTTCCTGTTAAGATGGTTAGAAGAGAATGCAGACATAATCCCCCAGAAATATGGCGGCAAAGCTCCCCCGTGTGATAAAAGATGTAGACAGCCAAACGACAATTGGGGTGGGCATCGACCCGGCTGTCTAAACGGAGGGTATCATTCAAGGGTCTCTCATTGGTTCAGAAAAATAGTAGCCCTTAAAGCTGCCTTGGATAGGCACAAAGATGATTATGACATGTTTGTATGGTGTGATTGCGACATCATCTTTAAAGATAGACTAACAAATGACTTTCTGCTGGAGGTTCTAGGGGATCACGGGGCTTTTTATTTTCTTGGTCCCCACAGGAGGAAAGTGAAGAGCGGTGTAGAGTCAGGGTTCATGGGTTTTTCCAAAGCTAGTGGTGGCTATAAATTCATAGAAGCTGCAATCGGTAAATTTGAGGATGGCAGCTTTCGTGACTATGAGGGACGATCCGATGGACATATTTTCGAAAAAGTTTTTGATGAAGTTGATATTCCTTCCAGAGACTTAGTTACTCATGGGCGTAAAGGGGCGAATGTTATGGATGAAAGCGTGTTCGATGATTATTTTGATCATCACAAGGGCGTTCACTGGAGAGAGCATGATGTGTAATGTCTAGAATTTTGTATGTAACAACGTTCAATAAACGTTTATACACGACAACTGGCCGAAATATTCTCAGAGGATTCCAAGAAAGTGGAACCGAGGGGGATTTTTTTATTGCCTACGAAGACAATATAGGAGAACAAATTCCAGATTCAGATCGCTTTATTGTTCGAAAAATGGATGGCTATCCTTTCCTGAATGACTGGCTTAAAAAGAATGAAGATATAATACCAGCATCTCGTGGGGGTAGATGTGAAGAGGTGCTGGAATCGGGAAAGATTGACTTCGGACTGGCATTGAAGTTTGAAAGCAAATTTCATAAAAGGTTTGCTGACTGGTTTAGAAAAATAGCTGCTTTAAAAATGGCTATGGATTACAAAGATAGCTATGACGCTTTGGTTTTTTTAGACTGCGATGTTGTATTTCGCAAAAGAATAACGGAACATGACATGCTGGGAATATTCGCCGGGATACCTAGAGGGGTTGCGGTATTCTACCACATGGGAGAATGGCGTAAAAGTCATGGCAGGGGCGTGGAGTCAGGAATAATAGGCTTCCACATGAAGAACGAAGGAGACGTATTTTTGGAAAAGGTTTTCGACAAATTTACTAGCGGCGAATTCAGGAACTATAAAAGATGGGATGATGCATGGGTTTTTACAATGGTCATCGAAGAGAACCCCAATATAAACACAAGAGATCTAGTTAATGTCAGACGCAGTGGTGGCCACGTAGTTCATCTTGGCCACCTCGGAGAGTTTCTGGAACATAAAAAGGGATGTCATGGCAGTGGACCCAATTACGGTAATAGGCATCGAGGAGGAGACTCATGAAGGCTGCTGTGTGTTGTGTAAAACAGAAGGGAGACGCTGTTAATTGCCTACGTGCTTTTAGCGACGGTATAATATACAGAGGCGACGAAGCTATATGGATGGCCCCTTCTTATCAGCAAATGATTGAGGAATTCTTGACTTCAACAGATGTCAGTGTTCAAGTTGCCGACGCTCACCCCACCCTAGTTAAAAACCAGCTTGTATGGATTCCTTATGACCCCGAGAATAGAACCGTGTATAATTTTAGAAGAGGCATAAAAGAAATTCAAAGCAGACTAAACAAAAGAAGAATAATTATAGATGCTGGTTTACTTCATTACGATAAAGAACTTGGGGATGATAGATATTATGTTATTGGCTTTGACGGAATAAAAACCCATGCGGTGTTTTATAACGAGAACAGCCCCCCAGATAGATGGAAAGAGCTTAACAAGCTTGGTGTAGACATGCATCCTTGGCGCGCATCTGGAGAACACATATTAATAATAGGACAAAATGAAGAGGGGGTGGGGGCAACAAATATTACTAAGATGGGAATGACATTTAAAGAGTGGTCCGAGCTTCAAATAAATACCGTAAGATTGCATACCGATAGGAAGATAATATACAGGCCGCATAGACATCAAAGATTTTTACCAGAAGTTGAAGTTGATAACTGTGAAATAGGAGAGCTATCTAATAATATTCCAATCAGTGAGCATCTAAAAAATTGCTGGTGTATGGTAACTGCCGCAAGTGGCGCAGCCGTAGATGCATTGGTCAATGGGATACCAGTAATAACTTCTGACAGCTTATCTGTCGCTTACGATGTATCGGAACACAGTTTAGAAAATATAGAAAATCCTTCGCTGAAAGATAGAACACAGTGGCTATATGATTTAGCATACACTCAATGGTCAGTACACGAGATGAGAAGGGGGTTACCATGGGATCACCTGCGGAACTACATTCAGGCCGTTTAGAAGTAGTGGTTACGGAACATTCTATAAGTCGTAGAGTGTGTCAGTCCTTCGTTGAGGGTTGTGATGGAGTATTAGTATCCCCAGATGAATGCGGGCCGAGGATAGCTACGTATGGAATAAAAAGAGGATCGGGAGAAGCTATCCATAGGGCTGAAGAATACTGGCACATAGACAATGGATACTTCATGTCTTCCAATCATTCAAAAACTTCTATACAGGGAAGACATTCTTTTAAGGGCTACTACAGAATAACACACAACGGCACCATGCACAACGGTGATGGTGATTATCCAAAAGATAGATTCAACAAGCTGGTAAAAGAAGAAATGAGAGACTGGAGAAAGACAGGCGATCATATAGTTCTTATACCACCGTCTACTATTTTTCAAAAATTTCTCGGTATACATGGGCCAAGGCCATCATCTTGGCTTAAAAACACACTTGAAGAAATAAAAAAATACACAGACAGAAAGATTCTTGTTTCCACCAAGTTTGGCAGTGGCTTTGAGGATAATATGATCAAGGGTATAAAAAAGATACCATCGGAAAATCCATATCGAAAGGTAATCGAAAACGCTTGGGTTTTGGTTGCCTACAATTCTAATTGCATGACCGATGCGGTTATTAAGGGGATTCCGATAATTTCGTTAAGCCCTGAAAGAAAAATAGGTAGCATAGCAGAAATAGAAAACCCGCCAATGAACAGGGAGTTTCTTTATGGTCTTGCTTATCAACAGTGGACCTTGGAAGAAATGAGAACCGGGCAAGCTTGGAGGGAGTTAAATTCGTGAGACCATAACCAAACGAATATTCAAAGCGTCCTTCTTCCATTCGACTAGAGGGGGGCTATTCAGATTCTTGACAGTGAGTTTATCCAAAGGATCTAATAGCTCTACTGCAAATACATTTTGTTCTCTGAGGGAATCGATCAGACTTTTACAACCAACATCATCACGATTTTCATAGTAGTCATCAAACAACACAACGGTATGGTCACTCATTATGCGTTCAATATTTGACCAGTCACTAGCTATTGTGGCGACAGAGTGGCCGCCATCAATAAACACAAAATCAATTGGTCTATCTGGATTAAAATCAGACATCGTGTCGATGGTATTACCAACTATAAGTTCATATTCACTGCCAATTTTAGAAATCTTATTTTCAGCTTCTTCACGAGTCACGTCACATTTACCATGAAATTCACGCTCTTTAACATTCGGGGTCATGCCTTCAAACAGATCGAAACCATAATACTTGATATCATTGTTATATTGTTTTGCGCAGTTTATCATCTCTACGGCTCTAGAGCCTTTATGAGTGCCGACTTCTAAAATTGTTTGAGGTTTAAATTTGCTAATGGTCCTTGTAATATTGCGGTATCTGTTTGCTTTTTGTACTTTCATCTTTGAACCCTCTTGTAATTTTTCATCCACCTATCTATAATAATCAGATGACGTATTAACTTCACAAATTTTCAGAAAGGAACTCTTATCATGGGACATAAAACATTAACGGGTGCTGTTCAGGGAAAATTTTGGGGAACTACCCAGTGTTTTTTTGAAAACTGCACCAGCGAAGTGCATTACATCGAGGCTGTTAAGGGTGGGTTTTGCTCCCGTCATTGCCACCGAAATAAATGGAACAGATTTATTGTGCTGGAGGGCGAGTTAAAGGTTATTATATATAAGCAGGATAGTCAAGATGAGACAATTCTGACTGGCGGAATGTTTTCTGATGTTCCACCCGGAGTTGATCACAAGTTTGAAGCGATGGAAGACACAAAAGCTTTAGAGGTCTATTGGATAGATGGCCTTGATCCCAACGACATAGTTAGGAAAGATACCGGTGGTCTTAGATAGTATCAGTATAGATAAGCCTGTTTTACTTATTGGCGCAGCCCCAAATCTGAAGCAGTATTTGAATCCAAATACCTATAAAAACTTCTTTACTGTAACTATAGGTAAGGCTTTGTATGCGACTAATTATACAGATTTACTCTTCTCTATTGACCTAGTAAGAGTTGTACACAACCTGTCTAATTTTCCTGATAGATGGGGGCACTACCTTGTCCCCCACCTTATAACGCACCATTTCTGGGACTCCAAATCTTCTGGAATCTTTGAGACGGGAAGTTGGAAAATAGAATTTAATCATCATGACGGGACCAGCAAACCTTTTACAGATGATAGTAGATACAGATATCCGTTGAGTCCAGAACACAATAAAATGACACATCATTTTCTAGACTTCAGAAGCGTTCCTAAATTTACTGTTGGTAATCATGATGGGTCTTACCTCATAGCTGGATCTTTGAAATACGAAGACGTGGATGAAATTGTAGACTTCTCCAAGTATAACAATATCACTAAATTTACTAGGGATGATATATGGAAACTTAACACTGACAAAGTGGAGGCATATCATCAATTCATGCAAAGGGATGGCAAGCTTAGAAACGATTGCAACAGCACCCACTTCGCTTTAAATTGGCTATGGCTTAAAGGAATTAAAAAAATATACACCGTAGGAATGTCTACGGATTATCACAAGTGGGATGACACAAAAAAGCTAATGGATATGTATAACATACATCAGACCAGAGTAGAGGATGCTATTCTCGACAAGAGAGCACGAGACCATATCACCAGCCCGCGTGGAGACTACTCAGATCTTTCCGAAAGGATGCTAGGATGAAATTTATATCTCACCGAGGCAACATGAACGGTTCTAATCCCGAAGAAGAAAATCGGCCTGATTACATCGCAGAGGCTTGGGGGGTAGGTTACGAGGTAGAGATTGATGTGTGGAAGATGGGAGAGAAATGGTTCCTAGGACATGATAATCCTCAGTATCAAGTCGATCTTAAGTTTTTGAAAAATGAAAGATTATTATGCCATGCAAAAAACTTAGAAGCTCTTGAATACCTGTTAAAGATAGATAACATACATTGTTTTTGGCACCAAGAAGATCACTACACCATAACTAGCAAGGGCTATATCGTAAGCTATCCGGGCTATGCTGTTACCCCACGAACAATATGTATGAAACCAGAGTTACAATCCTATACTAGCTTGCACGGGATTGCTTATGCAATATGCTCTGATTATGTAGAGATGTTTAAATGAAACACGAAGACGTAACCATAGTTATGCAGGGGCCTCTGGTGAATTACTGGAATGCCATGGCTGAAGGCTTAGCACATATCGATGAATATCTTGAATTGGTTAATGCAGTTATAATATCAAGCTGGGACGATTCTCTGGATAGATTTGAGCCAAAAAAATTAGAACAAGCTATTAGTCGAGGAAACTTGACTTTGGTTACTGATGACATCAATAAGTACGATGATTATTACAACAATTCAAATATATGTTATCAAGTAGTTAGCTCTCTCAATGGGCTGAAGAAGGTGAATACAAAATATGCGATTAAGATTAGATGTGATGAGTATTATACCGATCTATCTAAGCTTGTGGACTTAATAAAATCATCTCCTGAAAAATTAACAACGAGCAATTTTTTATTCAATCCCGATTCAATCGAACAATTTCATCCCTCAGACCACGTAGCTGGTGGATATACAGAAAATATTCTGGGGATGTACGAAACAGCATTCGACTTATGTAAAAAGTTTACAGGAACCGAGCCAATATCCGCAGACCAAATAGGAATATCTAATTACAGAAACATTTATAATGATGGTAAAGTTTCTCCAGAATCCTTCCTCTGTTTTTCATTTTTGTTGAATAAGGGTGTAGAAATAGACTGTGACAATAGCATAGCCATTATGAAAGAACATGTGCAGATGCTCCCCCTTTCGGAAGTGGGGGAGTTTTTATGCAACATCAAGGGAATAGGGCATAAAGACTATCAAATATTTTTGGAAAGTATACACGGGGAAAATTCTATTGAGGATATGGATGAGCTATGAAAATAAATCCCGTACCCCCAATCAAAGATCCACATTCACATGGGAGAAGCAATGAAAATATTAGTTACTGGTGGCGGCGGATATGTGGGAAATATCCTTTGCAGGGATCTTCTAGCTCAGGGATTTCAGGTGCGATGTGTAGATAATTTTCATAAGGGGCAGTGTGACGCTCTTATGGGCCTAATGATACATTCGCCATTTGAATTTATGTACGGAGATGTCACAAATGTAAAACATGTAGAAAAAATGCTGAAAGGAGTTGACGGAGTAATCCACTTAGCTGCAATAGTAGGGTTTCCCGCATGCCTAAAACAGCCAGCATTAGCTACTTCTGTCAACATAGACGGAACACAAAATTTGCTGGAGCAGCGAGACCCTGACATCCCCTTTGTGTTTGCTTCCACCGGCAGCGTATACGGAAAAGTGGATGGCATTTGCACGGAAGACTCCCCCTTGAACGCAGTCTCCTTATACGGGGAATCAAAAAAGGTTGCTGAAAGGGAGGTATCTAAGAATCCAAACACCGTATCTTTCAGGTTTGCCACAGGCTTTGGGGTAAGCCCATGCATGAGGGTTAATCTACTAGTTAACGATTTTGTTCTTAATGCCCACTCACAGAAATGCTTGAATGTTTTTCAGGCGGATTTCAGACGCACCTTCGTACACGTCAGAGATATGTCCAGAGCTTTTATTTTTGGTCTAGAGAATATAGACACCATGAATCACAAGGTCTATAACGTTGGTGATAACAGTCTAAACTGGACCAAAAGAGAACTTGCTGAATATATTGGGGGGAAAACTGGCGCCTTTATCAACTACGCAGAGGTGGGAGAGGATTTGGACCAAAGGGATTACTCCGTAGATTACAGCAGGTTAAACGACGAAGGGTTCAAATGTAAAGTTAGCATGGAGAAAGGAATAGATGAGTTAATAAAGACGATCCCGTTGCTCCAAATAAGGCATCAATATCAATGATAGATCTATCTAAAAAGAAGGTAGTCATTACCGGTGGAGAAGGCTTCCTCGGTAGGGCGGTTAGCACTGTGGTTTCTGGAAGAGGCGGGATACCAGTAAGTCTAGTTCACGATGAAGTTAATCTACTAGATCTTGATTCAACAATTAAGTTTTTTGTTACTGAGTCACCTGATTATTGCATTCACTGTGCTGGTTATAACGGCGGAATTGAATTCAACAGGATATATCCAGCAGATATATTGTATGCCAATACAATCATGGCTCTGAATTTATATCATGCTTGCGAATACTCTAGAATTAAAAAACTGGTTTCCATTATGACCTCCTGCGCGTATCCAGATACTGGAATGAAGATTTTAGAGGAGCAGAATTTTTGGAACGGAAAGCCAAACGAAACAATCAGGGCACATGGAACGGCAAAGCGTATACTGCAAGCTGCTACAGAAGCTTATAAAAAACAATACGATTTCAACTCTGTAACTGTTTGTGTTACTAATTTGTATGGACCTTATGATACCTTTGACTTAGTCAGAACAAAAGTAGTTGGGGCTTTGATTCGTAAATTTACTGAAGCCTATTTTGAATATATGGAAGACTTGGATATAGCTAAGAGATCTGAGGTTGCTGCTGAAGATGTTGACAGGCCTGTTGTAGAGTGCTGGGGGACAGGGTCTCCCAGAAGGGAGTTTATGTACGTTTCAGACGCAGCAGAAGCCATCGTACAAGCCTTGGAAAAGTATAACGACCATGCGCAGCCATTAAATATCGGAACCGGAAATGACATTACCATAAAAGAATTGGTAAATTACATAGTAACAGCACTAGGATATGATGGAGACATAGAATGGAATAGCGATAAACCTGACGGACAACTTAAGAAGTTGTTGAGCACAGAAAGGATGAACAAAATTATTGATATCAACCCCATCAGCATTGAGGGTGGTATCAAAAAAACGGTGGAGTGGTATGTTCGCAATAAAGACTGGGCAGATTCTAGGAAATAACTATGAAACTAGGCGTCATGCTGGAAGATACCAGCGCAAATCAGCTTTCGTATTACGTCATAAGAAATCTAAACTTTGCAACAAATAATGATAAAGACGAAGATTTTGTGGTATTTTTTGAAAATGCTACCCCAAGTGTAATACAACCAGCGTTTGCTATTATGAATAGCAGTGAAATATGGAATTTTGACGGAGTATTAATTTCTACTACAGCAACAAATACATTGTTATCTATCAACGCCATCGCCCCAAAAAAGAAATTTTTCTATGTGTGGGATTTGGAATGGGCAAGGCCACACGGAAAAGGATTCAACTATATGATAAAAGCCTACTCCAATAAAGAGGTAAACTTAATTGCTAGAAGCGATGATCATGCTAAGGCAATAAAAAATTATTGCAACAGAGACGTGTGCGGAATAGTTCCCGACTTTAACATGGACCAATTAATGGAAGTAATACTATGAATAGATTTTCTCAAAAACACAAAGAGTTTCTTATAAGTCAATATGTCAATGAAAAGAAAAGTACTTACGAGATTGCTCAAGAGCTTAATACTTATCCCAATAAAGTCAGAAGAGCACTTAAATCTCTCGGTATAGAGTTGAGAGACAAAAGCTCTGCCCAAACAGTGGCCATTGCAAGCGGTAGGCATGAACATCCCACCAAGGGAAAGAAACGTACCGAATCAGAAAAAATCGCCATAAGCGATGGCATGTTTTCGTTTTGGGAGGATATGGACGACGACGAGAGAGGTAGAAGATCTGAATTGTCTAAGCAACAATGGGCTAATATGTCAGACGAAGAGCGGGAAAATCTTAGACAAATGGCGGCGGAAGCTGTCAGACGAGCCAGTAAAGAGGGGTCGAAAATTGAAAAATTTCTCTATGAAAGCTTGACCAAAGAGGGTTACCGGGCTATATTTCATAAGAAGGGTTTGATCGCCAGCGATAAGCTGGAGGTCGATATATTTCTTCCTGAGTTGAAAACAGCAATTGAAATTGATGGCCCAGCACATTTTCTACCAATCTGGGGTGAAGCAAACCTTAACCGACATATCAGGGCTGATGCGGTCAAAGCTGGACTGTTAATCAATAGAGGATACGTTATTATCAGGATAAAGAATCTGATAAAAAATCTCTCGGGAAAAAATATGAGAAACGCTTTTGATAAGCTGCTGACAGAATTGACAAAGATAGAGGAAAAGTTTCCGCCACTGGCTAAGAGGTTGGTAGAAATAGAAACATGAATCTTGAAGATAGAACCATCTCTGAATTGAGAAAAATCGCTAAGGATAATCAAATCCGTTTAGAACAAGGCATAAAGAAAAAGGAACTAATACAACTATTGGAGGCTTACATGAAGGAAAATACTGCTAATGTAGTGGAGCCGGTTGATGAAGATGCTTTATTTGATCACGACTTAGGAGAGGATGGTGTTAGCGGGGGAGAGAGAGAAGATGAAATCGTGGAATCTGATGTTCCAGATTTTGCATCCCCAGAATGGAATGAATATGTTATGTCTCATTTTAGAAGCGATGAGCTTATTGATAATCATCCCATTGCTGCTGGATTAAGGCGTGTGGCAGAATTGCTTTTGGGGGATATTGTAGAAGCTGGACCTACTCAAGTGTTCCCATCTTCTGATAACAACGGTCCCGGTAGAGCTACTGTTGTCTACAAAGTTGTTATCGACTGGAATAACACCGGCTTCTTAAGAAGTTTTAGCGAGGTGGCCGATGTGTGGCACGGGAACACAGATGATTTGTTCTGTGCGCATCCAGTGGCTACTGCCTCAACTAGAGCAGAGGGCAGGGCTTTAAGAAAGGCTTTGAAGATTAGGGCCATCGCAGCAGAGGAGTTGGCTAAGAAAGACATCGTAAGTATAGTTAAGGAGGCGGTGTCTGCATCCTCTCCTACGGATGGAGAATATAATCTAGACGACAGAATTAGTCCTCAACAGATTACATTCATTGACAAAAAGTGTAGCCAGCTTAATGTCAGCCTAAGTGATTTTATTAACATTGGTTCAGGAAATTATCGGAGCATTAATGATGTAAAGAGAGACAAAGCAAAGCAGATGATTAAAGTTCTTAATGATTACCAAAATGGTATTGTAGAAATTCCAGAAGAAGTATTAGGCTATAACAAGAATTGGAGAGAATAATGAAAGTTACATTTACTACAAACAGTGGGAGAATGTCTGCGGAATTTAATGCGGACAGCCAAACAGACCTATTTGAGCAGCTTGCCTACTTCCAAGAAATTTTTGGTGAGGAACAATGTGGGAAGTGTGGGAGTGAGAACCTGAGATTTCAGGTAAGAAGCGTAGACGACAACCTGTTTTACGAGCTTAGGTGCAAGGATTGTGGCGCTAAGCTTGCCTTCGGAACTATGAAGGTTGGGGGCAGGTTATTCCCAAGACGCAAGGACAAGGAAGGAAACTGGCTACCAGATCGTGGGTGGGTTAAGTGGAATAAGGAAACCCAGCAGGAAGAGTAACGCCATTCTTGCGTGTGGAAAAGAAAGAAGCCCGGTTTTTACCGGGCTTCTTTTTTTATTGTCACCCAAGACAACGGCAATTAAATTTGTTGCGATTTTCCTAGAGATATTCTAGGCTGACGTATAGTCCATACTGAGTCTTGCTCCCAATGCTATCGGGAGAAGCTGTAATGCCTAAATACCAGTCATGCTGCTTATATTGGCCTGTATTTGTTGAGCCATCGCCAGCATAGAATCCACTAGGTCCGGGGGACTTTGCCAGTGGGACAATAATTCCGCTACCGCCAACAGTGTTTGTTCCAGAATCAAGTCTGTCACTTGCATTTGGAGAGCCGTTCTGTGCCCCTTGAGCATCTGAACCGTCGTG
>Ga0208030_1001000_pt1 | contig 17793 bp, 17 predicted proteins | sample MalvirDeepMed_M9_FD_184246 | JGI IMG/M metagenome (GOLD analysis project Ga0208030, IMG submission 184246) | Marine viral communities from the Global Malaspina Expedition - Malaspina viral metaG DeepMed_M9 (SPAdes) (version 2) | ecosystem: Environmental > Aquatic > Marine > Oceanic | place...
TGCTATGGATGTAGATACAGGGAAGATGTATACGTTCTTAGAACACGAGATGGAAGAAGGTATTGAGCTGTTAAGATCGGCTAGTGTTTTAATAGGACACAATATTATTCAATACGATATACCTTTGCTAGAAAGATTGTACGGGGAGATAGATACAAAACTATATGATACTCTTATAGTATCTAGACTAATGTATCCCGACAGGAGAGATCACCCCTTTGGTGGCAACTCTCTTAGGGCTTGGGGTGAATACTTAAAGTGTCAGAAGATACAATATGATTTAGGTTTTAATGAATACCACCCCGACATGGTTAAGTATTGTAGACAAGACACAGTTGTCACAAAGAAAATATTTGAGTACCAAATTAAATCAGGTTTCTTAGTAGACTACCCCAAATCTATTAAACTTGAGCATGATGTAGCTAAGATTATATCTGATCAAATGTCTAATGGTATTGGTTTTAATCTAGAAGCTGCTAATATGCTTGAGTATAATTTATTAATGGAGAAAGTTCTTATTGAAGATCAGATGTCTGAGACCTTTCCACCTATAGTAAAAGAAAGATGGTCTGAAAAAACAGGTAAGCGTCTTAAGGATAGAACTACTTTCTTTAATCCTGCCTCTCGTAAACAGATCGCTGATAGATTATATAATAAGTATGGGTGGATAGGACCTAAGACAGATAAAGGTAATCCTAAAGTAGATTCTAAAGTACTAAAGGAACTTAAGTATCCTGAAGCTAAGACTCTAGTAAGATATTTTGATACAATAAAGATGCTTAGTCAGTTGTCTGATTGGATTCTTAGGGCTGTTAGCTCTAGAGACGGTCGCATACATGGCTATATTAATACACAAGGTACTGTTACTGGACGCATGACTGCTAGCCAACCCAACCTACAACAGGTATCAGGAGATTCTAGAACTCGTGCACTGTTTGTTCCTAGAGAAGGGTGGGTTCAGATAGGTATTGATGCTTCGGGACTAGAGGCAAGGTTACTAGCTAATCGTATGGCTAGGTGGGATGATGGAAACTATGGTGAAACTGTGTTGAATGGAGACATACATACAGTTAATCAGAAGGCTGCTGGATTACAAACCAGAGCCGATGCTAAAACATTCTTCTATGCTTTGATTTATGGGGCTGGTGATGGAAAGATTGGTAAGATTGTAGGTAAGAGAGCTAAAGAAGGTAAGGTAATAAAGAATAAATTCTTTGATAACATGCCAGCTCTTAAGAATCTTATTGATAACTGTCAGTTTCAAGTAGCTAAGAAGAATACTATAACTTTACTTGATGGTAGAGAAGTTCCTTGTCGAGCTAAACATAAGGCACTAAACGTACAGATTCAGGGTGATGGTGCCATACTTATGAAGCTAGCACAGACTAAGTTCTCTAAATCCCTAGAGAAATATAAAGATCGTGTAGCTTTTATGGCTACTATTCATGATGAATGGCAACTAGAATGTGAACCAGAGATAGCTGATGATGTGGGTAGGCTTGGTACTGATGCTATAATTGATGCTGGGTATGAACTTGATTGCCATGTTCAAATGGCAGGTGAGTACCACATTGGAAACAACTGGTCGGAGTGCCATTGATGTATGTATTATTACCAACTAAAGTTTCTGTTGTATTTTATGATAGGTCAGTAGACAGAAGGACTAAACTTATTTCATTATTAACCCAGACAAAAATACATCATTGTAGCATAATATTAGAAAGAGACGGGGAGATAATTGAATTAGCTTCTGATAAAAGACATAGAGCTAAGTTTGTAGATCGTGCTGTTATAGAAAGGTTATACCCTAAAACTATTGCTACTATAGATATGGGTGAAGCAAGTGTATCTATAAAACAACTAACAGATTTTCTAAAGAATCCTTACATCGGTGATGCTAGGAGTTTATTATTCTGGTATTTTATTGGAAGGTATTTATTTCCAAGGTTATTACCTCCATCGTGTGCTTTAATAACCTGTTATTTATTAAGATTATGTGGTTTCAAAGTAAAGAATCACATAGAACCAAAGACACTATACAAGGAGTTAAAGCAATGCAATTAATACTAATTGCTGGACAAGCTGGGGTAGGTAAGACTACTCTCGCAAACATAATTGCCAGAAAAGCATTTGAATTAGGTTTAATTCCTAAGCTATTATCTTTTGCTAGCCCTCTTAAGGAGATAGCACAAGATAGGGGGTATGGTAAGAAAGAGAATCCAGAAAAATATAGAAGGTTTTGTCAGCGAATAGGTGCTGGTAAAAGAAGACAAGACCCAGACCATTGGGTAAACCTTTTCGAAGAAGAGATGCTCAGCATTAGAAAAGAAGAGAGAAAGGATATAAAGAAAGGTACTAAGTACTGGGAACGATGTATAATTGCAGACGATTGCAGGTATCCTAATGAAGTAAGGCTTGGAATAAAATATAAAGCTACTTTAATCTTTCTTTCTTATGGTGACAGGGGAGTAGATAAAGTGGAGTGGAGAGAGCACGATTCTGAAAACATGGCTAAGATTATAGATAGCAGTGGATCCAATAATCTTAGAAAAGTATTTCAATACTTCATAAAGAATCAAGGTCACGAAGGAGAGTTCGAAGACAAGGTATCTTCTTTAGTTCCTGTTTGGTGTGGTATTCAACCAGAAAATGGAACAGTTGTATCTGACTATGATGAACATATAGAGGATATAACTAAAGCTATTACCGATCTTATTGATCTATTGCTACTAGGTGCTATCGAAGAGGAGGAGGAGGATGAAGAAGATCCCGAAGAAGACTATACTTGATGGAGATATCCTAGTATATCATACTGCTTTCTGGGCTGAAGCTAATGATCCCGATCACTTTCCAGTTAAACTAGACTCTCTCATTGAACAGTGGACACCAGATGGTGTGTCTAAAATTGACATAGCCTTATCTTGTACCCGAAAGGATAACTTTAGAAGACAGCAATGGGCTTTATACAAAGCTAACAGAGAAGATTCTTATGTTCCAGAGTATTTACAAGATGTTCGTGATTGGATACAAGAAAACTACAAGTGTAAGCTATTGCCCAGCCTAGAAGCTGATGATATCCTAGGTATATATGCTAGTAAGGGTACTCATATTGCTGTTACTATAGATAAAGATCTTAAGGGTACTAATGGATGGCACTATAATCCCAACAAAGATAAAAATATTAGGTACATTACAAACAAAGAAGCTTATAAATTCTTTTGTCAACAATGGATGATGGGTGATTCTACCGATGGCATCCCTGGTTTATGGAGAATTGGTCCCAAAAAAGCACTCGCAATGCTAGGAGAGTGGGAGAAAAAGGATTGGGAGACCAATATTATGGAGCTATACACCCGCAAAAAGTATAGAGTAAGAAAAAATTGTGGGTTGTCTGATACTGAGGTAGCTATTGCGATGGCTAGGTGTGTTAAGATACTAACCAATAAAGAATATAATTTAAGAAGTAAAGAAATTAAGTTGTGGTGCCCTAAAGTTGGGTCATAAAGACAAAGGAGAATTAAATGGATCAATTTCAAGGATTTGTGGTAACACGAAGCTATTGTAAATGGCAAGAAGATTTCGGGAGGAGAGAAACTTGGGAAGAATGTATAGACCGATACTACGATTACTTTGGAAACCGCTTCCCCGAAATACAAGGAGAAGAGTGGGACGAAATACGTCTTTCTACCCTCAACAGAGAAGTTTTCCCTTCCATGAGAGCCCTGATGACAGCGGGAAGTGCGGCAGAGGTAGACGATACGTGTCTTTACAACTGTTCATACCTCCCCATAAACACGATTAGATCCCTTTCAGATGTTCTTTATATACTCTGCTGTGGTACTGGTGTAGGATTCTCTTGTGAAAAGAATGAAACCTCTCAACTACCATCTATTCCTGAGATAGTTAGAAACACAAATCTTGTTATAGATGTAGATGATTCTCGTGCTGGGTGGGCTGATTCGTTTAATGACTTATTATCAGCTCTGTATGGTGGTTTTCACCCCACATGGGATGTATCTAGAGTACGCCCCAAGGGTGCTAGACTTAAGACCTTTGGTGGTAGAGCTTCTGGACCTGACCCACTCGAAAAACTATTCAAGTTTGTAGTTAAGTTATTCTATGGTGCTGAAGGCAGGAAGCTTACTTCCTTGGAAGTACATGATATAGTGTGTATGGTAGGAGAGATTGTTATATCTGGTGGTGTTAGACGATCAGCTCTTATATCTTTATCTGATCTAGATGACAGAGAGATGGCTAGAGCTAAGACAGGTCCGTGGTGGGAAATGGATGGACACAGAGCATTGTCTAATAACTCTGCAGTATACACAGAAAAGCCCTCGCTTGGTAGATTCATGGAAGAATGGTCTACTCTATATGACTCACGCTCAGGTGAGAGGGGTATCTGTAATAGAGAAGCTATGTCTATGATTGCCGACAAGGCTGGTAGAACCCAATCTTCTTGGGGTACTAATCCTTGCAGTGAGATAATCCTTAGACCTAAACAATTCTGTAACTTAAGTGAAGTAGTTATCAGACCCTATGATAACTTAGCTACACTTAGACAAAAGGTTAAGCATGCTACTATCTTAGGTACTGTTCAGTCAGCATGTACTCGCTTTACTTATTTAGATCCAGAGTGGAAAACTAACTGTGAAGATGAATATTTGTTAGGTGTATCCTTTACAGGTATCTATGACAATAAACTTATGTCTACTAATACACCTGAATTACGTGAAGTACTTACTGAACTAAAGGAATTGGCTAGAGAAACCAATAAAGAGTGGGCAGAAAAGCTTGGTATAGGTACATCAAAGTCTATCACTTGCTGTAAACCTTCAGGAACCACCTCATGTGTAGCTGGTACATCCTCTGGAATCCATCCAAGATTCTCTGAGTATTATATACGACGAGTAAGAATCGATACACAAAATCCTCTGTGTTCCTTTATGGTTGATAAAGGTATTCCTTATGAAACCTGCTCACATAGCCCTGAACATACTACTATATTCTCATTCCCTATTAAGTCTCCAAAAGATTCTTTAACATATGATAACTATTGTCCCATCAAACACTTGGAACTATGGTTAGAGTATCAAAAATATTGGTGTGAACATAAGCCTAGTGTTACAGTAAACTATATAGATGAAAACTTTATGGAGATAGGTCAATGGGTATGGAAGAATTGGGATTGGGTATCAGGTATATCCTTCCTACCACATGTAGATCATGTGTATGATCAAGCACCTTTTGAAGTTATAGATAAAGAGTGTTACGAAGAAATGATTGAGCTGATGCCACACTCTATTGATTGGTCTGAGCTCAGCAATTGGGAACAAGAAGATACAACAGTTAATTCACACAGTCTAGCTTGTGTAAACGGATCATGTGAAGTTGTAGACATTACGGAGAATTAATTTTATGATTCACAATCTTGAAACAGTATATAGAAAGATGAGACTTAATGCTATGGTTTTACCTGCAGAAATGTTACTAGTACTAAAGGACATAGATCAAAGGCTATTAAAAATAGAAGGAAAAGATTCAGATGGAATGGAAAAACCTACCACTACTAGACCAAGATCTAGTAAAGTTTCTAAGAAAAAAGTATCCTCCAGTTGAGTATAAACAGGGGGAAAACTCAGTTGAGTTTACTAATGAAGCCATATTTAGAGGTGGTCAAATAGAAGTCATTAACACTATTGAACACATAATCAGTTTACAAACTAAGGGGAAAACTAATGCCACCAGGAGATCCGGTATATGACGACCTTCAAGCAAGACTAGAAAAAGCGGAGCAAAGAATTATAGATAAGGAGAAAAACAGACCGTGGATCGAAATTGCTAGAGAAGAGGGAATGGAAAGACTTCGCCGACAACTGGTTGATGAGGGTGATGCTAGGTTTAAAGAAATATTTGGATATAATATTCATGAGGGTGATCCTGGTCATGATGGTGGTGATCCAGAAGGTGCTACGTGGGAAGGTGATAGTACTCAGCTAGAAAGAGCTGGTCGTGATGAAGATAGTTTTATTGGTCACCTTGCTCAAGGTGAAACAGTTGTACCATCAGGAGTACTCAAAAAGAAAGCAGACAGAGATAGACTAAGATCCTTATTCGAAGAAGATGGTCTTGACATAGAGCAGTATACAGTTGGCAATGAAGATAATCAAATCAATCCTGAAACTGGGTATCCAGAATTTAGGCATAACAGAAAACAATCTGCCAAAGAAACTGCACGAAGAGCTAAACTTGGTGCACAAGGAAGAGCAGACGACTCTATGGCTAAACTAAATGCAAAGTATCCTGCAAGGAAACTAAAGCGAGGTGGCATTTCTGGAACTCAGTATAGAGCAAGGTATGCTAAGGCGAAGGCATTAATAGCTGCAACACTTAAAAAAGAACTGTTCGAAGAAAAATATACGAGTAAAGCCTCAGAAAAAAGACGAGAAGTTGTTTCCAAAAAGTATAAAGATGTTTCTAAAAAATCTCTGGAAAAACAAATACAACCACTTTTGCAAAAAAAACAAAGATTTGATAAAGCTAAAGCTGCTAGAGATCGTACTGCGAATCGATCGCTGCGTCAGCGTCATTATAGGATTATGAAGGCTGCGTCACTTTCGACTAAAGAAAAAGAGAAACTAGAAGAATTACAATTTGCTGCTGATCCAAAGGGAATCGGTAAAAGAGAATATAAATCTCTACCCATCTTAAAAAAAACTGGCAAAGAACAGATTCTAACGGGAGTAGATTTAAAAAGATGGAGAGAAGGTGGTGGTGATGTTGGAATGACGGGTGGTAGGGGATTAAAGAGGCTTGAGAGCTATGAAGCAAAAATAACTGCTAAATCAAGAGCAAAGATGAGAGCAGATCCAAGTGTTACTTGGGATGAGGCTGTAAAGGAATCCCAAAAAGAAGACATGGCACGAAGAGCACGGAACAGGAGAAGTAGGGGTGGCATAACCTCATTCATGAAAAAAGTTATGAAGCCTGTTGAGAAAGTTGTTACTGAGGTTGTTGAACCTGTTGTTAAACCAGTAATGAGGATACCTACAAAGATACCTAAGGCTGCCGCAGATGTTATTACAACAGTTGCTAAACCAGTTGTAAAGAAAGCTGTTACACCTGTTGCTAGAACTGTAGCTAGAAAAGTTGTTAAGCCTATAGCAAAGCCTGTTGTTAAGGTAGCTAAAGTAGCGGTTGAACCTGTACTCGAAGAAGTATCTGAAGTAATTAAAAAGGTACCTAAAGCTGCTTCAGATGTTGTTACAACCGTTGCTAAGCCAGTTACAAAGAAAGCTGTTACACCCGTTGCTAGATTTGTAGCTAGAAAAGTTGTTAAGCCTATAGCAAAACCTATTGTTAAGGTAGCTAAAAAAGTAGTTGAACCCGTACTTGAGGAAATATCTGAAGTAGTTACAAAGATACCTAAAGCTGCTGCAGATGTTGTTATATCCGTTGCTAAGCCAGCTACAAAGGCAGTTAAAGTAATTACTGGAGAATATCTAAGAGAAAAAGCGGAAAGAGATGCTGCAAAGGCACAAAGAGCAGCTGATGCTGCTGCTGCTAAAGAGGCTGCTCGTAGACAAAAAGAAATAGATGATCAAATAGCAGCCTATGAAGCTAAGATGGCAGCAGAAAGAGCAGCATTCTTAAAACTATCTAAAGAAAAACAAAGAAAACTTAGAGCTGATATGATGGTTTCAAGAAGGAAGCATCAGTTAAAAATTTCTGAGTTAGGTAAAACTGGAATGCGGGTAACTGGAATTGTAGATGAAAGAGGAAGTATTCCTCTTCCTACTACTAGCCGTGGAAAAAGTGCTTGGCGAAGACGAAAACGTCAATCAATAAGACTTAAGAGGAGGATGAAATAATGGGTGGATTATTTGGAGGCGCACCAACAGTTACTGGTGGTATGACAGCAGAACAAAGAGAAAGCTTACTAGAAAAAGAAAATGAGTTCGCTAGAATAAGGGATGAAGAACAAAGAGAGTTTCTTAATACGCAAGAACAGCAAAGAATGGCTAGAGAAGAATCACAAAGAAGTTTTGCTAAACAAGAAGAAGCAGCTAGACTTGAAGAACTTGAAAGACAAGAGACAGAAGGTGCTGAAGTATCTGAAACCTTAGAAGAACCACAGGATGTAGATACAACTATGGCAGATATGTTTGCTTCCCTAGCTTATGGTACAGAGTTCATAGGTGAAGGCGAAGAAGACGATGATTATATGAGACCTGAATAACATGACTAATATAGCCAACAGATTCCGAACACTAGATGCATTAAGAACTAATAAGCTAGAGAGAGCACGATACTGTGCTTCTTTATCTGTACCTTCTATAATGCCTCCTGACGGATGGACTGAACAACATCAGTTGCCTCAACCATTTAGCTCAGTAGCAGCTAGAGGTGTTACGGCTATGGCTAGTCGTATGCTTTCAGCCCTACTACCCCTGAATGATATGCCTTTTTTTAAGTTTGAGATGGGTACTGGTTCTGAACCAGAAATAGAAGTTTCCAGTTTTCTCAATAACCTAAGCGAGCAAGTATATACCAAACTATCTAGTGGCAATCTCAGAGAGATTATATATCAAGCATTACAACATCTTATTATTGTTGGTGATGTTTTAATTATTATGGAAGACGATATGAAATTTAGAATTCTTCGTCTCGATAATTATGTATGCCGCCGTAGTGTATATGGAGATGTAGAAGAACTTATTTATCGTGAGTTTGAAACCTTACCTGAATCATTAAGTAGCGACGATGCTTTAATCTCTTCTTCGGAAGGCTATGATAACAAGAAAGGATATAAGGAAATATTTAATCGTGTTGTTATTAAAGATGATAAACACATCCTAACCAAACAAGATAGCGATGGAAACTCTATTAAGGGTGGTGAGTATACAGTATCACCTTATATATTACTGCGATGGTCTGGTATTCCTGGTGAAAACTATGCTAGATCTCATTGCGAAGACTTGATAGGTGACATCAAATCCTTAGAGGGTTTTACTGAAGGACTTATTAATGGTATTTCTGCCGCCTCTTTATTCTGGCAAGGAGTTGATCCTACAGGCATTACTGAGATTGATGATATTGCTGGGTCTCCTTCCGGTGCTTTTGTTGCATCTAGACCTAACGAAGTATTTACTATATCTCCAGCTACTACAATGAATCCTCAGATCCAATCTACTCAAGCGGGTGTTGAGATTCTTCGTAAGGAAATTGGTAGGGCTTTTCTATTAGACTCAGCAAGTATTCCAAGTGGTGAAAGGGTAACAGCTACTGCTGTCCGAATGATTGGACAAGAACTTGAACATGTACTTGGTGGAGCTTTCTCCGCTATTGCTAGAGATCTTATGAAACCTATCGTTAAACGTACAGTATTTCTTATGACAACTAAGGGTGAAGTGGATGAGCGACTACAAGAAATGTTTACCAAAGAAGGTATACTTAGTGTAGCTATTGTTACAGGTTTACAAGCTCTTAGTAGAGACTCCGATCTGCAAAAACTAATGCAGATGGGTGAGATGGTTAGAAACTTACCTGAACAAGCTGCTGCTATGTTTAGGTGGGATGCATATGGCAATGCTCTTATCAGCTCTTTAGGATTTAATCCAGACCAGTGGATTAAAAGTGAAGAAGATGTTAGGAATGAGCAGATGGAAAAGGCACAAGCACAAGCACAAATCCAAGGTGCTGCTGAAAGCCAAACTATGGTTAATCAAGCTATGACTCAAGGTGGATTAGATGCTGCTATGCAAGATATAGAAGCAACCGGTGGTCAAGGTGTACAACAAGCAATGCAACAAATGCAAGGAGCTCAATAGATGGCAACAGAATATGCAAACTCTTTCTCTATAGCAACAGAAAGTGGCTACAAAACTAGAGAAACTGCTAAGTCTTCTGCCTTATCGAGTGCTACTAATTCTTTAGCTAGTCTAACTATAGATGCTGATACTCATGTTATAGAGAACAAAACAATTATAGCTGGAGTAGTGGTAGTTGATTCATTTGATACGGCTGCTTCGGGTACTATAACGATTTCTAGTGCTGCTGATATAAAAGCCCAGATTAAAGCTACAGCGACAATTGTAGGAACTGCAGCTTTGGCTGGTGAAGATGGTACAAATTTTATATTAGTAAATGCTGATAGTTCAACTGTAACCTTACACACAGATCCTACTAAGAACTTTGGAGATACTTCTTCTGATGGAGGTGACCACGTATGGGAACTTAATACTGGGGGGAGTTTTTCATCGGATGGAATTAGGAAGGCTACACAGGCATTATGGATTGCATGTAAGGCAGCAATAGACGCTGGCGAATTAGATATGACAATTTCTCCCACTACTGTTGATACCATCGCTGATGGATCAAGTGTAAATTTTACACTAACTCAAACTACCACTGGAACTGCTGGCAATACAGCAATAACTTTAGTAACTGGTGTTACGGCTAGTGGTGAAACTGCTTTTACTGGCGGGGTGGATGCAGGTACTCATACTATTGCTCTTACAGCAACAGACACTACGGTAATTACAGCTACCGCTGATGTAAGTGCTACCACATCTTCGGATACAGTATCCCCTACTTTTGCAATAGATACAGGTAGTAATGATAATACAGCTGCAAACCTAACTACTTGTCTTAATGCTAACTCTCGATTAACGGCTACTAGAGTAGATAATGTAGTAACAGTTAATCAAGTAATAGGAGGAACAGGTGGTAATACTACTATTACAATTACTGATCCCGACAGTGTGGGTATGACTAAGGCAGACTTTACTGGTGGTGGTGGACCAGACTTAGTTCTACAAACCTCACACAACAATACCGATTGGGTTACATCAACTATACTATCTAGTGAAATAGCTGGTACTGTTGATATATATAAATTTTTACCAGACTTATCTAGAGTCTACGCCCCCTATTTCAGGCTATTATTAAATAGTGGTGGGGTTAATATAGGTACTTCTGGAACCGCTAAATTCTTTTTCGCTTATCAATAGGAGGTAAATTATGGCAGAACGAACAGCTCCTTCATTTGCGACTACTACAGTTAATGGCTATACAGTTAGGACAACTACTACGTCATCTACTCTTGCTGGATCAACTGACTCTTTAGTTTCTGAGAATATTGTTCCCAGTGCAGACAGCTTTGAAAATAAAAAAATTGTCATGGGTATGGATGTAAAGGTAGCCTTTGCAGATGTTGCAGCCGTACTAACTTTACAAGTATCACATAACGGTAGTGATTGGGTAGATGTCTCAACACTATCTAGTGACACAACCCCAAATGTTACTGGAGTTAAGACATTTTTTGTTGATGTGTCTAGTATATATGCTCCTTATTTTAGGCTACACTTTAACGGTAGCTCTACAACAGTACTAACCACACAATCTGTAGGTACATCGGGTACTATGCAATTCTTTTTCGCTTATAAGTAAGGAGTAAACTATGGCATATAAAAAATATACTAATGCAGCAGCAGTAACTCTTCACGATACTAATGAGTTAACTGGTTTCAAGGGATCATCTTATGATGGTGTATATATCGGTGTAAGTGGAGATGTTAATATGACTCTATCTGGTGACTCAACTGCGGTTGTTTTTAAAAATATGATTCAAGGAACTCTTTATAATATAAGTCCTAAGATTATATTATCAACTAGTACTACTGCTACTGATGTTGTGGTTGTAGACACGGCATCAAATATGTCATGAGTTATACTAAATATACTAAGGCACAGGCTTTAACTCCCGGTACTACATATTCTAAGATGGATGCATTGTATACTGGAAGCGGTAACTATACTGATGGGACTGTAGCCTCTGATATAGGTACTCCTACCATATGGTGGCAAGGTGGTACTGGTCAAAAAAGTGAATCTGGAGTTGTAACATGGGAAGATAAATTAGGAGATGCTTCAGCAGAAGCAGTTAGTCCATCAAGTGGTGTTACAATATCTGCTGGAACTGCTGCTACAAATTCCACCGATTTCACAACCTTTGATGGATCAAATGCATATCTTAAAGTAGATGATTACAGTAGATTAGATTTTAATGGTGCGTTTGAGATGATGACTTTAGCTTATTTCGATAGTGGAACAGGCTATCAAACTATAGCAGCAAAAGATACTTTTGCTAGTGCTTGGCAGTGGGTAAGAAAAAATAATGCTAATAATAACGTAGCAACTTTTTGGATGGATGGCACAGATCCAATAGGTGCAACTACCTTGGCTCTAGATACTTGGCATATCTTAGGTGTTTCTAGAGACTCTTCTAATAATGTTCAACTATATCTTAATGGAGCGACAGATGGTTCTTCTGTATCTAATTCAACAGATTTATCTGGAACTGATGATTTTTTTATGGGTACTAGGTGGACTGGTTCTGCCTATACTCAAGAAATAAATGGTAGTATAGCTGAGTATCTTGTTTGGACTGGTAAATCACTTAGTACTGCAGAGAGAGCTAGTGCTGTTCAATATATAAATGATAGATATTTTAATGATCCTGTAGTAGACTTCACTGTAATCAAATCAGATCTTACAACTGAAGTTAAGAAACTTAAACGCAATACCATTGTACAAATTGCTAACAAAGGCATAAGTTCTGGTAGTGGTGCAGGTTTTACTGCATCGGATTGCATAGGACTAACGAGGTAAATATGTTACCACCAGATGCTTGGGAGACACACACTCATGAGAATGGATGGACGGAATACAAGCGTCTAGTAATCAATGAACTTGAAAGAACTAATAGAAGGTTAGATGTAATGGATAAAAGGTTAGCAAAGATTGAAAAACATATTGTAATATTACAAACTAAAGCAGCTATGTGGGCTGCATTTATTGCAATAGGTGTTTCAGGGGGCATGGGTCTCCTGACAAAAATCCTTTGACTCTGGGGAAACAGAATAATCGTAAGGAGAATATTTTATGGCAGACGTAGATACAGAAAGAACACAAGGCGTAGAAGGTGAGACTCCACTGGAACAATCTCACGAAAGAACACCTGAAGAAATACAATATGAGCACGAGAAAACAGCGTTCTCTACTCATATAGAAACTAGTGAAGAGCAGGTTCCTAGCAACTTTGAAGATGCTGGAGCATGGTTCGATAGTTTAAAAGAAGCACAGAAGAACTATACACAGGGTCAACAAGAGTTATCTCAACTAAAGACCCAGATAGAGGAACAGGTTGCTTCCCCGCAAAAAGAAGAACCATCAGAGCCTCACCTAACTAATGAACTTCGTATACCAACTCAAGATATTGAGCATGAAGAAGAATCAAGTGAATCTTATGGTGTAGATGAAGCTACTTATGATGGGTGGGCTATGGAATTTGCGGCTAATGGAGATTTTACAGACGAAACCAGAAATGAGATCAAGCAGCGTACTGGTTTTACGGATAGAATGCTTGAAGATTATGTTGGAGCACAGAAGGCTAGGCTGCGAGAGAGTTACTCAAACGCTGCTAAAACTGTTGGCGGTAAAGATCGTTTAGATAAGGTCTTTAGATGGGCTAGCAGTACTCTGTCTCCAGAAGATATGCAAGAAGTGAATATGGGATTGTCTTCTTCATCGTATGAGATTACCCTTCGGGGTCTCGCATCCATGTATGACAATGCTGTAACCAGTGCAAAGAGTAAGGAGCCAGCTCCGAACCCTAATTTAACACAGGTTGCTGCAAGTCAAACTGGTACTCTTCCTTACAAAAATAGAAGAGAATTTACGGCTGAAAGAAATGATCCTAAGTTCCAGTTTGAGCCACAATATAGAGACATGGTTCAAAATAGAATGGCTATAACAGATTGGAACACACTTCCGGTATAAAGGGGAAAAGCGGACCCCATAAAGGGAAACTTAGTTAAGGTGTATGAATCCCCCTCCTAATAGAGGCAATGGATAGTACCAAGCTACTAAGTTCCGCTACAGTAAGGACTCGAAAGAACAATCCTGAACGTAGAGTAGAACAAACCGTGACAATAGTTTTACTTTAATTTTTAGGAGGAATGCGATATGTCTGCATTTATCTCAGGCGATAATGTAACCGCTGCTGGTTTACCTTATCGTACAACTGTTGGGGGCGCGATAAGCGGTCTCAATACTACAGGTGGTAAGCTTTGGCTTCCTATCTGGTCTGGCGAGGTTATCCACGCTTATGACGAATTTAATATGTTTGAACCTCTTGTAACAACAAGAGTTATTCCTAGCGGTACTACGGTTGAAATACCAGTAACTGGTACCGTAGATCTAAAGCCCTCTTGGGACGCTGGTGTCGAATTAATTGGTGGTGCTGCTTCAACAGCTAAGACTTTCCAACTAATCTTAGACAAGCGACCCATGGCTGCTCACTTTGAGATCGACAATATTGACCTCATGCAAACACAGTGGGAATTCCGAAACGAACTAGCAAGACAAGCTGCTTTGACTCTAGCTAATGTTAGAGACAAGCAAATTTATTCTTATCTTGTTCGCGCTGCGGTTACAACTCGACTTTCAGGTGATCCTCGTCCAACGATGGGTTACGCTGATCTTGAAGACCTTGTGTTTGGTGATGATAATGATACCGCATCCAGTGGTACACGAAATCTAGGTTATTGGGGTGCTCCCTCAGCTACCTCAGCAACCCGTGCAACTGGTGCTTTGTCTGCTTTAGAGTGTATTGAGAAGTATATTGTCTTCCTACAAGAAAACAATATTCCATATGATAAGCTATATATGGCTATGAGTCCTCAATGCTTCATGGATATCCGTGCTCTAGGCGTGGCTCGTGGTAGTACTGACTTCGACGATGGTGGTCGACAAAGCTACTTTACTGGTCAAGCTGGTCTTGGTGGTCCACTGACTAATTCTTATGGTCAACTACACGATACTCTTGAGTACATGGGTTGTACTCTCGTTAAGAGTAACCATGTTGGTGATACCATGGGGAATGTAAGTGGTGGTAATACACTCGGTGAAGACAAGTACAATCTTGACTTCACTATCAATCAGACTAATACTGCAGCTCTTAAGCAAGGTGTTCGTGCGGTTATGTGGACTCCAGAGGCTATTGCAGGTATTCGTTTACAGGGTCTAAAGGTAGACACTGTTGATGATGTTCGTCGAAATACAGCTTTCACGGTTGCTTCGATGATGGCTGGTACAGGCGTTCTACGTCCTGAATGTGCTGCTATTGTTCATGGCTTTGGCGATCCTGAAACGGAATCAGACGGTTCTCGTAACCGTACTGCTATGCGTGCATCAGGATTCTTGGATGTGGATGCTGATGGCTACACTGTAGCGTAACATTAGTTACTCTATTCATATACGTCTCTTGCCCCTCTCTGGGGGGCAAGGGGCTTTTTTAAAAGGAGGATTTGTATGGCTTACAATCAATATAAAGACGCGGTAGCAGTTACTCCGCATGACTCTAATGCACAAACTAATCTACCTTGCGAAGCCCTTTATGTAGGGGGGGCAGGAGATGTAGAAGTAATTACTAAGAGTGGTACAACTACTCTCTTTAAAGCTGTTCCAGTAGGTACCTTAATTCCTATAGGTGTTTCTAGAGTTCGGGCAACAAATACAACTGCTGCCTATATCTTAGCACTATCTTCAAATTTCACATATTCTTAAATTTCTAAAGGAGGATCACAATGGGAAGTATTTCTAAACTAGATGCAGTAAATAACATGTTGTTGATGGCAGGAGAATCCCTAGTATCCGACTTAGATGAGAATAGTGGTCTTGATACTGAGACTGCTCAGTTTTGTTTAGATCAATTTATTCGTGATTTTCAAATGAGAGGAATTGCTAATAACCGATACATTAAGAAAACTTCTTTAGACGCTAAGGGAGAAATAGCATTACCGACAGCACCTTACGATACATTATCAGCTGAGTTATTGTCTGATCACAATAGCGTAGATAACTATCGTATCATAGGTATATCTAAAGGAACTACTTCCAAATATCTATGGAATGTAACAGACCAAACTGCTCAATGGGCTGCAAATATTGAATATATTATTGAAATTATTCAGGCTGTGAATTGGGAAGACATGGATACTCCAGTTCAACGAGCTATATTAGCTGCTGCTGCTAGACAATACCAAATGATTACTCAAGGCGATGGTGATGCTGATAATTACTTGGCTGGTTTAGAGGGAGTCTATATGGCTAAGGGTAAAGGAGCAGACCTCGATGACCGTCGTAGGACTGTGTTCTCAGCTTCTTCGGCTAAGCTTACAGAAGCTAGAAATCGTAATGCATTTAACAGAGACTCCTCCTACTTAAGATACTGGCAAACAACTAATCCTGGAGGATAAGCATGGCTAAGAGATCATCGTATTTTCCAGTAAAGATACCCCTAAATACTTTCAGTGGTGGTGTGGGTCGTCAAGCTCCTACTAAAAGACTACCTAGCGAAGTACAAGATATGGATAACATGTTCTGTACTACAGAAAGATCTATCGATAAGAGAAACGGATTTGAGATAGTAGGAGATTTTGGAGCAGATCTTGGTATTCCTGCATTAGAGAATAAAGATCTTTGGTGGTACTGGTTTCTTGTTGGTAGAAAACAACAGTATCTTATTAGCATTGACTACAAGGCAGGTGCTAATGATGATCTTCTTTATGTATATAAGCTAGAAGATGATGGGTCTTTATCTAAACAACAGGTAGATCCAAATATTTCAAATGATATTAGATCTTATCTAACTTTTGGTATGGGTAAGGCTAAAGATAATCTAAGAGCTTGTTCTGTTGGATCTTCTGTCCTAGTATTAAACACAGTAGCTAAGGCTGGTTTTACTAGCGATGGAACTGATAACTATATGTTCGATATGAATGGCGAAAAAACTACAACTACAGATATTAAGGGTCGTAAAATTGAATACCAATCCTCAATTAAAGTAGATCCAGCGGGTAAGGCAGAGGTATGGACTTCTTTTAGTGATTATATTTGGGGTGAAACAGCTATATACGACGGCAGTATATATAAAGTTAAGGATAGTTTAGATAGTACTGCTTTACCTGGTCCTACTAATTCGTCAGGTGAGGATGCTGAAGGAAATAATGATCCTCCAGTAGATGCCGACGGTGTTGTAAATTTACTATGGGAAGACACGGGAAATGATACATCTTATATCCCTGTTGAAGACTATGTATATCCTAACGGAGAAACTCTATACTTAGGTCAATCTGTTAGTAAATGGTCTGACCTTAAGTTTCCTCCAGATGCTAATGATCTACCTGCATGGAATGGTGATTCGGATACTAACGAAACTATACGTGAATTATATCCAAATACAGGAGATTCAGAAGGAAGAGGTAAAGTATATTACCTAAGTGAAGCTTATCTAAGCAGCACAGCTGGATGGTATCGTGTTATTAATAATGATACTACACCCTATTTAGAACAACTAAGAACACCCGACGAAATGGGTGTTATAGATCAAAATAGAATGCCTATGCAAATATACCTAGATGTTACTAATCAAAATGATGATGGTGAAGATGATCCACAATGGTCAATCCGTAAGATAGATTGGGATCATAGAACTTCTGGAACAACAAAAAGTAATCCTGGACCCTCTTTCTTTAAAGACTCTAATGGTAAGGCTAAACAATCTTCTATTAAAGCTATTTCATATTATCGTGATAGGTTATTCTTATCATCTGAAGACACTCTTATATCATCTCGTATTGGAAACTTTGATAGTTTCTTTCTAGATGATCCTACTAACATAACCTTTAGAGATCCTGTTGACCTTAAGGTATCTTCAAATATATATAC
>Ga0208030_1001002_pt1 | contig 17766 bp, 46 predicted proteins | sample MalvirDeepMed_M9_FD_184246 | JGI IMG/M metagenome (GOLD analysis project Ga0208030, IMG submission 184246) | Marine viral communities from the Global Malaspina Expedition - Malaspina viral metaG DeepMed_M9 (SPAdes) (version 2) | ecosystem: Environmental > Aquatic > Marine > Oceanic | place...
CACAAGTTCCTTCTGCTGGTCGTTCAAACCTAGCTCGTTTAGGAAATACGCATAGGCCGTCGAGGTAATTTCTCCGTTAACATCCTCAGTCATCTTCAATCTCCCATCAAACGCTTAACAATATAATCGGCCATCTCAATGTTTTGGCAGCTACAAATAAACTTAGGTTGGCTTGTACCTTCTAAAAAAACATCTGTGCCTTGTCTATAATAGATTTTAGACTTACCTTTCTTATTCATCTTCAACTTCTTTCAAAAACTGTTCCATTGTAATACCCAAATGGTTTAGTGTAATATCAATAATATCTCTCCACCAATCAGCAGACTGGTCATAACCACCAATAGCATTAGTATTAGCCACTAACATCCAGTATGGAATAGCACCAGACCTTCTGCATGGATGACAAAACCTAGAAGACCAAGGTACACCGGGAACACTAAGGACTATTGTTCTGCCCTCGTGCATTTCTTCATTGCATACTTCACATTTAGCCATTCTTTCTGTTACACTACTCATCTTCAATTGTTAACCTCTCTCACAATAATCCTATCATCCATAGCCTCTACAGTAACTAGAGTGCTAGGCTTATCCCATCCCAACTTTTCGATTTGATTTGGGTGGATTGGGAGATACCAACCTTCATTTGGGTTTGGAGCATTAGGATGTTGTTGAACTGTAGTCATAATTTTATCAGGCATCTTAAACACTCTCAATCAAAAAGGGAAACGCTTTCTCTAAATCAGCTTTAGTTTGAACAACAGCTTCGCCTATCTCTGCGATTGCTTTATGGTCCCAATTATCATCATTGATAACTTTGTCGGTTGCACACACATCCATGTAGGCGTAAGTAATAGCCTCAACTTGGTCTGGTTTTAAACTCATTGGGCAATCTCCATCACCTCGGTATGAATGATATCATCATGCTCAAGGTTGTAGTCCATGTTATGAGCTACCTCGTCTAAGTCAGCGTCATCTTTAAGTGTGACTTTAATACTAATCCATGCAACTTTACTCATTTTCAATCTCACTAAGTAAACAAATACAACCATTTTCATCTGCACCAAAGTGGTGCATGGCAAACTTGACTGCCTCTTCTTTGGTTTCAAAACAATTATAGTTAATCCATGCCGCTTCTGCATCATAGCCATTTGGCACGTCTATGGAGTAAAACTTACTCATCCTTATTAATCTCCTCTGCAATATCTCTATCAACTTGGAAACTACCATCAACATAATCAGAATCATCAGGCATAGGCGAGTCATCCCTTTCTGCTAACTCTATAGCCTCTTCCAGACTATCAGCTTCAACCTCAATAGTTCCGTAAACTTCCCAACTACATGGAATCTCGTAATACTTAGCCATCTTAAATCCCTTTAATAATCAGTTCCTTGTTCCCCCCAATACTGATGAGGGTCTTGTTCTTTCAAATCCGCTATTATCTCAGCTAAATCTTCTCTTACATCTTCCGGCATTGAATCATCAACTAGGTCACTTAGACTCTTTATGATGTCACTTATCCAATGCTTAGGTTCTTTCACTTCCTATCCCCAACTTTGTTTACGTCTATTCTCAGACTTACGATACTTCTCAACACCCATATCCTCTTTAGCCAACTCTTTAATCTTCATCATTTCAGCGTACTTTCTTCCTTTCTCTGTCAATTGAAGACTATCCTCGCCATCTTCATTAACAAACCTTTCAACAATCCCCTTCTCTACTAGACTATCAACAGAATCCATAAAATCATCCCAATTATCAAACAATTGTTCACTCATAGCAACCTTCCTTAAAAAGTCCATAGACATAACTAACTCCTAAGTATAGCTTTCTCTTATATGATGTGTGTCCATCATATCATACGCTTCTTTATCCTCTATTTCTTTCTTATATATGTCCTTAGATGAGCAGTTTTCACACATGTATGTGTTGATGGGATAGTAGTTGCCCCACGGATCTAACTGTTGGACATACTGGTGACTACATTCTAAGCAAACAATGAAGGCAAAAGTCATTTTATTTCTCGTGTTCACCTTTGATCGTCTTAACCGTATCTTTCTTAATAGCTTCGAGCCTTCTTTTATGCTCTGCCAAACCGACTCCATTAGTGATGAACGTGCCGACATATTTGCCCTGACTGTTAGTAATCCTAGACTTAAACTCGTTATGAAGACCCCATCCTTTTGTTATAATCTGTGTCTTAAGACCTCTAAGAGCAACTTTTACTTTGTGAACCATCTTTAACTCCACCAATTAGGGACTTGGGTTTTCCAATCTGCTAGGTGACGCTTATCACCCATGTAATAGTCACGATAAGACTTGACAGGACAGTCAGACTTGTATTCGTCTGGCATAGCTAACTTAAGAGGTGTAGAACCAATGTTAGGTAGGTTAGGTTGGTTATCTAGACAATCCTCAATAACATCCTGACACTTATGTCGTCTGCCGTAACGCTCGGTATATTCTTTACATAGGTCAATACCAAGATAACACAACCACACATAATTCTGTCGAGATTCTCTAGCCCATATAGCAGATGGGTGATTCTTATGAGTTGGACGATAACGAGCAGTATCATCTCCAGATTCATGCCGCGCCGTACACAATAACTGTGCATACTCAAGACACATCTTAACACAATGCCTATCGTTATGGTATTGTGCTGCTAGTTTTGTGTTACTGTCAAGCATAAAGATATTCATACGGCAATTCTATCATAAATCGTATCAAATGTCAAGAAAAACCTCGCCAGACTAACTAGAAACACAAGGGTACGTTAGCCTAGACGATTTCACGCCTGTAAAGTTAACTTACATACTTGAATTAATCTGACGAGGATTTCTCATTATTCTCAGCATCCTCTTTACTATCAAATGGACCCCATAATTGACCACCATGAAAATAGTACCAACCTTTTCCATCGTAGCCAACAGTACCATATTCAGGATAGTTATTCCCAGTAAAGGCTGGGTCCATAGGATAGTATTTCGATGTCATCTTAAACCTAGCCTCTTAGCTTCTTCTGCCACCTCTCTTCCGTATTCTGTCAAGCCATAGCAAAAATTACCATCTTCGTCTATGGCAGTAGTTTCAATTATACCCATGTCTATCAAGTAATACATGGTTTCTTCTACTGTCTTCTCTGTCATTCCACCACTGGAACTCCCAGACACTTACCAACCTTATAAGCATAAGTATCAGCAGTCATCTTGTTAAATGTTTCATAACGAAGGGGGAAGTGATTGTATGTTCCCAAACGTCCTGCGTCTGGGTTCTTAGCAAAGAGTTTGATAAGGTAGTAGGGCTTATCGTGCTTGCGATGCTTCTCAACTTTAACGTAACTGTCAACTTTAGTCTTGGGCATTGTTCTTTCCTTTTGGCAAATTGTCACAAATTTTAACAGGTTTAACAGGACAAACCATCCCGTCTATCCCCATACCTAAATCTGACTCATTCTCTCTACCATACTTATCATCCAGCCTAACAATATCATCCTCAGAACAAACACCGTATTGCATTTCATATATTGTTAAAATTTCATCTCCATTATTAATAATACAGTGAATAATCCCTCTTGGGATCTCTATGCTGTCTCCCGGCTTAAGGTCTTTTTCTAAGTCGTTATAGACCATAAAACCCGTACCTGAAGACACAAACCAAAACTCACCTCTATTGCTGTGTATTTGTAAAGATAGCTGACTATCAGGGTTAACCACTATCTTCTTAAAGACAACCTCCTCATTTCTAAAGAAGTCTTCATAATAACCCCAAGGTTTAGCTATTGTTTTATTCATTAGTCTTCTTCCTCAGATAACTTGTCAGTAGGGGAATCATTGTTTCGCTATAGTAGTCAATAAAGTCAGTAAGAACATCCAAGTCCCTCTCCATAGCCTGTGTTTTTCCAAGGTCTGAGTAATCAATATACTCCTCAAGAACATCTATAACTTTTCTACGGGGATTTTCAAACAAATCTAACTGACCCCTGACCATGCTAACTCTCCCTAGTCTTGTTTTTAATAATATTCGCCAACACACTTAGATCCGTCTGTTTCGACTCTCTATTTCTTTTGGCCCTCTTTCCATATTTAGGGGTTGCTAGTTTAACCTTATACGGTCGCCTTATTATTACATCAACAATTGGGCTGCGGTATTCATTCCCAGTAATCCGAATAGTAGTAGTAGACCCAAATAAACCTCCCGGCCAACAATGAATTACATCCAATTCAATCTCACCAGAAGAGTTTTCAAATATACCCTTAACCTTCCACTTGCCCTTCATCTTATCCAGACTAACTTTTACCCCATCTTTGTTTATCCAATATGACCCCTTACTAATCTTGACCTCATCTCCTATAACTATCTGAACCCTAGGACTCAATTGATAGTGAGTCAACACTTCTCTTGTTTCAATATGTCCCCAACCATGAGGATTATCTTCTGTTGGTTGTACTGGCATTGGGTCTTCCTTAACCGCAATCTGAGTGTGGAGTATTATTAGGGTTAGTACCTTCTGTCATCCATCTAATCATTTCATTATCTGTGTCGTATAGCCACTTTAATACTTCTTCTTCCTTTGTCGTGGTAGTTTTTTTCTTATCCCCCTTGATTTTTTCTCTCTTTTTCTCTTTCATTACAACACCCTTATAATAAAGATACAGTAGTCCTTAGCTACCTTCTTATACAAGAACATCCTAACTAATACTCCATATAGACACTAAAAGACCCGTAGGAGTTCATAAGTAACCTGTAGTAGACTTGTTTGCTCTTGTGGTGGTATTTGAAATTAACCACTTCCATACAAAATAAGCAGACTACTTGCCCAAATCACCTAAAATAAGGACCATATTAGTGGGTTTCATGCCCAAAGAGGGTGAAAACCAAATCCTATAGTGTCTATATCGGTCCATGCCTATATCATTCTACACAAAAACCGTTGGAAGTCAAACATTTTTTTTGGATTTTTCCTTGTCGATCAGAGGTTTTGTGCGTATAATGGGAATGAGGTGCGACCTGACCGTGCCGTACATCAAAAGGGGCTGTCAGGGAGTGGATAATCCCGCTATAAAGGGTAAAACCAAGGGATTAGAGACTTAGTGGCGATGGCAGTTCCCCAACTATGATTGGGACTCGGTTGGCCTCGCAGGGAACAGTATAAACCCCATTCTGTAGTGAATCGGTTTAGCTTTAAGCTCGACGGGCCAACTACGCTGATTGATCGTATTTTGTGTTGCAAATCGGCTGGGGCTAGACTTTGGGAATTCTGTGTTAACTTTAGTGTGGGGTGTAAGAGTAAACAATCTTCTCCCTTCTTCTTCTCAAAGCAAGAAAGAAGTATAACACACTAACAAAGGAGTAAAAAGCATGGGTTGGCAAATAATCTTCGTGGATTACAGTAGAAGGCTACGGAATGGCGGGATAACCATGTTACGAAAAGGAGCAGATGCAGAGTTGGAGGGCAGGAGTCGTGCTAAAACCCATAACTCGCTTGTATCTAATAGGGGGGACAAGGTTATGAACGTAATTTGTGTCAAAAATTGCGCTGACTGACCTACATAGGCCGAACTGGACTAATTTAGGAAAGACGTGCCAGTGTTCACATAGGTAAAAAACGTATTAACTCTGCGAAATAAGGGCTTTTTGTTTCCCAAGGATGGAGATGTTTTATGAGGTATGCGACCCTATTACTTGTTCTTGCTTTGCTTACTAGCTCAGGATGTTCAGTGGCTAGCCAGACTAGGGTGTGTTATAAATCACCACCCACACCAAAACTTGAGTTTAAAAGACATACAGTACCGATATATGTCCCACGAATCTCGCTGACTTCACCATGATCACCAATGGTGGCGGTTTACGCGAGACTATGCGAAAAGCCCCTTCCCTACGATTTAGGGTTGGGGCTTATTTTGTAAAGCACGCTGACTCAGAGCCTCGTAACTAATGCTGGTGGTTAAGCCGAGACTACTCCACTATCCCAAAATCCGCTGACTGACACCATTTGACACCACGATGGTGATTAAGGTGAGACTAAATACCCCCGGTGAGAGTCGAACTCACGTTACCGCTTTATAAGAACGGCGTTCTAACCGTTGAACTACGGGGGCTAATATCGCTGACTCAGAGGGTTTTTAGGATCGCTAGACCACAGAGGTCCGCAGACTATCCAGACTACTCAACCGCAGCGGGCGGGATAAGGTGACCCATTAGCTTCGCGGGGCTAATATCGGCGTTCGTACATATGTATGACCGCTGATGCGTTGTGTCTCTCACACGGTAAGTTGAGGTTACGTCCATGCCTTATCTCCTAAACCTATGTCAGAACTACACTTACGCACTTCCATTATACCCTAAGTATCGGCACGGATCAAGGTCAATCTTGAGGATTTTTTTCGTCGTAAGTCGTTGCTATGAAAGGGTTTACGTCGTCGCGGCCCCGGCCCGCCCGCCGTAAGTCGTTGGTATATAAGGAGTTACGTCATTTTTATTTATTACCCTACGAAACAACCCCGCCCACGGTGACACATTTTGTTTGCGTCAAGTCCGTGAGCGGGGCATCCCGCCATTAGTGTGGCTTATACCGACACGAATACCTTTTCGATTTCCTTATCGGTGTAAGTATCGGCACGCTTCTTGAGTGCGTCCCAACGTCCTTCGGTCATGTTCATCAGGTCGCCACCGATCTCGTCAAACTTGACCCAACCAGTGTTGTCCAGCGTTTGACCGGCACGAGTGATCGCGTTCACGATCCCGAACAGGTTTCGGTCCTGCTTCTCATGCTGCACCCACTGAGTCAGAATCTCAGTCGATTCCTTCCGGTGAAGTTTCCGGTCAGTGCAAACCGCACCGATAAGATTCTTCATGGAAACCTCGTCGCAGGTATGCACCTTGATGCCGAGGAACCGCTCGATTCCATCCGGCAGCAGCGGCAACTGAGCTTCGATATTCGTCCTGATATCGGCGGCCAACCCCTCAAGGTTGATTGTGCCACGGTGAACCTTAGAGATAGCTTTCCCCTTGGCTTGCCCCCAGATGCAACCGTTCAGGCAGATAGCCCGAAAGATGCTAGGCGTTTGCGAGATTCGCCGCTTGCCAATCTCGCAGTTACCGATTGAAAGCATCCCACCGTAGTCGGTGTCATCGTCCTGCCCATAGTCGATGATCGTATCAGGCAGAAGAACGTTGCCGAAAATGGTGTCAGCATCACCACGCCAGTGGGAAAGTCGGCCACCCGGCAGAATGTCTTCCAACTGCTCAAGATACCAACGGTTGTCAATCGGGGCGTACTTCTCAGTCAAGAACGCTCGCAGCGTACCGTCCTGATAAGTCCGAAGGCGGAACTGCTTGTCCGCTTCCACCCGCCGCAACGCATTCTCGCAAACTGCGACCAGCGTCTCAGCATCCTGCTCATCACGCGCGAACCGCTCTTGCCCGTTGTTCTTGACGGGGTTGTTCATGAGCGAGTTGAGGTAGAACGTACTTGTGAAAGTAGCCACGCCGAACTGATTGACAGCGTGTTGCGTTGGCTTGAACTCGCGTCCGTCTGCCAACTGCATAACAAAGTCGCCAGCCAGATTGACGGCGGGAGTGATCTGCGAACGGGGAACCATCAAGTCCTCGCGTTCCGCAACTCCCTTTTCCAGAACTTCCATGCCCTCGTCATATGACTGGGTTTGCGCCCACCAATCCTTGTGGACGTGCGTGTTCTGTTGGTATCCCGTGCCGGTCTGCCCTTGCAGAGTCCTCACGAAATTGCCCTCGTCCTTGGTCTCCGCACTCGGTCGCAGCATCTCGTACTCGTTGGTCATGTGTGACCCTTTCAAAAAGAAGTGATTCAACTCCTCCAGTATAAGGTATTATCGTCCAAAATCAACCTCAAACTTCACAGAAAACGAGAAATTTACCAGAATAAACGTAAGTCGTTATCAGGCAAGGAGTTACGTCGCGGCGGCCCCGGCCCGCCTGTCGTAACCTATTGTCAGACAAGCACTTAGGACGAAAGATAAAAAAAAGAGAGGGTGCGTGTACGGGAATCGGTCGCGTTCCTGTGGTCTTGAGCCTTTGGCTAGCCACCGCGCCACGCTCGTGAGCCGTCGCCCACTCGAACCCTCTCTTGTATTGTAGCAAAAATCGGGAACGGTGGCAAGTCCCGTACCGCTACGGCTTGCCACCGCCCCGACCGGAGGATTTACGCCTCGGCGTCTGCCTCATCCGCAGCGGCAATCGCGCTCATCGCGTCTTGCTTCTGCCGGATAATCTCGGCCAGCTTACCGAAATCCTTTTGCGAGCCACGCGCTCGTCGCCGCATCTTTGGCAACTCAACATCGTGATCGCGGAGTGCCTTTCGCAAGGTCGTTGCGCGAACGCTCACGCTTTCCTTTTTCAGACCCAACTTCTCAGCAACGTCGGCAACAGTGCCTTCGCCCAGAGCAGTCTCAGTCCAAACCTCAACGAACTGTTCGTCCGTCACTCGCGCCCGCTTTTCGCCACTCTCGTTCTTCTGCTCGCTCATCTCAAAGTCTCCAATCCAGAACCGTAAAAATTCTGCGAGTCACTTGCTCGCTGTGTTCCTCAACTGTCTACGACCATTATATAGTATATATCGGCATCGTCAAGGTCAGTTCTCCACTCTTTTCGGGATAATATCAAAACTCGCTGACTGACGAATATCCACCGAAAGCCGGGAGGATAGGCTAAGACATAGCGAGTCGGTCGGTCTAAGTCAAGCCTAAAATTGGGTTTCCGGCTAAAAAAAGAAAGTAGTTGTAAGTCCTTGCCCTGTAACGAGTTACGTCGCGCGGCCCCCGGCACCCCCGCCCTAAACCCTTATCCCACAACAACTTACGTCTTTTCTATGCGTTGGTTGTACGTATAGTCCACGGCCCGAACCGCTGGGGCATCATTAATAACGTACATCTTCACCCATTTCGATTCCGTCACCGGCTTGGGGTACGTATCGTCACAAACACCAGTCCGCTCTATAAACGTGTCGTGCTTGTATGGGTTGTACATCACCCAGCACTTTCCGGTTGCCACCGGCCTTTCCGCCTTGTGGAATTCCGCATACATAGCAAGGTAACCCGACACGCCAGCGTGGACGTTCTTCTTGCCTTCACGCCGCACCCGTGCTTGTCCAGCCTTGCCGACAAGAAACCGACAATCCTTCAGAAAGATAAGCCCGGTGTGTCCAACAACCTTCCCACTCTGTCGAACACTCCACGTTTTCTTCTGGATATTCCAGTAAACATAAAGCCGCTTATCATAGTCAATAACACTCATACCGTCGCCCCTTGCTTTCTGGAATAAGAACCCTTGCCCTTGAGAGCCTTCAACGCCGTCGCCGCTTCCGTGCCTTTTGGTTGTGTCCCGTGCAGCAGCAGGGCGAAACTCTCATCCCGCCACGTCGGGTTGGCAGCGTGACTATCGTCGTGGTCGATAATCAATCCCAGTTCAGCCGCTTCCGCTTCACTGTAGACCACCGTGGCCGACCGGAATCCTTGGTAGTCAATCAACCAATCATCACGCCCGCCGTAGGATGCCGTCAGCACCATATTCTCAGGGATATCCTCGCGGTTGGCTTGCCAGTATTGAATGCTCTTGGTGTAGGCGTAGAACAGAACGTCCGGTCGATTATTCGCGAGGTGAATCCACGCCTTGAGATAGTTTTCGTTGAAGAAATCCCCGGCGACGTGAATCCGAATAATCCCGGCGTCCACGGGCATTGACCGCCACAATTCCCCGTACATCACCGGCCAGTCGCCGCTGTGAGCTTTCAGGATATCGTAGTTGTGTTTTCTGGCGTTGTACACTGGCGTGTATTGAGCCTCTTGACTTGCCGAAAAACAACGGAACTCATTTTGGGGGCCGTCTTTGATCTTCCGCTTGCCGTCAACCTCGACAGCTTTGGAAAGACACTTTTCCGCGAACGGGCACGAATAGCCCGACAACAGGTCCAGACTATAGACCTTCCGCCCGTTGTCAAGATACTTGGCGATTGCCCAGCAACTCTCGTTCAGCCGTTCCGTTTTCGCGTTCGCTTTCGACCACTTCAGCATTCTTCTGCCCTCTCTCGTTTTGTTACTCCCCCATTATAATATATTATCGGCGTTTGTACACCCCATACTTCACAAAAAAAGGAATTATAACTAAATAGTCATAACTCCTTTAGTAGCAATGGGTTAGGTCGCGCCGCCCCCGGCCCGCTCGCCCTAACTCCTTTCATTCCAACTGGTTACGTTTCTTTCTTTGATTCTTCCAGTCTTGAAGTCCCGCACCCTCTAAAGGCTCACCCGTCCATATATCTAAACCGTTCTCCCATCGTTCGGCATAAAGAGCCACCAAAGGATCCTTGCTTTTGTGATATTCCTTTTTTGGGTCTACAGCGGCGTTCTTCCCCCCAATCCCCCTGATGCCCCCGCGTTGGACATAGGAGGATTTAGGTTGAACCCCGATGCTATGGAATGAATTATCCATTATTCACCTGCCACCACGAACTGCTCGATTCGCAATTCGGTCATCTTAGCAAGTGAGAAGCTCTTGATTTCGGTTTGGTACGCACCGTCCTGATAACCGAGTGCATACCGCCTATTCTCGATTGTGATAAACGGGCCTTGCGGACCCCAACCAAAATCTTTGAGTGGGCCATTGCGTCGTTTGCCGTGGTACTGGAAAGTAACTTCCGCACCATCCTGCAACGCCTTAGTCAAGAGTGGTCGCAACTTCTTCAACGTATCACCTGAGATTCGCATATTCCCGTTCCTCATCATAGTAGTAAATGTAACTCCACGCCTGTGCCAACGTCTCGAAATAGTCCTCCACAAAGTCATTGTTATCATACAGGGTATACCTGTAAACAATATCGTCACTGGTATGTTGCCGCTTCTCAAGCACCAGCCTCATGCTACTGGCTTTTCTGGCAACGTCTTCAAATCTTAGCATCTGGCAAATCCTTTGCGTTCAGTTCCCTGAGCCGGACATTCACCCGGTGGTCGGGCGGGACGTTCTGAGGTCCACCGGAATACCCCGGAGGAGCCTCGTACACCAAACCAGTGTAAATTTTGATCTCCCCATCCAAATCTTCAACCATATGCCCCAGCGGGAAATGGTCTTTCAACACGTTATATAGCTGATCAAGCCTCATCGTTATCGCCCTCTCCAAACAGTTCGTTCAAGTCATTAGCTTCAGCCTGAGTATTCAAGCAGTCATACATCAGACCCATCATGGTCATGGTATGACAGGTGGCTCTTTCGTCCAGCTTGAACCCGTCAAGAATGAGACACAACGATTCCAGCAATGGCCGGTTTTCCTTGTGGATCTTCTTCATCATCGCGTGAGTGTACTCGTCAATCTTCTGACGAGCCTGCGCCCTATCAAACGTGGCGACGATGGTCTTTTCTTCAACAACTGGTAGCATCTCAATCCTCCCTTTCAATATGTCCCATTATACTATATTATCGGCGTTTGTCAACCGTAAACTTGAGCCTTTTTCGCTGACTCAGAGCTATTACAAGACACCAAATTCCGCTGGCTCGGGCACGCTGCGTCCCGTCAACTCTGATGGAATAGCAAGGACACGCCTCCCATTATACTATATATCGGCAGAATGTCTACCCCACCTTGAGCGGCATTGCTAATTTCTCAAAGATAGTTATAAGTCTATACCACCAAAGGAGTTAGGTCGAGCCGCCCCCGGCCCGCGCGACATAAGTCCTTATCTCACAACAACTTACGAAAAAAAACCCCACCAAGTGCATCCATGCGTTAGCATCGTACTACTTGATAGGGTTTTTGAGGCAGGCTTTGAGGAAAGGGCTAACTCCAAAAACCTGCTTTGTATGTGGACGGGCGGGGCTTATGTATTACCCGCAACGTTTCGGGGACAGATATGTCCACCCTGTGAAGGGCTTCCCTACTTTGTACCACCTCTAACAGCCTCATCCATTTGGACATACTCTGTTAGATGTGTGCCTTACCACCTCTGCCTAGCTTTGGTGTTTCGGCCACCGTCCTACTAGCAAGGAGCTACCTTGCCAGTATGTTTTGAATTGTCAAAGAAAAAAGAGAAATGGCTGCGGGGCAAGCCTGTCCCCGTAAATCCTAAATTGTCCTACCAATCCTGTCACGTTCGTTGACAACTTGCGTTGTCGCCGGTTGTGCAAAGAAGGCTTTTACTGGACAGCCATCTCTTTTGAAAACCTCTGGATTTGGTTTGACCCATATCTTTTGGTTTTCGGTGAGAGAGTTGAAATTGCTTTCTCGTCTCTCGTATGAGTGATTTGGTTTGTTGTTGCCAACTCGCCTCGTCTCTCATGCCCCCATTGTAGCACACCCTCGCCGGGTGTCAAGGTTCTTTTTGAAGTTTTTTACTGGATTGTGACTTCCAGCCTGTCATGATCGTATCCGTCTCGGTCGGCCAGAAAATGCTTCTGGACGTAGAGAGGCCCAATCACTGGTTCGTCGCCCTCTGCGACCACTTCCTGAAACCGCACAGTGTTCTTGGTTTCCTTCTCGCGCTCAAATACCAGTTCCATCACTTACCTTTCAATTGATCCCAAACAACCATATGCATGGCGAACATCGCCCCTGCACCAGCAACGAAGCCAATCACAAACATGACGGCTATCATTTTGCTCTCCCCGTCAAACCCGCCAACTCGTAAGGGCTTACTTCGCTCGGCTTGTAATGTCCCCACGTCCTTCCGTGCTTCGGAATGTCCACCAACAACGTACCAGCATGGTGGCCTTGAATCACCGTCAACACTTTGCCCACGCGGTGGCCCACTCGAACCCAGTCACCCTCTTTGAATTCAATCATCGTTTCCCTTTTCTTTGTTTCCATGTCTCCCATTATAGTATATTATCGACATTATGCAACCCCCATCTCCACGTATTCTGTAATAATTTAGGAATAGTTATAAGTCGTTGTATAGCAAGGAGTTAGAGCGCGCGCGCCGGGGCCGCCTCAACCTAAGTCGTTTAGCTGAAACAACTTAGGTCAAGAGAAGGTACTAGCCCTATTTATCTCCACCCCTTCTCGGGGTTTGTAGGCGTGGTTGGATTTACGGCTGTGCCGCTATGACGCCTCGTTATTCAGTGGCATACGCCACCTACATAAAATTGCTGCCGGTAAAGGGATTCGAACCGAATCAGATGCAGTCAAACTCAGGCTTGATACTACCTATTCTGAAACGCGGGGTGAATGACACTGTACAATGCCACCCGTATCCGTACAGATACAGGCCCGCCAAGATATGTTCCCGTTCACCACCCCCAGCGTTGTACAACACTGTAGTGGGGTGGATTCGGAATGCTCATGCCACCGAGCTATACCGGCTTCACTTGTTTCAATTGTAAAAGAACGTTGCCGCGTTTATACCCAGTCGGTGGCTGTTAGGCTTTCACTTCACCGACAGGGAGCGGCGTTGTATTGTGCGTGTATTTTACCAGACACGCCGCTGGTTGTCAATCCTCTTCTTCACCGAATAGTTGGTCAAAGCATGTTCCGCATATCCCACTAATCAGCAATTCTCTCTCGTCTGGTGTCAGGTACGGCATGGCGTCTTGAATCAGTGCGCCGCTTTCCCAACGCTTCAGGTCGTTCTTGTTCACCATCAGGACGTGTGTGTCCTTGCAACGAATACATTGTGCTTGGATGGTGTCGTCAGTCAACTGCATTCTCTTGCCCTCTCAACTGTCTCTTGTATGTCCTCCATTATAGTATATTATCGGCATATGTAAACCCCAAACTTCAATATTTCTGACCAGTATTAAAAAAAAGATTTGGCGTAAGTCGTTACCACATAAGCACTTACGTCGCGCCAGTCGGGGGCTGCACGCCCTAAGTCATTTCATATCAATCACTTAGGACAATACATAGGAAACTAAACACAAACCAACCCCACAACGCTACCCTATCAGCCCACAATTCCATGCTTCTCACCTTTTCCAATCCGTTTTACCTTGCAACCTTCCTTGTATGCCTTCACCTTTACTCGAACCTGCCCCCAGCCATACCGCCCACGGTTATACTGTGAGATAAGGTCGAGCATGTTTTGTGGTCTCACGTTTGAAACCGTCAACCACCGCTTGTCGGTGATTTTGTGGACAATCTCAAATCCCACAGCAATTACACCTTTCTTCACCTTCGTTCTGCCAGAGAACTTGTCCGCACCTTTGCGTTTGATTATTCTACGCCTCGCCATCGGTTTCCACCTTCTTCCCCTTGTCACGACATTCCCGCTTCCACGTTGAGCGGTCACAATACTTCCATCCCTCACCAAGTAAAGCCTTCAAAGCCTTCTGGTCGGCGTGAGTGGAATCGGCAGCCTTCTTGAACTTGTCGCCTTTTCGCAGAATCTTCATCTAGTTGTCCTTGTAGTTCGTGCCTGAAAACTTTACCAGTCCACTGAAAAACTCGTCAATCGCAAACTCGTTCATCACCTTCCGCTCATCCGCCTGAATCTTTGGGTCATAGCGGTAGTCACCGCTTGGTCCCGGCTTCAGTTGTGATGCCAGATTGATGAAGTCCAGCACGCCCTGAACGTCAAGGTGTCCAACCACGTCATCGTAGAACGTGTCGCTGTCATCATCACCGATTGGTCCGGTGAATCCCGGCACGGCAACCCATTGCAGCCCGTCGCCATCAGTAAGGTAGGCGGCACACTCGGCGGTGTTGGAACCCCAATGGTCGTCGCCGTCAATCGCCTTCTTTGGAGCATCCCAATCGGCATCTCTCACGTCATGGTCAACGTAGTTCCCCGGTCCCCACTGGACGGAAACCGTAATGCCGTTGGTGAGGTCCAGTTGGAACCCCTTATTGTCACAGATACGCATTGCCTTGTCAGTCATGTCTTGCCCTCTCTACTTCCACCATCCAAGTTTGTCAGCCAGCCAACAGACTCCTGCCAGCAATACCAATCCTACCAGAAACGTCCCCGGTGTCAACCATTCAGGAAGCATGTCTGTCCCCTTCTGTCGTGAGTCAATTATACTATACTTATCGTCATTGTCAAGCGTAAACTTTAGGAAATCTCGCTGACTCGCTGACTCCCCATGACTACAGACTAAAATCTCGCTGGCTCCAGCCTCTTCGCTCCCCCCCCAGTGGATTAGTTTACCTAATCCTCCTATCCTACCCATTCCGCCCATCTTACCCACCCCGCCCATCTTACCCATCTTACCCATCTTATCCACCTTGCCTATCTTACCCACCTTAACGTTGTATCCTTTTGCCACACCCCCATTATATAGTATTATCGGCATTTGTCAACCCCAACCTTTAGCGCTTTCTTAATAATATTAAGAATCGTCGTAAGTCATTGCTACGTAAGGAGTTACGTCGTTTTGCCCCCGGCGCGCCCGCCGTAAGTCGTTTCATATCAAGCACTTACGTCAATCTTAGCAAAATTACGAAAAAGCGGAAATTGCCCTTGACAAAAACAAAAACGGCGGCAGGTCGACCCCGGTGGTTGGGGAGCTTACACCTGTCGCCGGGGAAGGGTTACCAGCAAGCGTTTTCGCTGTGGTCGTAATACTCGTCGCCACCCATGTAATCTTGCCACTCGTCATATTCGGACGGTTGGCCGTCATCCTCGGGTTCATCGTCGCGGCAATCCTCGCACTCGCATGCGGACCACGTCGTTGCCGCCGTTCGCAATTCCTCGCGGTTGTCGGCCTCGATGATCGTGGCCTCGATGGTGGTGGTGTTGTCGCGTGTTTCTTCGTGTGTCATGTCTTGCCCTTTGCGTTCCGTTGTTGTCATGAACGTATTATACCAAACACGTTCGCCCTTGTCAAGCCTATCCGAAGATTTTGTCGGCGGTTCGAATTGCCGCGAAGCGAGCAAAACCCGCCTGTCGCAATGCCGCGACCAGTGTGGCGTGGTCGGTGATTGCGTGTTGCCGCATGATAGAACGTGCCACCTCTTCAAAGTACGTCATCTCTTTGCCCTCTCGTGTTGTTGTCATGTCCCCCATTATATATAATTATCGACATAATGCAAGCCCGTTCGTTAGGTATTCTGGAAACATCTCAAAGTTTATGGGAATCGTCGTAAGTCGTTGTGTAGTAAGGGGTTACGTCGCGCGCGCCGGGGGCCAGTCGCCGTAAGTCCTTATGCCATAAGCACTTGCGTCAATTACCCCGTAAAAAGCAAACCAAACCTCGAAACTTGCATTCTACGCCCACCCCCACGCCAGCCGCCCGGATTAGGTAGTACGCAACCCCACCTCGTAGTCACACCCCACCTCGATACCGGCGTGTTTGTAGTTGCCCATGTTGTAGTTCTTGTCAACCACTAGGATAGGGTCGAGATATTCCCGTTCAAAGTTAGCCGGAACGGGTTGGTCGAGCATGAACAACGTAGCCGCATGATACTGGTTATCAGCCTCAACCCAGCCGCACACCACCTCGAACATATCTCCGTCTTCGAGCTTGTCAATCATTGCCGTCTGCACTTTATACCGCATCAGTCCACCCTTCCCCTTGTCTTGCATAGTCGAGTCGCATAGTCCACGCGAGAAACTTAGCAGCCCACTTGAACCGCGTTCTCACCACAGGTACGCCGTCTGTCGGATTGAATACTTCCCACGTCATGCTGCAAACAACTCCTCTCCCTGCTCAACCTGTGAGCGATACAATTCAATCAGTTCTGCCTTGCTTGCCTTTTTCTCCGCATGGATACTCTCGGCCTTCTCGGCTTGTCGCTTTTCCATCTCGCGTTCCACACTCGCGAGCGTCCTGCTGCCCCTTGCCGTGTGGTACGATTCTGGAAGCCACTCGTTAGGAACTTCCATTGCCTCGCTCAACGCCTTGCGAAGTTCCATCACCAGTCGGTAGCTTTCCGTGTTCTCGAATCTGTAGGTCATCTTTGCCCTCTCGTGTTGTTGTGAGTGTGTATTATACCTGATACGCCGCAGCGTGTCAAGCGTACCTGATTGGGTCGATGTAGTGCGGGCTTTTCTCGTGGGTTTCTTCCCGCTTGCGGTTCCCGCTAAACCATGCATTCCATTCGTCCATCTCGACGGCGAAAGTGATACCGGCTTTCCAGTTGTCCACCTGCTCACAGCGGAAACACTGGTTGCCCGCCACGAACGACGCACAGGTCAGTCGGCTGCAAGCACAGTTGTCTGGACTCGTGTGGTTGTTGTTGGTCATTCTCTTGCCCTTTACCTTGTGTTGTATACTCCCCATTATATATACATTATCGGCAAAAGTCAACCCCCAGCATTAGGAATTCCAGAATTTTGTCAAAGTAGTTGTAAGTCGTTATGTGGTAAGGGTTTACGTCGCGCGCGCCGGGGTATCGGCGTCGTAACTCCTTACGTGGTAAGCACTTACGTCGTTTCTCATGCCCGCCACAGGGGGCCAGATAAGCAAAGACGGGGCGAACGGCCAACAACGAACCGTCCACCCCGCCCCGCCACACAACAATCAGAAATTCGCGGCGTCGACATACTCCACCGGCAACACCCGGAAGTGTACGCCACCCAACCCGCACGCCTCGAAGAACCGCCCACGGTCAAAGCGTGGGTTGTCCTTCTCGCAAGCGTTGGCAAGGTCACACGCCATATCATACGCTGCGTCCCAGTTTGTTTTTGCCAGCTTCTCAACGGAACCGGCCAGCATCTCAAAATCTTTTCGTGTCATCATACGTCAACCATCTCCATTCGATTCCAAACTTCATCAGCGACGGTTACGGCCCATTCGCTGTCGTCAGTTGTTTCAACCACGTCCCAATCGAAGCCATCGGGACCATTCGCCACCATCTTCCACAC
>Ga0208030_1001003_pt1 | contig 17764 bp, 24 predicted proteins | sample MalvirDeepMed_M9_FD_184246 | JGI IMG/M metagenome (GOLD analysis project Ga0208030, IMG submission 184246) | Marine viral communities from the Global Malaspina Expedition - Malaspina viral metaG DeepMed_M9 (SPAdes) (version 2) | ecosystem: Environmental > Aquatic > Marine > Oceanic | place...
TGGTAGTCCTTTTTTGTTAGGCAAGGATTCCCACCGCGACCCTATTATAACCTTACATTTTGTCCCATTTTGTTAACCCGTCCTCGGGGGCAACGCCTCCGGCCATTGGGCCTTTAATTGTTGGGCGGTCCGTGCGTTTAAGTCGAATGTTTGGGGAATGTCCCGCAGAAGTTGTTTCGCCGCTGCTATCGTAGCCTGGTCGGAACTCTCCCCGTTTTCGAGTGCCCGGAGGTACGGCACATCCAATTTGACCAGTTCAGCATCGCGGACCTTTCGGATCGCGTCCATATGTATTGCGCGGGCCTTTTCCATATTCACGCGAATAGGCATCAGTCGCTCCATTCCCACGCGTCTCTGAAATAGAGATCGGTAGGCAAGTCCGTTTCTTCACATTCCCCCGCTAACGCCAACGCTCTATGTCCCGAAAGCCCGGAGGCTATGCCCTCACGGGTATGAACGGCAGGGTCAAAGTGGGTGGTCGCATCAGTCGTGCGACTTAACTCGAACAAGACCTTACTCAGCTTTGTGCCATCAGCGTCAACGCCTGCGATCTGTGTGATCGATAGACGCCCATCTTCCGCGATTGTTAAGTATCGTTTGCTCATGCCTGGTCACCGAAGGCAACGAAATTCGTCTGCGCGTTTGATGCCGAATAAGGGCTATCAGCCACCCAACTACGGACACGGCAACTGCCCTGAGCTTGAGCATCGGCATTAACTATCCGCTCCGTGCCTCCCATCGATACCAGGGTTACATACAGCGCATTGGAAAAATCTGTATCATAGGTCCAAGTATTATCGCCAGTCCCGTGATTCGTGAGACCCGTCATGTTATATTCCCCAGTCAAACTATTTGAAGTGTTCGTTCTCCCCCAGACCTTTGCAGCGACCGGGGAATACTGCGCTCGCCCAGGTGTTACAAAGGCGGTAGTTGACGACGCTGCTTCCATTTCAGCCTGAGAAGCCGTTGTCACCGATGCCGTAGCATGGGCGTGGTCCCGACGGGAACTAACCGTAGCCGATCCCGCCGACCCGGACTGCCCAAAAGTTATAGCGTCCGGAAGGGTAGCATCGAACACTAATAAGGTTGAATCACTAGCTACACCGGTGATCGCACTCCCTGCGGTATTAGCAGTCCCGAGCGTAAACGCAGGCGTGGTAAGGGTCGTAAGCCTTGGGATTGGCGTGACTTGGATACTCATTAGCCCTCATCCCACCAATTACCGCCGCCTGCCCAGACTGGCGTAGATGGTTCAGGCCGTACGGTGGATGCGATCGTGTCTATACCCGACGCGAAAAAAGCCGGAGCCGGTGCGGCCGGTATAGACACGATGGGTGCGATCGGGTCTATACCCGATGGAACAAAGCCCCCGTCCCAGAACGCAGCGGGAGTAATATCCACCTTCCTGGTCCCCGCGAATTGCGGGGTGGTGGGGGAGATATCAAACGTTCCCGATGCGATGCTACGGTCCACCGTAAACTCCAGCTCCGGTTGGTTATCACCGCCGGGATATGTGCCAATATCCTCATCGCTCGCGGCAGCTTCTTGGCGCGCCGTTAGCCCGGACTCCCGCTCGATCTCCTGCCACGTCTTAGGAACGTACGCATCGTCACGGGGGGTAAAATACCCTTGGAGGATGGCTTCCGCGACCGTTTCACGGTCCGAGGTCCAAACGTGACCGGTTCCGACGTTTATCGCCCTGAATGTCTCATCGGAAGAGATAGTGGCGATATCCACATTCGATCCCAAGACGCTAATAGTCCCCCCTTCCGTTTGAACTGCCAGTAAAGGCATCTCGTTAGCGGTCGCGATCGCTACCTGATCATCCCAGACTGTGGACGGTATTACGTTGGCGTCCCCGTCTCCCGCGAACTCCGGCGTGGTCGGGGAGATGTCAGTAGTCCCGATCGGGGGATTCGATCGAGCTACCTCAAATTCAAGCTCAGGCCGGTTATACGCGTCCGGCCCGGGATAGCGGCCTATATCCTCGCCGCTAGTCACGGCAGGGGGGAGTGGGGCACTCGGGACTCTAGTCATCTGGCCCCCCGCGTTAAAGAACCACGACGGGTTGCCTGGTGCGCTATAAGCCTGAAACGGCGCGTCCGGTGCGGTCCCCTCTCCCGAGGCCATCATCGACGCCCCGGCGAGCTGGTCCACTTGGTCCTCCTCAGTACCCCCCCGGTTCATGAACCAGAGAGCAGCAGCTCCCAACCCCATTAGGATCATCATGTTATTGGCTGGCATTACCCCTCATCCCCCCATACATCGATTCCGTAGCCGGTCCCTTCCCCACCGGTGTAACTAAAATCCGAAGGTTGGAGTAATTGTTGTTGCCGAGCGTTGGGCCGTCTTAGAAAGAACAAAGCCCCGATCAATAGCGCGATCAGCATGGCGTTCTGGTTCATCGTATAACCCTTCCTATCGTGCTGCGGTATAGGTCTGCTGGTGCGTCCCTAACATCGTATGCAGGGACGCCCGGGAGATCGATCTCGAAGAGATACTCCCCCCACGGTTGATCCGGTTCGGCTATATCCATCCGGGTATATTGGCCCTCGGTCGTGTAGATATTTCCCTGATCTCTCACAAGCCCCGGCGCGATCGGGAACCGTTTATCAGAGAATGGAACATCGTATTCAAAGAGATACTCGGTCACGCTTTCATCGGAGCCTTTCTGCAACCCCCCGGTCAACTCGTCGGCGGTCTTGGCTATGGCACGGCCTGCCGCTGGAAGGGGATTAGGGATATTCCCGAACCCCCACTTGGCCAGGATCAGCAGCGCCCCGGCCCCGATTAATAACGGCGCGAAATCGTCCTGGGCCATTACTGATACAGCGTCCTATAGCGCGTGTACTCGCTCTGGCTCATTGGTGGGCTGGAAAGGTTGACGCTGATCTCGTTGGCTGCAACGTTAGTAGCGTCATTGTTGGTTATCTTGAACGACCACACCGGGGATTCGGTATCAGCCCAGATAACCCCCGCGGGGAGTTTCGCGTAGTCCTGGCCGTTAACCTGAAGGTCCACGTTTTCCCCGGAGTTGTTGGTGATGGTGATATTCATCATCGGCTGGTACTTCCGCGCCTTTGGAAACTGGTCCTCGATAAGGACATACTGAAACGCCCCGGCTGCGATCGCGCCCAGGTTCATAAAGAAGTTAGGCGAACCGTCCCGGAGTACGGTCAACGCCCGTTGTGCGCGTAGGTCTACGGTGGTTAATGGCATAAGAAACCTTGACGGGGGACCGTAACCCTGCGATCCCCCGCATTACTAGACTTTATTGGACCACGGTGATCCCGAGTGAGAAATTCGTCTGATCCACGGTCGTCGTCACAGACTGACTCTTGAAATGCAGTTGGATGTAACTATCCTCACCGGCTGCAATAGCAGTCTGCAAAGGAAGCGGGACTTTGGCGTTAATGTCGCTTGGTTGGGCCGTAGTCAAACTCGTCGCGGTGGTGGTGTGCATATTGGCCGTGTTGAACTCGGCCACAACTACACTGTTGGTCCTGGTCGCGTTTGTAACGCTTAACCGAAGGATGCCGTCCTCGAAACCGGTCCCGGCGTCGATCGCGGCGAACCAGTTGAAAGACTGGTTCCTCTGTTGGTTGGGGTCCCCATAACCCCAATACAAAACTTGTTGGGCCGGGACGGTCTTTTCCCATATGAGGGAGAAGTTACCAGCCGCCGATCCTGCCTCTACGAGCGGTTTATTCCTATATTTCTATAGGCCCCGACTATATCTTCATCCCTTAGGGATGGCGGACGCTCTAGCCTGTTATTAAGGGGGCTTTACCCCTCAGGTAGTCTGTGAACCTTCCCCCGGTGTACCGGGGACTTGGCTGCTGATTGGCGTATCCTTTCGGACTTAGCGTTCCAGCAATTCATCCGCTTTCACCTGGCCGTTACCGACCAGGGGGCCCCTCAAGAAGCCGCGACCTCCGCACTGGTATCGTAACTACTGTCTCCGTCTACCACGGTGACCGATGCGTTATAAGAACGCAGTTGCCTGGGCGCTACTTGCATAGTCATAGGTTCACCTTTAGATCAGATTGATTTTGGCTCCGCCGTTTCTGCCGTTGCCGTTTCGGGCTGCGCCCCCGCCTAACATGTTGCCCAGGCCCAGACCGCGCATACCCACGCTCCCGGCCCGGAATCCTGCGTTAGCTGCGATGGCGGTTCCGAGTGTCCCGCGGGCAACCGAGGATGCCAGGGCCGCGGAGATCGCCCCGCCGATCAGGCCGGACCCGGTGAAGGTGGCCACGGTGTTGAAGACCAAACCAGCGACCAGGCCAGCCCCGTAGTCCATCAGGCCGGATTGGACGCCCCGTACTGTGGGAACGCCGATTTCTGCTGCCATATACCCTCCGAAAGTTAGACGGCCTGTGCAGAGAATCGGACAATAAAAAAAGGCCTGTGCAGACTTCTTTCGAGTCCGGTTCTCTGCACAGGCCTATTAGTCCGGGGGAGTAGGAGCCCCGGTTTGAGGTTATTTTAGATATTCACTATCGGAGTTAGCAAGTTATGTCTCGTTGGGGTACATGGGCGCTTTTATAGGCGCGTGAACGGTAATCTCCGAACCATGGCTAAAACCAACGAAATGATACGGCGCGAGATCCCGAACCGTATCGCCCAGGCCAGAGTGCAAGCTTTCAAGGTACGCGTGATCATTTTTGCCCGGAAGGTGAAAGAAAAAAACAACGTCTGCCAACTCGATCAGGTCTGTATGAAATTGGACGGGCCTACGTGCCACCGCGCCGAAACTTACGTTCCAATGCCGGCCATAGTCCACCAGATCGGCCACTGGTTTTGGGAGCCGGGTAGGTTTGGGGTACACGTAACGATTACACTCGTCTATAACGAATAGTTCCGGTTTCCAAGTCTCCCCTACGCGCCTGGTGGGGAACATGTGCTTGTTATCCTCGGTGACCTTTACGCCCTTGATTACCGGCCCCTCGATCACTTTGCAAAGCTCGTCAATGCTGGTGCGGTCTGAGGGAGTGTATTTGTTATAACCCGTATGCTCTTTCAGCGGATCGTATATCAGGTGGTCCGGGGTACTTTCTAAAACGCTCTTAACGAACCAACTTTTCCCCGATCCGCGCAACCCGAAAACGGCCCACCCTTTACTCCCGAGGTCCATCGTCTGATCCGATCAGGTTGGGTAACTCTTTCTCGATCGCGCCCAGGATCATGCCCTTATTAGATCGCGCCAACTCCAGCGCCTCTTTCATGGTCATATCGCCCGGCAGCTCCGCAAGCCAACCGAGAGCCTTGGCGTATATCTTAATGGGCTCCACGGTGGGCGCCGGTCCCGGTTCCGGTAGTGGTTCGGGTTCCGGTGTGGGCGTAGTAACCGGCGGTCTGTAAACACCGGCGTCGACCACCGGTCCAGCTGGAAAGAAGCCGCCCTGGTCCGGGGGATCGATCCCCAGCCCCTCGGCTGACCGGAGTTTCATAATCATGTCCCCGGAATCGATCAAGTGTTTATTAAATTGCCCCCAGAGGTTCAAAAGCCGCTCGCCCTGGTTCAGCAGCTCCCCCACGCCGCCCAGGGGGGACGATCCCCCGCCGACGCCGGGAATATTGGCGATGGTCTGCCCAGCTTCCATCAGCCCCTGGAGATCGCCCTGGGTAAGGTCTAAGGGGTTCTGCATCATGTGAGGCCGCTCCAATTCAGCGATTCTTCACAGGTAGGACACTCCGGGTCGCCCAGTGTCACCTTTCCTTTGCAGTTCTCGCAGAAGTAGTTGGGTGCATCCTCAATGTGAGGCGCTAAAGGTTCAGGGACCGTAACCGTGGTGACCACGCCGATGGCCTCGGTGGATAACTCCCCCGGAGGGAGAATGGGCTCGGGGGGAGTTTCCACGGTGATGGGTGGTGGAGTGTCTGCTGCTGCGGCAGCGTCAGCGAACTCACCCAGGCCCAGTTGTTTACGTTTCCTGATCGCGTTGGCGGTCTGGGAATATACCTTCCTACCGTTTACGTTTGGTTTGCTGCCACTGGGTACTGCCATATCTTCCTCTGCTAGGGCCGGGAGTCCCACCGCCTAGTCACGGCCCCACACTTCCCACATCAGGCCGCTCCCGGCCCCTGCAAGCATAAACAGCAGAAATGGGAGTTAGCAACCGGTAATGTCTGGGACGCATCATGTAATATAGTTGTGCGTGTGTTCGTCGCGTTGTCTTTGCAAACCCACCGCCTCTAGCCACACGCAACCAGGGCCGGGAGAAATCCCGGCCCTTTTTACCTTGACATTGGATCGGCAAATAACCCACTGTGAAAGCCTGGTGGGTTGCATCTGCAACCGTAACTCGTCAATTTATTTATTATAAGTTCGTTGACGATACGTTATGTAAATGTTACTCTGCCGGGGCAAAGACACAAAGCCGGATTCTATAGGTCCGGGGGAGCGACAAATGGCACAGGAAAAAGTCGGCGCAAGCCGACATAACGTTAGAGCTGCGTCTAAAAATAACCCGCCTTCAGGCTCAAACCGCCCCGAACCCCCATCTTTGATTGGTGGTGGTGGTTCTAGAAATCTAAGAAAACTTAATTCTTCTAAGTTGGTTGGAACACCACCCCCAATCAAAAGAGAAGAAGATTATTGCCGGGACTTTTCCTGCGGGAGCCCCTGGACCCTCCACTACAACCGCCGAGCCCTTCAGCAACACGTAAGATCATGGTTCGCCGATCCAGATGGTCTACCTTACGGAAAATGGGGATCGATCGTTAACGTCCTCGGGATCGAAACCGTAAACGAGATCATCCAAGTCTATAAGATCAAACACGAGCAGTTGGAAGCAAAACCCGACGGCGGAATCTTCAACCGCGCTGCTTTCTTCAAATACTGTCGCGACTTGGTTGAGGAAGGGATGGAAGCTCGGCAAAATCCGGCAGATGCTGACAAAGCTTGGGCCGCCCTCAAGCCGCTCAAACCAGATAAGAACGCCAAATATGACGATGATTATATTAGACGCTGGGGGAAAGGTGGGTGAAGTTATGTTAAGTGAATTTATCCCCGAGTGTCCCCGGCTGCATCCCGGCATGATGGTTTCTGACGATTCCCCGCGCTGCGACCGTGAGTGGGTATGCCGGTGTTGCGGGACTCGCTTATACGCCGACGCCCTGGGCGTCCCGCAGCTCCCGGAGATCAACCCTGAGGAACCCACTAAAGAGGGCATGGGGAACCTCACCGGTCGGCCCAGGAACAATCAATCGCGCTATCGGTATCTGCGGGACGATTCCGCCGGGGGGAAGTGGTACGAGTGATTGATGCCAAAAACATAATCACCTTGGGACCGCCTGAGACGCCGATATACGATGTTATTGTGACTAATGTGGTCAACGCCGCCCAGGGCGGGTATGAGCTGCGGTATCGCCCGGTCCGGATGGTTATGTATGTAAGGGAAGGGCAACATTATCCCTGGGAAACAGAGACGATCGTTGTCGGAAAAAGATATAGCTTTAAGGACCGGAGTATTCCAGGGCTAGACTTCTACCGTCCCGAAGAGGAACACGGGAATACCAAACAAGGCCGTTGCGAGTGCGGTAACTCTAGCTGTCACCTAAACCCCTGCGTGAGCCTCGATTTAAGGCCGTCTAAAAATAGAAAGAACCCCCTGGTGTACCGCCAGGGGGTTCTTTTATCAAATCCCAGGTACATGGAACCCGACGCCATTATGTTAACACGTTAAGCCACGTTTTCCATCACTCCCCCCGCATCAGGGATCAATGAAAGATAGATTAGGGTCGTATCGAGGTTGGAGTGGCCCAACCAGAGCTGCACCGTGTTGATCTGTACGCCCTGGGCCAGCCAATGCCGAGCTGCGGAGTGTCGGAAGGTATGTGGACTCACTAAGGTCCCGATCGGAAGGGCTCGATCGCGGATCGCCCGGAGCAACGCCCTGGTTACCCATTCGTAACCGGTCTGCCGGCTAGCCTTTTGTCCTGATCTCTCCACGATGAATAAAGGGTTCTTCCCTTTAGCCCTGATGTACTGACAATGTTCGGTGAGGGTCCGTAGCAGCTCCGGGTGGGCCGGGACGTATCGTTCCTTGTGGCCCTTAGCGTTTCTTATGTGAAGTTGGGGCCGGTCCGTCTTGAACCTCAAGTCCCGAGCCTCAAGGTTTACGGCCTCGGATACCCTTAGACCAGCTCGCCACATCGCGAGCATAAAATTAGCCGCCATCCTCGATTGGTTGGCGGCATAATCTATCAGTATCTCGATCTCTTTCGGTTCTAGGTAATGGGGAAGTTTCGCCCTTACAGTTTCCTTAGAGTTTTGTAGGGTTTGGGTCATGGTTATCCTCTTTTGTTAGGCAAGGATTCCCACCGCGACCCTATTATAACCTTACATTTTGTCCCATTTTGTTAACCACTCAAGATATTAGGCCATATACTCTTCAACTGGGTAACCGTCTGCGCCTTTGAAAGATCGAACGTCTGGGGTAAATCCCTGAGCGTTTGCTTCTTGGCTGCGATCTCTAGTTGTAGTCGGGAGTTTCCGGCCTCTAACGCCCTGAGGTAGCTAATATCGAGTTTGGCTAATTCGGGTTTACGCGCTTTCCGTATCTGCTCAAGCTTGATTAAACGCGCCCGGTCCATATCTACGATCGGCTTGCCTTCTTTCAACACCCAGGCGTCGAAAAACTCACAAGAATTATCGCACTCGTGATCAGACGGCACGGAGGCCTCGTCGACCACGATCACCTCGGACCCCGGAGGGTAAACGCCATACCGCAGATTACCCTCTATATAGGCAGTCATTTTGTCGACCTCGGACATGCCCTCGGCCCACGATGGGTCGTTATACGCAGGACGCCCCACGCGAACATTAAAGGGAGGTTCATGGTTTAAAACTAAACAAACTAACATTATGCGAGATCACCAAAGCAAGCCATGAATCCGGCCTGATTAGCTAAAGAACCCGCCGTCCATTTCTTGACCGTAACAGAGCCTGTGGTTGTGCCGGATACTGAAGCTGTAGAATCAGCACCGCCACTTTGACCCAGGACAAACGAGTTAACATCAACAACCTCTAAAGATGTACTGAAACTGTATGTATCCTGGCCCGTCGAATTATGAGATACACCGGATATATTCATGCTCCCGTTATCAGTACCGCTCCCATTTTCGCGACACCAGACCGACGCGGTAGAACGGGCGTATCGCAACAGATTAGGTGGCGCATAGGTATTCTCGGGAGTTTCAGCCTCCAGGGCCGCGATAGTGGACTGCGAAGCGGGGGCCGCTGGTCCACCGTGGGTGTGATCCCGACGGGACGTTACGGTGGCACTCCCGGTAGCCGCCGACGCCCCATATGCGAGGTCCGTAGGCACGGTGGCGTCAAAAGTTAGGAGGGTGCTGTTACTGGCTACTGCCGTGAGAGCATCCCCGGCGGTATTAGCGGTCCCTAACGTGAACGCCGGAGTTGTTAAAGTGGTTAGTCTGGGGATTGGCGTGACTTGGATAGACATTAGCCCTCGTCCCACCAGGCATCGACGGCCCAGTCCGGCGTCGACGGTTCAGGCCGTACCGTGGATGCGATCGTGTCTATACCCGACGGGAAAAAAGCCGGAGCCGGTGCAGCCGGTCTGGACACGATGGCTGCGATCGGATCTATGCCCGACGGAACAAAGCCCCCTTCCCAGAACGCAGCGGGAGTAATATCCACCTCCGTGGTCCCCGCGAATTGCGGGGTCGTGGGGGAGATATCAGAAGTCCCCGGGGGGGGAGCGCTCCGGTCGAGCGTAAACTCCAGCTCCGGCGGGTTAGCAGCCCCGGGATATGTGCCGATATCCTCATCGCTCGCTGCAGCTTGTTGTCGCGCCGTTAGCCCGGACTCTAGCTCGATCTCTTGCCAGGTCTTAGGAACGTATGCATCGTCCCGGGGGGTAAAATACCCCTGTAGGATGGCTTCCGCGACCGTTTCACGGTCGGAGGTGAAGATTTGACCGGTTCCCGCGTCTATGGCCCGGAACTTCTGGTCCGAGGAAATGGTGGCGATATCCACATTCGATCCCAAGACGCTAATTGTCCCCCCTTCCGTTTGAACTGCCAGTAAAGGCATCTCGTTAGCGGTCGCGATCGCCACCTGATCATCCCAGACTGTAGACGGTATTACGTTGGCGTCCCCGTCTCCCGCGAATTGCGGCGTGGTTGGGGAAATATCGGTAGTCCCAATCGGGGGATTCGATCGAGCTACCTCAAACTCTAGCTCGGGTCGGTTATACGCGTCGGGCCCGGGATAGCGGCCTATATCCTCACCGCTAGTCACGGCAGGGGGGAGTGGGGCAGTGGGGACCCTACTCATCTGGCCCCCCGCGTTAAAGAACCACGACGGGTTGCCTGGTGCGCTATACGCCTGGAACGGCGCGTCCGGCGCGGTCCCTTCCCCGGAGGCCATCATCGACGCCCCGGCGAGCTGGTCCACCTGGTCCTCTTCAGTACCCCCCCGGTTCATGAACCAGAGCGCAGCGGCGCCTAACCCCATTAGGATCATCATATTATTGGCTGGCATTACCCCTCATCCCCCCATACATCGATCCCGTAGCCGGTCCCTTCCCCACCGGTGTAACTAAAATCCGAAGGTTGGAGTAATTGTTGTTGCCGGGCATTGGGCCGTCTTAGAAAGAACAAAGCCCCGATCAATAGCGCGATCAGCATGACGTTCTGGTTCATCGTATAACCCTTCCTATGGTGCTGCGGTATAGGTCTGCCGGCGCGTCCCTTACATCGTAAGCAGGGACTCCCGGGAGGTCGATCTCAAAGAAATATTCTCCCCAGGGTTGATCCGGCTCGGCTATATCCATCCGGGTATATTGGCCCTCGGTCGTGTAGATATTTCCCTGATCTCTCACAAGCCCCGGCGCGATCGGGAACCGTTTATCAGAGAATGGAACATCGTATTCAAAGAGATACTCGGTCACGCTTTCATCGGAGCCTTTCTGCAACCCCCCGGTCAACTCGTCGGCGGTCTTGGCTATGGCACGGCCTGCCGCTGGAAGGGGATTAGGGATATTCCCGAACCCCCACTTGGCCAGGATCAGCAGCGCCCCGGCCCCGATTAATAACGGCGCGAAATCGTCCTGGGCCATTACTGATACAGCGTCCTATAGCGCGTGTACTCGCTCTGGCTCATTGGTGGGCTGGAAAGGTTGACGCTGATCTCGTTGGCTGCAACGTTAGTAGCGTCATTGTTGGTTATCTTGAACGACCACACCGGGGATTCGGTATCAGCCCAGATAACCCCCGCGGGGAGTTTCGCGTAGTCCTGGCCGTTAACCTGAAGGTCCACGTTTTCCCCGGAGTTGTTGGTGATGGTGATATTCATCATCGGCTGGTACTTCCGCGCCTTTGGAAACTGGTCCTCGATAAGGACATACTGAAACGCCCCGGCTGCGATCGCGCCCAGGTTCATAAAGAAGTTAGGCGAACCGTCCCGGAGTACGGTCAACGCCCGTTGTGCGCGTAGGTCTACGGTGGTTAATGGCATAAGAAACCTTGACGGGGGACCGTAACCCTGCGATCCCCCGCATTACTAGACTTTATTGGACCACGGTGATCCCGAGTGAGAAATTCGTCTGATCCACGGTCGTCGTCACAGACTGACTCTTGAAATGCAGTTGGATGTAACTATCCTCACCGGCTGCAATAGCAGTCTGCAAAGGAAGCGGGACTTTGGCGTTAATGTCGCTTGGTTGGGCCGTAGTCAAACTCGTCGCGGTGGTGGTGTGCATATTGGCCGTGTTGAACTCGGCCACAACTACACTGTTGGTCCTGGTCGCGTTTGTAACGCTTAACCGAAGGATGCCGTCCTCGAAACCGGTCCCGGCGTCGATCGCGGCGAACCAGTTGAAAGACTGGTTCCTCTGTTGGTTGGGGTCCCCATAACCCCAATACAAAACTTGTTGGGCCGGGACGGTCTTTTCCCATATGAGGGAGAAGTTACCAGCCGCCGATCCTGCCTCTACGAGCGGTTTATTCCTATATTTCTATAGGCCCCGACTATATCTTCATCCCTTAGGGATGGCGGACGCTCTAGCCTGTTATTAAGGGGGCTTTACCCCTCAGGTAGTCTGTGAACCTTCCCCCGGTGTACCGGGGACTTGGCTGCTGATTGGCGTATCCTTTCGGACTTAGCGTTCCAGCAATTCATCCGCTTTCACCTGGCCGTTACCGACCAGGGGGCCCCTCAAGAAGCCGCGACCTCCGCACTGGTATCGTAACTACTGTCTCCGTCTACCACGGTGACCGATGCGTTATAAGAACGCAGTTGCCTGGGCGCTACTTGCATAGTCATAGGTTCACCTTTAGATCAGATTGATTTTGGCTCCGCCGTTTCTGCCGTTGCCGTTTCGGGCTGCGCCCCCGCCTAACATGTTGCCCAGGCCCAGACCGCGCATACCCACGCTCCCGGCCCGGAATCCTGCGTTAGCTGCGATGGCGGTTCCGAGTGTCCCGCGGGCAACCGAGGATGCCAGGGCCGCGGAGATCGCCCCGCCGATCAGGCCGGACCCGGTGAAGGTGGCCACGGTGTTGAAGACCAAACCAGCGACCAGGCCAGCCCCGTAGTCCATCAGGCCGGATTGGACGCCCCGTACTGTGGGAACGCCGATTTCTGCTGCCATATACCCTCCGAAAGTTAGACGGCCTGTGCAGAGAATCGGACAATAAAAAAAGGCCTGTGCAGACTTCTTTCGAGTCCGGTTCTCTGCACAGGCCTATTAGTCCGGGGGAGTAGGAGCCCCGGTTTGAGGTTATTTTAGATATTCACTATCGGAGTTAGCAAGTTATGTCTCGTTGGGGTACATGGGCGCTTTTATAGGCGCGTGAACGGTAATCTCCGAACCATGGCTAAAACCAACGAAATGATACGGCGCGAGATCCCGAACCGTATCGCCCAGGCCAGAGTGCAAGCTTTCAAGGTACGCGTGATCATTTTTGCCCGGAAGGTGAAAGAAAAAAACAACGTCTGCCAACTCGATCAGGTCTGTATGAAATTGGACGGGCCTACGTGCCACCGCGCCGAAACTTACGTTCCAATGCCGGCCATAGTCCACCAGATCGGCCACTGGTTTTGGGAGCCGGGTAGGTTTGGGGTACACGTAACGATTACACTCGTCTATAACGAATAGTTCCGGTTTCCAAGTCTCCCCTACGCGCCTGGTGGGGAACATGTGCTTGTTATCCTCGGTGACCTTTACGCCCTTGATTACCGGCCCCTCGATCACTTTGCAAAGCTCGTCAATGCTGGTGCGGTCTGAGGGAGTGTATTTGTTATAACCCGTATGCTCTTTCAGCGGATCGTATATCAGGTGGTCCGGGGTACTTTCTAAAACGCTCTTAACGAACCAACTTTTCCCCGATCCGCGCAACCCGAAAACGGCCCACCCTTTACTCCCGAGGTCCATCGTCTGATCCGATCAGGTTGGGTAACTCTTTCTCGATCGCGCCCAGGATCATGCCCTTATTAGATCGCGCCAACTCCAGCGCCTCTTTCATGGTCATATCGCCCGGCAGCTCCGCAAGCCAACCGAGAGCCTTGGCGTATATCTTAATGGGCTCCACGGTGGGCGCCGGTCCCGGTTCCGGTAGTGGTTCGGGTTCCGGTGTGGGCGTAGTAACCGGCGGTCTGTAAACACCGGCGTCGACCACCGGTCCAGCTGGAAAGAAGCCGCCCTGGTCCGGGGGATCGATCCCCAGCCCCTCGGCTGACCGGAGTTTCATAATCATGTCCCCGGAATCGATCAAGTGTTTATTAAATTGCCCCCAGAGGTTCAAAAGCCGCTCGCCCTGGTTCAGCAGCTCCCCCACGCCGCCCAGGGGGGACGATCCCCCGCCGACGCCGGGAATATTGGCGATGGTCTGCCCAGCTTCCATCAGCCCCTGGAGATCGCCCTGGGTAAGGTCTAAGGGGTTCTGCATCATGTGAGGCCGCTCCAATTCAGCGATTCTTCACAGGTAGGACACTCCGGGTCGCCCAGTGTCACCTTTCCTTTGCAGTTCTCGCAGAAGTAGTTGGGTGCATCCTCAATGTGAGGCGCTAAAGGTTCAGGGACCGTAACCGTGGTGACCACGCCGATGGCCTCGGTGGATAACTCCCCCGGAGGGAGAATGGGCTCGGGGGGAGTTTCCACGGTGATGGGTGGTGGAGTGTCTGCTGCTGCGGCAGCGTCAGCGAACTCACCCAGGCCCAGTTGTTTACGTTTCCTGATCGCGTTGGCGGTCTGGGAATATACCTTCCTACCGTTTACGTTTGGTTTGCTGCCACTGGGTACTGCCATATCTTCCTCTGCTAGGGCCGGGAGTCCCACCGCCTAGTCACGGCCCCACACTTCCCACATCAGGCCGCTCCCGGCCCCTGCAAGCATAAACAGCAGAAATGGGAGTTAGCAACCGGTAATGTCTGGGACGCATCATGTAATATAGTTGTGCGTGTGTTCGTCGCGTTGTCTTTGCAAACCCACCGCCTCTAGCCACACGCAACCAGGGCCGGGAGAAATCCCGGCCCTTTTTACCTTGACATTGGATCGGCAAATAACCCACTGTGAAAGCCTGGTGGGTTGCATCTGCAACCGTAACTCGTCAATTTATTTATTATAAGTTCGTTGACGATACGTTATGTAAATGTTACTCTGCCGGGGCAAAGACACAAAGCCGGATTCTATAGGTCCGGGGGAGCGACAAATGGCACAGGAAAAAGTCGGCGCAAGCCGACATAACGTTAGAGCTGCGTCTAAAAATAACCCGCCTTCAGGCTCAAACCGCCCCGAACCCCCATCTTTGATTGGTGGTGGTGGTTCTAGAAATCTAAGAAAACTTAATTCTTCTAAGTTGGTTGGAACACCACCCCCAATCAAAAGAGAAGAAGATTATTGCCGGGACTTTTCCTGCGGGAGCCCCTGGACCCTCCACTACAACCGCCGAGCCCTTCAGCAACACGTAAGATCATGGTTCGCCGATCCAGATGGTCTACCTTACGGAAAATGGGGATCGATCGTTAACGTCCTCGGGATCGAAACCGTAAACGAGATCATCCAAGTCTATAAGATCAAACACGAGCAGTTGGAAGCAAAACCCGACGGCGGAATCTTCAACCGCGCTGCTTTCTTCAAATACTGTCGCGACTTGGTTGAGGAAGGGATGGAAGCTCGGCAAAATCCGGCAGATGCTGACAAAGCTTGGGCCGCCCTCAAGCCGCTCAAACCAGATAAGAACGCCAAATATGACGATGATTATATTAGACGCTGGGGGAAAGGTGGGTGAAGTTATGTTAAGTGAATTTATCCCCGAGTGTCCCCGGCTGCATCCCGGCATGATGGTTTCTGACGATTCCCCGCGCTGCGACCGTGAGTGGGTATGCCGGTGTTGCGGGACTCGCTTATACGCCGACGCCCTGGGCGTCCCGCAGCTCCCGGAGATCAACCCTGAGGAACCCACTAAAGAGGGCATGGGGAACCTAACCGGTCGGCCCAGGAACAATCAATCCCGTTACCGGTATATGCGGGATGATTCCGCCGGGGGGAAGTGGTACGAATGATGAAGACTGAAGAAGAGCGTCAGGAGCAATTACTAGAACTTCTTGTGAGCATTGGAGAATTGTTGGATGCCGGGAGATGTTTTACCGGTAACACACTGGCCACGTATTTACGTTTAAGAGAAGTGCCCGAATGGATAGCATTTCAAGAAACATTCCATAAGGCCGAAACTTGTTTCATCCGTTACAGTTTTAAAAAAGGGGGGGCACCCCTGCGTGAGAGCCGATTTAAGCCCGTCTAAAAATAGAAAGAACCCCCTGGTGTACCGCCAGGGGGTTCTTTTATCAAATCCCAGGTACATGGAACCCGACGCCATCATTTTATCACGTTAAGCCACGTTTTCCATCACTCCCCCGGCATCAGGGATCAATGACAGATAGATCAGGGTGGTATCGAGGTTGGAGTGACCTAACCAGAGCTGCACCGTGTTGATCTGTACGCCCTGGGCGAGCCAATGGCGAGCAGCTGAGTGTCTGAATGTGTGAGGGGAAACGACGGTTCCGATCGGAAGGGCTCGATCGCGGACCGCCCGGGCCAGCGCCCTGGTCACCCACTCGTATCCGGTCTGCCGGGACGCTTGTTGCCCCGATCTCTCAACTATAAATAAAGGGTTCTTCCCTTTGGCCCTGATGTACTGGCAATGCTCGGTGAGGGTCCGTAGCAGCTCCGGGTGGGCCGGGACGTATCGCTCTTTGTGTCCCTTAGCGTTTCTTATGTGGAGTTGGGGCCGGTCCGTCTTAAATCTCAAGTCCCGCGCTTCAAGGTTTACGGCCTCGGATACCCTTAGACCAGCTCGCCACATCGCGAGCATAAAATTAGCCGCCATTCTCGATTGATCGGCGGCATAATCTATCAGTATCTCGATCTCTTTCGGTTCTAGGTAATGGGGAAGTTTAGCCCTTACAGTTTCCTTAGAGTTTTGTAGGGTTTGGGTCATGGTTATCCTCTTTTGTTAGGCAAGGATTCCCACCGCGACCCTATTATAACCTTACATTTTGTCCCATTTTGTTAGGTTGCCCTCGGCGGTAATTCACCCGGCCAGATAGCTTTTAATCTAGCCGGACTATCGGTAGACAGATCAACCGTTTGCGGAATATCGCGCAGGACTTGTTTTCTCTTAGATATATCCGCAAGCGCGTCTTTATCCCCCGACTCGACCGCCCGCATGAACGGAACGTCCAGGGCGGCGAGTTGGGCATTTCTCACCCGCCGTATCTCGGCCATGTGGATAGCCCTAGCCTTAACCATATTTATCCGAAATGGCATTAGTCCACCCATTCCCAGGCATTTCTAAACGTCCGGTCCTCTGGTATGTCGGTATCTTCCATCACCTTGTAGCTAACCCCATCGGGTATCCGCTTAATACATCTCTCGATCAGCGTATCGTCACTCTCATTCGGGTCGCGAGCTAGATCACCGAACGCAGGATAGGAAATCGTGACGATACCCGTGTCCGGAGCGTTGTATACGATTACCCTAGCCATTATTGCAATCCATAGAAAGTGGAGGTGCTCCCAAAGTCAGCTAGAGTGTCAGTATCTAAATTACGTACTAATAATTGCACTGATCCTTCAACATTGGTGAGAAACATATAACCTATAGCAGCCGTATTGTTGGAAAACTGTGCATTGGTTGCGATGTAGTTTATATTCGCAAAATCCGTACTAAAATTAATTGTGCGGTCGCCGGTCCCATCATCGTCGACGCTGGTCACCCCATATGAACCGGCGATCAATGAGCCATCAGTTTCTATCTTCACCACAACCTTGGCCACGCCCGGATGGTTCTGCGTCCTTCCCGGCGTAGCGTAGACAGTCGTCGAACTGGCAGCAACCATCTCCGCTACAGTAGCAGCCGCTACCGCCGTAGACGCGGCCATCGCGTGACTATGATCACGACGGGCCGCTGTAGCCGCACTTCCGACGCTCCCTGATTGGCCATATGCGATGGCATCTGGGAGCGTGGCATCATAGGCCAAAACGGACGCGTCGGTTCGTATGGTCGTTTTAACTCCGGCAGTACCGGCAGCGTTGGCCGTTGTCAGGGTTAGGTCTGGTGTTCCGAACTCAGTTAACGTTGGAATCGGTGTTATTTGGATCGACATTAGCCCTCACCCCACCAGGCATCGACGGCCCAGTCCGGCGTCGACGGTTCAGGCCGTACAGTGGAGGCGATCGTGTCTATCCCCGACGGGAAAAAAGCCGGAGCCGGTGCAGCCGGTCTAGACA
>Ga0208030_1001004_pt1 | contig 17746 bp, 18 predicted proteins | sample MalvirDeepMed_M9_FD_184246 | JGI IMG/M metagenome (GOLD analysis project Ga0208030, IMG submission 184246) | Marine viral communities from the Global Malaspina Expedition - Malaspina viral metaG DeepMed_M9 (SPAdes) (version 2) | ecosystem: Environmental > Aquatic > Marine > Oceanic | place...
CCGTCCAAACCGCCGCGTCGGTGGTGATGTCCAAACAGACATATTCCTTGTCGGCGGTCGTATCAATCCAACGCGAACCAACGAGCCAACCCTCGCCGTCATCGTCGGTTGCAACTGGCGCGGTTGTTCCATCGAGCTTGTTGGGGCGACGTTTGTTGTCGCTGCCGTCGAAATAAATTGTGTCGCCAGCGGCGGTCGTCGGGGCCAGAGCGTCGAAGCCATCCTCGGCCGAACCCGCCCCGGTTCCACCTGAAGCGATAGCAATATTTTGCAAGCTCACCGCCCCGCCGCTTACGGTGAACGCTCCTGAATCAAAGGAGGCGAGCCCCTTGTTGGTCGTCGTCGCATCCTCGCCGCTGATGGTCAAGGTGTCGCCGCTAACGCTTGTATCAATTCCCTCGCCGCCCGAAACCGTTAAACTCGAATCGACTGCCGAGGCCGTCGTCGTTCCTGAATCCCCAACAACGGTTGCCCAAAGATTCGGCGCGGTATTTGTTGCAGGAGCCCAATTGGCTCCGTCCCACGCAAGCACTTGCCCTGATGTTGGCGCGGCGGTTGTGGTGTCAACGTCCGACAAATCATCGACCGCGTGAGTATGCGTCGGGCTGGTTGGGGTAATCTCAAGCCAGACGGCGGCGGCGGTGGTTGAGTCGGCGCAGACGTAGCCCACGTCGGCGGTGACATCAATCCAAAGCGAACCGACCGCATACCCGTCGCCCGAATCGTCGCCCGTCGTAGGAGCGGAGGTCGCGTCGGTCTTGTTCAGCACGTCGCCGCTGTCGGCCAATTCAAAGCCCGTTGCCCCGCTGTTCACCTTTAGAAACTTGCCGGCGGTGAGGCTCGATAGCGCGCTCGTCCCGAGTATGTGCGCGTAATTGTAATCGCCGGTTTTCGTCCACTCGATTGTTTCGGAATCTGCCGCAGTCGCCGCGAATGAATTGGCGAACGCGCTGCCGCTGGTCACGTCAGCCGGTGCGACGGTCGGGTTGGTGATGATGTCCTTGTGGAGCGTGACGCTGTCGTGGAGGACGGTATGAAACTTTGTTGACCGTTCAACCTCGATTTCAAATACGCGCGTGAGGGTATCGGTTCCTGCGGCGAGGTTATCAAAGGCGGTGTTGAGTTCGGTCGTATTGAAAACAACGTCGGCGGTGTAAGTCATCACCCCGGCGGTGGTGTCCTTCGTCCAAGTTTCCTGAAGCACTTCGGGGTCTTGGTCGGCTGCACCAATTCCCACCGCAATATCAATATCGCTAATATCAATCAGCGTCATCGGGTCGGTGAATTTGCCGGTGGGTTCCAGCAGCGTGACCACCAGCCGCATCGTATCTTCGCGGAAAAGGGCGGGGAGGGTGACGGGAAAATCGCTGGTGGCATTTTTCACCAACCTGCGCCCTGCGGTATCAACGAAAAGTTTTAGAATCATATCAGCAAAGGCCCTTTATTTTCGGGCGTTGTTCGGGTTTTCAAAAGCTCACCGCCTCGCCGTCGGTGTCCAAGTACCCCGAGTCGGCTCTAACGTGATTGGTGAGCCCCGGCCCAAGTGTGCCGAAATCCACGCAAACGGGAACGCCGCCGAGGCTGGAGGTATGCTCGCGAGTGCCGGGGAATGCACCTGAGCCGCCGTAGTATTGCGGTGAGCGGAAACCGCAGCCGAACCCCACCAGCCCGCGCGCGTCGGTGACTTTTTGCAGCCCATAAAATCCGAAATCCTTGCCGCCCGCGCCCTTATCCTGAACAATCGTCGTCAGTTGGGGTGGTCGAAGCCCCGACGGGCGCGATGGGCTGTAAGGAGACTCGCGGTGGCCAAGAATTGTTTCGTCGCCGAGGGTGTCGTCGTCGAATATCGGAGTGACCGTCCACGCCGTCCAGTTGCTCCCACGCACCACGCCAACCGTCCCTCGCTCGCTCCAGTATTGGTGATGCGACGGCGCGGAAAATGTTAACGGTTGCGCTTGTAAAAAAGGGTAGGTCGTATTGCCACCGCGATAACTGCCTTCAGGCGTCCACGTTACCGGCGCATCCATACTTGCTTTGAAATGGTGCAAGCTGCACGCATTCATCGACGGAGGCGCAACGCGGTCGGTGAGCGCGAGGTCAAAATGCCAAAGGGGAAAAACCCAAGCGCAATGAAGATATGGCATCGGCGCGGGCGAGCCAGATGGTGCAACCGCCCCCGCGTGACCCGTCCAACGCTTGAGGCGCAGCGACTTGATAGCTTTGGGGTATTGATTGTCGAGCCAGATTGTATCTGATACCGGCCCGAGCTTATGCAAACGCACCTCCCAAGTCTGGTCGCTCAAGTTGAAACCGCTGGTGCGCTGGCTGGTGGTCACGTTTGAAATTGAGCCCGCAATTGTCCCGCCGCTGGTGTGGCTTAAAATGTGCCGCCTGAAAATATCTTTCAAAGCCGTTGCGGCGTTGTCGTTGGTGTCGCCGGTTATTTTCGCGGGCAAGGAGTAATGCGTTACCCCCGGCATCCAAACAAAAATCGCGCCAACATTCGGGGGCGGCGTCGTCGAAGGGACGAGCGCGTTGTTGCGATACGCGCCGGATTGGTCAAATGAATGCCCCCAATCAGATGCCGAGCGGTATGGGTAAAGCGTCGGCCTCGGCGCGGCGACGGTCGGGGAGTAATGCCCGTTAGCCTGAATTGCCCAAATCTTTGCAGCAACATCGTATTGCAAAAGATAAGACCTGTCGCGCCCGCCCGCGTTGTCCATCGTCACGCCTCCGCTGTTCCAATTTAGGTCGTCGTAGTAAGTGCCATCCCTTCCGCCCAATTGGTTCAGCCCGCCGACCTGCGAAGGGTATGCGGTCACTTTCCAAATGCCGCCACCTCGCGCGCCGAAGTCCCAGTTGGGCGAGGCCGCGCTGACAATCTTGCTGTCGATGGTTTCCCAATCGGTCGGCCCGCCATCCCTTCCGCCCACGCCCGCCCAACTGAAAGCGCACCCGCAAACGTCGCAATCTGTTTTGAGCAACAGCCGCGCCATTTTATTTTATGACAGAAAGCCAGTAGGAGCGCGAAACACCATTCTCGCAGAATTGAATTTCCACGCTCCACCGCCGCGCGTCTAGGTTCAGGTCGATGTAAGTTTCGTCATCCGCTCCCTTGGAAATGGCGACGCAATAAATGATGTCGTTGATTTTGTACTCCGGTTTGATGAGCGCGCTCGAATCGGGTTTGCGCGTGGCGTGAAGATACGGAGGCAACAGCACCTTCACGCTCGCCCCGCTCACCGTTCCGGTGACGATGCCGGTGGTTCCCGACAGCGGCTCGCTGCGCGTGTCGTCAATTGTCACCTCAACCAACTTGAGCCCGCTCCCGCCCACGCCGCCGGGGCTCCGCAAATGCAAAAAGGTTCCGCCCGTCGTCCGGTCAACCATTATATCGGTCGAGGGCATCACCGCTTGAGCCTTCAATTGTTGCTCAACCTTGTTGACGGCTACCCCGCCCAGCCCGGTCGGCGGTTTCCCCTCTAGCGGTGAAGGAGTGTAAGGCATTTAATAAGTCGCCCTCGCGTAGATGTAATCGTTCCAATCCTCGGCGTGCCAATACTCTTGGTCGATGGTCATTTTGTTTCGCTGATACTGAACGTTGGGAGCTTTCTTCAGCCACTCACCATAATCGGGCATCGCAAATTTAAGGCCCGCCGGGACGCCTTCGAGGTTGTCCATCATCCAAGGCGTAAGTCGCTTGTTCACATTTGCCAGCGCGTAAATGTCCTTGGTCGAGGTCGGCATCGTAATGCTCTTTCGCAGGACGTATTGCGATATGATATAGGACTCAATCCCGTCGCGAAAATATGTGATAATAACTTTGGTCGCCCCGCAGCACGCCGAGCCCAATTCAGCCCAAATGCCGGGTTGCCCGATATTCGCCGGGGCGGTGGTGCAGGTGTAATTCTTGCCCGCCGCTATATCCATCCAAGTTGATTTATAGTCAAAGTTCCGCCCGACGTTCGCGGTGTACGCGGCGTCACCGTACGTTGCGTCGGTTGGCGGAGCCCCGGCGTTCAAATTGTTTAAGACCGCCGAGCTAATGCCCCAAGCCTGCAAAGCCGCCTTGGAACAATCCCACGCTTCAATGATATCGTCGTAGTTTTGCTTCTCCTTCATCTCTTTGACCGCCTCGCGCAACCACTTGTACTCAACTGGGCAACTTATCGCGAGCGAGCGAATGGTTGGGTGGGTGAAGATGTTTTTCTCGAAATCGCTCGCCTGCAATTGCCAAGTCGAAAACTCAACGCCCGTTCCGATATCGTCGTCGTAACTGATGTCCAGCGTTGCCAACCCGCCAGCGGTGGGGCTGATGCTCAACGAAACCGTCGGAGGCGTTCCCGCGTCGTCGTCGGTTTTCTCGTTCTTGATTTGAACGGCAAGTGCTTCAACCTCGGCGAGCGTCCCGATATATTGCTTTTGCGAAACCCAGCCGGTTGAGGGTGTAAAGCTGGTGGTGGTCGCCTGTTTAACTGGTCGCTTATCCCCGTGAAGTTTTCCCATTTTTTACCCCTTGATTGATTCGTTGATGTGGGTGGTGGCGTTCATAATTGTCGCGCGCTCAACGTCGGCTTTTTTCATCAAGGCGAGTTGCTGCATCGATACGTTGAGTTGCGTCGTTTTCATTCCCAAGCTGCCACCAATCCGCTCCAGCTTGTCGGCCTTGAATCCAGTCCAAGCCCTTTTTTGTTCCGCCGCCGCAGCCAATCGCGCCTTCTCGCGCTCATTCCTTTGCTGCTGCTCCAGCACTCGGGCATCCTTTGCCATCTCGGCGTCGCCCTCTTTGACCAGCGCTTTCTTTTTCTCAACCCAAGCATCTTCGCGGTCTTTTTTGCGCCGAGCCATTTCCGCTTTATACCGCTTGTCATACATCGAGCCTTCATCACTGCCAAGTTCCGCCCGCAACTCTAGCACTCCCTCCTTTATCCCGATTTTCCTGTTTGCCAGTTTGTCAATGATGGTAAACACGTTGATAATGCTTTCAGCCCAAGCGGTGATATGGCTCATCATTTTATCCCAAGTCTTAAAGAACCAACCCATAAAGTTAGCCCACGACTTGCGGTTATAAGCGGCTAGTTTTTCCAAATCATCTCCAGCCGTTCCTAGTCGTTGGATTGTATCATCTGGAACTGCCAAGCCCATCGCTTCAAATTCTTCGACCAACCCCTTCAACCCGACTCGAAACGTGTTCACCATTTCAACCCCGCCTTTGCCGAAAACTCCTGCGATGTTCGCTTGTGCGCCAATCGCGTTCATATCCATATTTTTAACCCCCTCCGCGACTTTCAAGAAAAGCTCTTGGGGGTTCAGCGTTTTCAAGTCCTTGAATGAAATTCCCAAAGCCTTAAAGTATGCTTGATATTGTTCCCGCTGAGTTTTGCCCTTTTTCGGGTCGAGGGCGTCAAACTGTACAATTGCCATTTTTTTGTACGCCTTCATCAAGGTATCAATCGAAACGCCGGTCTGCCCCGCTGCGTATTCCATTTGCTGAAGGAACCCCGTTGAAACGTTAAACTTCACGCCGAGGTCGCGCAGCTTGGTTCCCCATTCAATCGTCTTTTTAACCTGCATCCCAATCGCTGCCACCGCCATCGCCGCGCCCATCTGGACGGCGGGCGACTTGAGAGCCGATTTCATCTTGGCCCCAAAGGATTTGACCGAGGCTTTTGCTTTCGCAATTCCACGCTTGAATGCCGCCCCATCGAGCGACAGTCTTCCCATTAACTTAAACGCCATTTGCCGCTCCGTTTCTTGGTTCCAACGCCTCGGCGATGAGCGCGTTGTGATTCCTGTCGGCCAACTCCTTCATCTCCTTGCGGTGGTCGCGGTCGCAGACCATCAAAGCCCCTTCGCTTTCGTAATAAGAATAGTAATCCCACATCGCCTGAACGTATGGGCATTCCATCGCCTCGGCGGGTGAATAGTTGAGGTGAGCTTGCAGCGTTGCCTTAACGTGCTGGAGGAATGGCGTTCCGCTGTCGGCAAGCGAATTGTCCTTGCTGTCGCGCAGCGAAATGATGCTTGGGATTTCTGTACCCTCCTCAATATATTTCCGCAACTGCTCGCTCCTTGAAAGCCAGTGAATTTCGCGGAACGGAGAATAACGCCAAAGCCAAAATCGGATTTTGGTGCCAAGCCAATTGTCTTGAATGGTCGGAATGATGTCGTCGGTGGTGCGGGTGCAAATCAAAATTGCCAAAACGATTTGGTCGGGCTCGGTGGCTGGTAACAAGTTCAGCCGTTCAAGGAAAAGCAAATGGCCGAGAGAGAGCGGCAACAATTCTTGACCGAGGATGACGGTTGGCTCGGGGAGAGTCAGGCGCAGATAAGTTTCATACTCGGAAGCCACATTAGTCGCTCCCCGTTTCCTTAAACTTTTTTGACGGCTTCTTGGGCTTGGCGGGAGTGCCGCCGCCCAAACCCTTAACGGTTCCGCTGCTGGTCGCGCCCTTGGGCGGGTCGCCCTGAACGCACGCAAAAGCTTTTCCCTCGTCAGCCATTACTCGGTAATGCCGTCGTAGTTAATTAGGGACAAATCAAATTCAACAATCCCATCTTGTTTGCGAGCCTTGCTCGCTGAATCGCAAACCCAATCGCCGGTTATATCTGCGTCGCCCGAGGTCACCGTTACGGTATCGCCCGCACCCGGCAATGAAGTGGCACTTGCCGAGCCGCCGCTGGGGAAGCATTTGATGGAAAGGGTTTTTCGCCCGTTGTAGTAATAGGTAGTCACGACCTCGCCGTTGGCGCGGATTTCTTCCTTGTCAGATTCCTTGGTTAGGTCTTCCGCGGTGACGGTGTAGCCGCCCGAGACTGCCGCAGAAAATCCCGTAAGGTTCGTCGTTGATACTCCCCAGATAATGCTTGTTCCGATTGTGACCGCCATTCGCTGTCTCTCCCAATTTTCCGGGGCAATCAGTTGCCCCTTTTATTTTGGGGAGATGTTCGGGTTTCACCGAACGGGGCCGGTTGGGTCGGTCACATTCCCGCCGCCTTCGCTGCCTTCGCCGCCTTCATTTCGAGATATTTGACCATATCTTTGCGCTCAATATCGAATGCCTTTTTCAGCGCGGGCTTGCCAAATTTCTTGGCGGCTTGCTGTTGCGTATACTTCTGCTTTCGGGTTCGCTTCTCGCTGGATTGGCCCGCGAGGTTTCCCAACTCAACGACCGGTAGCAGGACGTTTTTTGCCTTGCGCGCGTACCCCGGCACTTTCCCCGCTTCGCCTTTGGCAACTCCCTTTTTCGGAGTCTTGCCGGTTAGTTTTCGGGCGGCAGGAATCCAACCCGCTTTCAAATAGGCGATGCTCCGTTTTCTTAACTTGAGAATTGCGTCGAAGTAGGCTTTGCGCTCCGCGTCGGTTTTCAGGCTTCGGGGATGGGTTTTGAATGTCCACCGCCGCAAACCCTCTTTGCTTTTCGCCGTCCACTTGACCCCCTTGTTGATGTCCTTCAGGCCCGCCTTGTGGGTAAGCATTATTGCGTGAATGGCAATTGCCCCGCCCTTTTTGTTCAACGCCTTCGCCATATCCTTTTGCTGATGGGCGAGGTATTTATCCAACGTGCGTTGAAATCTCGCGGTTTCAATTTTGAGCCTTGGCTTAATCATCAGTCCGGGGCTTGGAGCAGATAGATTTCCAAAACCCAAGCGTGATGCAAGCTGCCCTCGACGGTATCAATATCCGTTTCAAACGATACGAGGCGAATGTTGTGAACCTTGAGCGTATTGCTAAAGCCGGTTGGGTAGGTTGCATGCGCGGCATTTGCGTCGGCAACTTCAAGGTCGGCCTCCGCCAAATCTGCCGTTATCCATTCCTCGATGATGCCCGCAATTTTCAAATGCTCGACCAGTTGGCCGAAATAGTTCTTGGCGTTGTCGGGGTCGGTTCGCCCAAATAATTCAATCATCGCCTCGCAAAGATAATTGCCCGAGTTCTCCGGTTCCTCGGTTGCGCCGGTAAATGAAATTTTGAGCGCGGGCCAAGTTGAGATTTCATCACCACCCGAGCCGAAGATGTTGAGCGCGGCGGGCGTGCCTGAAAAATTCGTCACCGCTGTAATTAGATTTTGCTCCACCAAATATGACCTCGGCCCGAGTCCCATAATTTACCTTTCCACCTCGCACCGATAAATCGAAAAAGCATCTTGCGGGGCTTTCTCAATTTGCTGGATGCGATAGCTGCGACTATTAAATGTAATGAGGTTGCGCTGCGTCGGCTTGGTTCCCGTCCCGAATTGCCCAAGCTGGACAATCAAGGTGAGGTCGTCATCCGCCATCAACCCCAATTCGCCCGCGTCCACCCCGCGCGTTTCCGCGCCCGCGAGGCAATCGTAAGTTGCCGAGTTCCAAGTAAAGGTCGCGGGGAAATCCGTTTCCAATTCGCTCAACCCGTCTGCGATTTCATCAGCGATTGCCATTTTTCAAAAAGTGGGGCGACGGCAGTTTTATCCGCCGCCGCCCCGGTGTTTCCTCCACCCGTTGAGGGCGATTAAGCTGTTGCCATCGAGCAGAAACTAACGGCGTGACGCACGCCGACGTCTGCAAACCGCGAAACGTGTACGCGCAGCAACCCGGTCAGCGCGAGGCTGTACGGGTCAACTACGAGGTCAACGCCGCTGCCCCATTCTGCCACAATCAAATCGGAGAAATTACCGAAAATGAGGGTGGTGGCTGGGCTTTGCGTTGTCGCCTCTGCGCGATAGCCGTTGAGGTCGCTGCCTTCCATAATGAACCGGCCCGAACCGCTGTCCACGCTCGTCTTACGGAGTGTGGCCTTGTCGGCGGGGGTCATAATGTAAGCAAGCGAACCGGCCAGAGCGTTGTCGGTTTCAACCGCTGCCTCTATATCAACAACGTCAGCATATGCCGGGGCTGCGCCCGCCATCGTAACAGTATTGATGCCCGAGGTGTTGGTGATGCCGGTGGGCTCGTTCGAGCTTCCGCTGCCTTGAATCGCGGCCTTATCAATCGCGAGGCTCAACTGTTTGTTGAGGTCGTCGCGGATGATTCCCTCCACGTCGTAAGACGCTTGGGCGAGCAGTTGTTTGCTGATTTCCGAATACGCGGCAACGCGGTTCGGGCTCAAGCTCAACTGTCCGATGGTCGGCGTTGACTCGGTGGCGGCGGCATTCTCTGCCGTCCAGTACGCGGTCGCCGTTCCGCCTTGCGGCAGATTGACGTTGCCGGATAACCCGGACATCACGCGCGCTCCAAGCTGCACCACCAAGGGCGCGGCGGTCAGCGGGTCGATGTATTCGCCGTTTCCGGTTTCAACAAGGAATCCGCCATCGGCGTCAACTCCGGTGGTCAGGTCGCGTTGGCTCATTCGGCCAAGCACGTCGTTCGGGGCGTAAAAGCCTTGCGGCTCGCGGCCTGAACGCTTTGCGATTTCTTGGCTGATTTCCAACTCGAATCCGTCTACGCGCCCGCCGGTTTCGGCGGCGTTGCGGATGGCGCGAACCAGCGAGTAACTTTTACGCTCGCGCTCGTTCAGGCCAAGGTCGGCTTCGGGTTTCGCGATGGGCTCGGCTTTCGCGTTGCGTTCCATCAAATATGTTTTGAAGTCGTCGGCAGACTTGCCCTCGGCGATGAAATCAACCGCTTCGCGGTCGGCTTCAAACTTTTGCCCAAGCGCGGCAATCTCGGTTGCACGCTTGTCGGCGCGCACCTCAATCCGCACCTCGGGTTCGGCCTTTGGCTGGGGCTGGTCTGGCTTCGGAGCTTCCCTCGACTCTTGAATAATTTTTTCTTCGTTCATTTTCTTGGGTTCCGTAATTGGTTTTGAGTCGGTTGGTTTTTCGGCGTGACGGCCAACTCCCACCGTCGCGTCGGCTGGTATGCTCACCAGCGAGATTTCCAAAGGCTGCCAGTTGATTGCGCGCAAGGTGTCCAGCCCCGCCTCCGCTTTCTCATTTGCAAACTCGCCAACAGTATAGCCCACCGAAACCAATCGGCGAATGCCATCCTTGACGTCTTGGAAAATTTCGTTGCCCAGCGCGCTCTTGCTGAACCGCACCACCGCGCGCCCAATCCTGTCCACATCCACGCGGGCGGATTCAATCACGCCGACCTGCTGGCTGCGGTCGTGTTCGAGCAGGAGGGGTGCGCCGTCGTTCAGGCGCGAGAGGTCAACGCTGTCGGGCGTATGGTCAAGCACCTCGCGGCCAAAGGGCCGGTCAACGGGTGTCTCACTCGAAAATGCAAGCTCGACGGTTCGCGCTTCCTCATCCACCGCGCTGCGGTCGATGGTCGCGGCGGTGAAATAGCGCACCTCGTTTTTTTGTTCCGGTTTCATTCCTCTTTTATTTTGTGGGGTTGTTCGGGTTTCGGGCTCGTATCTGTCAAACCATTCGTCAATAAATTTGTGCCAAGCTGGGGGTCTGCCGTCCGCGCGGGCGCGTTCGTGGCAGGTTTCTTTGTCGGGAACCACCGCAACCAATTCACCCCCAATCCTCTCAACCAATTCGGCGCGCTGGGCTTTTCTTGGTGCGCTTGAAATCACCCACACGTTGTCGCCGTCAAACCCCTCGCGTTCAATCAGCCCGAGCAAAAGAGCGCGCATCGCAAAAATGAAATCCTTCGCGGAATCAAGCCGGTGGTGCGGTTCGCGCCAAGTTATTGCTTGGTTCAACGAGTCCACATCAACGACCAAATCGTTTTCGCCAATTCGTTCGCGGACGAAAGTTGTTTTGCCGCCCGCTGGCGGGCCAAAGACAATAAACCTAGCCACCGGCAACCTCCTCGGTCGGCTTCGGACTGTTCCCGCCGTCCACCTTGATTCCCTTGGCGTCGGCGAGCCGGTCGTCCTGTTCGAGTTCGGCGTAAGTGTCTTCGATGTCGCCGCCCGCTTCCGCGATGATTGCCCTCCTTGATTTGAACCCGTTGGCAACCGCAATCACGCTGGCTTGAGTGTCCTTGAGCGGGTCAACCCACTGCCACCTCCTCGGCTTCCATTCCACCGCCGCGAACTTCTCCACCTTGGCGGCGGGCAAATCGAGCGCGCCAGACAGCAGCGCGTAAGGCAACCACGCATCAAAAACGGGTTGGCAAAGATGAGTGGTGAACCAATTTTGAATCTGCTTCCATTCCTCGCGTTCCTCCAGAAGCCCCGCGCGGATGCTCGAATAATTCACGCCCTCCAAATCGTTGGCGAGGCTGGTGTAGGAAACGCCGAGGCCCGCCGCGATGCCGCGCAAACACGCCTTGACGTAATCGGCATAATTCGCGGTGGGGTGCGACGGGTCAAAAGTTTTGAAATCTGTCCCGAAGGGCAACTCCTCGAATGCCCCCGGCTCGGCTTGATTGATGAGGTTGCCGGTTTCGTCCTGCTCGCCTTGGTAGCCTTCGCCTTGCTCGTTCTTGATATAAAAGCCCATTTTTGCGCTAGAAACGCGCGCTCCCACCAATTCTGCTTCCTCGTAACCTGCCAGCATGTTAAGCCGCGTCATCGCCGAGACAATCCAAGGCACGCCGATATTTTGATGCGCCCGCTCGGGCAAGTATGCCAAAATGATTTCATCCGCTGGGATGCGGTTGGTCTTGTTCGGTTGGTTCATCCCAAACTCGTCGCCCTTGTGACCGTCGCGCAAGTGGTAGGCAACCGGCTTCTCCCATTCGTTCAACTCAATCCCCATCCGAATGCTGTTGCCGTTTTTGAGCCTCACGTTTGCGTCGTTGTTCAGCAAATCGGCTTCGAGAATCTGAAGGGCGAAGCGGTGCGGGTTGTCGTAATTCGTCACCTTACGGATGATGCAGGAACCATCCCGCGCAACGCTGCGAAGGATAAGCCGTTGAGCATCCTGCCAAGATTGCGAGCCGGTAACGGTGCAATTGCCCATCGTTCCCCAATTGCGCCACGCCGCTTCAACCTTCGCGTTGGCGGCGGTGTCAAAGCTGCCGTCCTCGTCCTTGGCCTTGGCTTGGAGCTTGATTCCACCCGCGCCGAGGACGTTGTTTTCCAAAACCTTAAAGTATCGGCGGATGTAATCGTTGTCCCGTTCAAGCTGGCGCGCGCGGGCGCGGAGCGTTTCGAGGTCGGCCCGGATTTCGGAATTGGCCGATTTGGTCTGCATCGTCCAATCCGATGTGAGGCGGGATTGCTTGGCGGCGGCGTATCCGCGCTTGGCATATCCGAGCTTGCGAGCGATGCGGTCGAGAATTTTCATTAGACTTTGGGCAACGGGTTGGTCGCGGAATTTGCACCGAAGCGCGTGAGGATGGTTCGGCCCGTTCCCATTCCGATTTTGATTTTATCCGCCGCCTGTTCTTCGCGATACCAAGCCAGATAACGCCCGCGCAGCATCACCAACTCGGCGTGAGGGATGCGCTTGATGTTCACGCCCTCAATTGAGCTTTCGAGAATTTCCTTGGTCGCGCGATTCTCCAGCACCGCCTCGATTGCGTCCAAAGTCTTTTTGACGTGCGTTCGCGATTCATAAGACGAGCCAACGGTTTCAAGGTCGGCGAGGATTTCGATGCGGCCAGTAAAAACGGAATACCGCTCGGAGCCCTTCTCGACGAAACCAAGAACATCGTAAACGCCCTTGGTGTAAGCGGTGGAGGTTGCCGCCGAAATGGTGACAGCGTGCTCCTTGCCCGACGCGGTGGCGGTTACGTCAATCGTCGTCGAGTTGCCGCGAAACGCATATTTCAAAACCCAAGAATCGTCGGCGGGATAATCAGAAAAATCCTTTGTCCATTTAACCGTATCACCCGCGCGGAAAATTTCGGGCTCCTTTGTTGCAACGTCTGCCATTTATTTTGGTGCGTTGTTCGGGTTTCTCGAACCGAAACGCCGCAGACGGTTTGGCGGGTGTCATCATACCGGCCAACCAATCAAAGGCCCGCACACGCAAACCTCGCGGCCTGTTTTTCTCCAAATCCCGCCCATTAACGCCACTCGTTAATATATCCCGCCCCGCGCGCCGGTTGCGCTTTGGGCTGCGGGTCGTCCTCGTCCTCGGGTTGAATCGATTTTGCCACCGCCTCAAAGTTCGGATTCAGAATTTCCAGCGCGCCCATATTGTAAACGCGGATGTCAAGTGCCTCGTTACGGTCGCGGCACTTGCGATAATACCGAACCGGAAAGCCGTTCACGTGTTTGGTGTGAACCTCCTCGGCGGTGAGTTGTTTGAAATATTCGGCGTCGTATCCGTACCCTGTCGGGAAATGCTGAAACCCCGCGCCCGCTTCCTCAATCTGCAATCGGGCAAATAGCGTGTCCTTGATTGCGCCGGTTCCCAACGTCCAAAGCACCACCCGCGCGGCCTTGACTGTCCGCTTGGCAATCGGCGGCGCACCGCGCACCGGCGAGCCCTTCACCGCGTAAACCCGGTTGGCCGCGTGACGCGCGCAGAAATCATAAACCGCGCTTGTCGAATAACCGGCGTCCACCGCCGTCGCCACAATCTTCAGCACCGCCCCGGCTGGATGCTGCCAAGTGGTTTGCAGATACTTCGCAAGGTCAAGCCAGACGGCGCGCTGGTCGGGTGCGCCGGGAAATGTTTTGTATTCAATCCCCCACGCCTCGCCATCCGCCGCGTGACCGACAACCTCGGCCTCCAGCCGGTTGGCCTGAACATCCACGCCGCAAGTCAGCACCAGCACCTCGCTTGGCAAATTTTCGCCGCCGTAATTCTCGCAGCGCGCAAGCAGCGGGTCGGGTTCCATCCGCTCGCCAACTTCGCCTTCCCACGTTTCACAAAGGAACGTGTTAACCCATACCTTGAGCATTTCAGACCCCGACCGTTTCGCGGCTAAAAAGTTTTCGGCGAACTCGTGGAGGTAGGTTTTGAACTGCCGTTTTTTTCCCATTATCCGATATAAGCCCGACAGGTGATAACCGCGATTGCGTCGGGTGGGATAGGTTGCGCGCCATTCGCCAGAGTTAATCATCTTGATGCGCTCGAGGTCGGTGATGGGTTCGCGGCAGGATGAACAATTGTAAACCGCGCCCGACGTATCCCCCTCGGGCCAAGTAACGTGCCGCCATTTGAGTTGCTGCCGCTCACCGCATTTCGGGCAAGGGCAAACCCAATAACGCTGGTCGCTCTCGTCAAAGTATTTCTCAATCCGGCTTGAGCCCTTGATGGTCGGCGTGCTGGCTTTAATTAAGGTTGCGTCGTGAAAGTTTGCGGCTCGCGCATCCGCCAACAGGCAGGGGTCACCCTCGGTTCCCGCGCTCGCCTCGTAGCTGTCAACCTCGTCTTGGATGACAACGCGGCAGGATAGTTGGCGCAAGCTCGCCGGGGAATTGCTGCCCGCCGCCACCAGAAACCCGCCAGCGAAATCTTTTGAAAGGACGGTGTTGCCGCTGTCGCGGGTGCGCGGGTCTTTGACTTTGCCGCGCAGCGCGGGCGATTCGCGCAGCATCGTTGCCAGCTTTTTGGTTGACCATTTGCGCGCGGTGTCGAGCGTCGGGTAAACTACCAAAATCGGGCTCGGGCTCATTTGGATGTAATACCCAATCGCGTTGAGCAGGATTTCCGTTTTGCCCAATTGCGCCCCCCACATCAAAACCGTTTCGCCAACCGTCTCGTCGGTAAAGCTCTCCATCGGCTCGCGCTGGTACGGCAAACGGTCGCAACGAAATTTGCCCGCCTCGGGCGTGACGCTTCGGCCAAGGTAACGGAAGGCGTCGGCCCATTCAGCCACGTTCATTCTTGGCGGTGGTCGCCAAAGCCTCACCGCCTTCGCCAAGTCCTTCGTCAATTTCTTCCTCCCCGATTTGTTCATATTTCTGCGGCTTCGATAATTCGGCCAACGCTTCCTCGATTTCTTTTCGCAATTCCTGTTGCTGGTGTTCGTCGAAACCCAATCGCCCGCTCACCTTGCTTTCGAGCGCGAGCAACTTTTGCCGAGCCACCATAATACAATTCTGCCAAGCGCGCACCACCGCCTCGGCATCAAGCGAATTGCCCAGCATCCGCGCCAGCTTCAATTCCTCAATCCTGCGCTCGGCAGCGAGCTTCTTGGTGCGCTCCGATTCAAAGGTTGAATGCTTGCGCTTGCCGAGTTCGCGGTAATACCGAAATAGCCCTTGAAGCGTTAACGCCATTTGATATTGCCCCTTGATGGGCGGCGGAAAAAATCCTTCCTTCGCAATCTGACGGTGGCGTTTGTCGCTGACTCCCGTTAGCGTGCAAAGTTTTTCGGCGGCTATTAGTTGAGTTTCAGCCATTAAATTTGGAGCGCGTGGGTGGGATTTGCACCCCCTTACCCCAACTGGAAGTCGGGTGCATCAACTGCAAATGCTTCACGCGCGCGCTTTCCCTAAATACATCCCCGCACCCCGCCGCTGAATTTCGGAAAACGGCAGAACGGGAACGGTTAACCTGCCCCTCGCCTCGGGGTTCAGGAAGAAAATATATTTTAACTGAAACCCCGGCAACAGCGCGCCGTTGGTCTGGTTGGCGTAAGCTTGCAAATCATATCTCCCGCCGGTCACGTCGTAATATGACCGCCCGCCCAACTCGGCGCGCGGGGAGGTCGGGTTGCTTTCCAGCGTCATCTTGTGAATAATCACCCCGTCTCCCCGCCGAATCAGATTCTTGCTTTCCTTGATTGCCACCAAATCAAACCCGCTCGCTCGGTAAATCGTCCCGTCACCGCACTGGGTACCATCCGCGAACGAAACAACCCACTCAATATGTGGATACTGTTTGCGGATTAAGCGCAAGCAAACGCCAAGCGACCGGCTCTCCCCGTTTGGAGGCAACCAATCTGCAAGGGCCAAACGGTTCAACTCCAGAAACCCGTTAAATTTCGTACCAGCAACGAGCCCTTGCATTTTCCGCTTGTCCAAAGGCGGGCCAAACGACAACGCCCCCCCGCACTCCCCGCCCAAAAATACCCCAAAATGCAGCTGGCTGTTTTGCACCACCTTCCCGCTGTAATGTAAGCACTTGATTACACGCCGCGCATCCGCCGCCGCAATCGGCTTAATTATTATTTGTTTTGCCCGTCCCACTTGTATAATTTTCGGAGATTCGCGCAAGCGCGTTGCCGTTGCTGTTTTCGTTGCCGGTATCATCAAACGGCGCGGCTGATTTCGCAGCCTGAATTGCGTTGTTAACCTCAAGGGCTTGTGCGTCGGTGAGGGTAAAAGTGACTTGCCGAAGCCCAGACCCATCCCCCTCGGGGAGTGTCGGCAGCTCGGCCTCGTCAACGTGAAACTGCGTCATCAACTGCTCAAACTCCGCGTCGGCGAATCCGGTCAAATCCATATCAATTGCGCCGGTATCAAGCTCGCTCAAAACGCCTTTCAAAAGGTCGTTGTCGAGTTCCGCCATCGAGGCAATTTTGTTGTCGGCCAACAGGTGGGCAATCTCGTCGGCCTCGTTCGCAAAGTCCTGCCGGTCAATCGGGACGGTTTCCAAACCCATCAACCGAGCCGCCATCAGCCGCCCGTTGCCGCAAACGACGAAGCCCGAAAGGTTGCTGATGATGAGCGGCGACCGCCAGCCTTGATGCTCAATCACCTTGCGGATGAAATCCAGTTGCCCCTCGGAATGTTGATTTGGGTTTTTCGGGTGGTGGATGAGGTCGGCAACCGTCGCCATCTCGGAGAAGGCGCAATTGACTAAAACGCCCGTATTTGCGGGCTTTTCCGGTATTAGTTGAGTTTCAGCCATTAAAGTTGGAGCGCGTGGGTGGGATTTGCACCCCCTTAACCCAACTGGACGTCGGGCGCATCAACTGCAAATGCTTCACGCGCTTTGGGGTATGGTTTTTTAATTGCCTCGAGTTGTTGCCTCATTCCTGAATCAAGCGGGTAAACGTATTTGAACTTTGGGCGGGTTGTAACTTTTTTAATAGCACCAGATTCCAATCCGTCCCTTAATCTCCGCGAATACGAGGCTTGCGCGGCGCGCGTTGGCGAACCAGCCCCGAAACCTTTGGGGCCAGCCAAATTCCGATTGTGGGTAACCGTCCCGTCAGGCATTCTAAAATATATGCCCGCTGTTGACCTCCCAAGATACCCCCAATTTCCTGCTTGGTAAATCGTTCCAAGATGTCCCTGCTCGGGGTCAGCGAAAGAAACAACCAATCGCAATTTCGGGCAACGTCTTTTCAGAAATTTTAGTGAGATTGCGGTGATGCGTGAGACGGGCGCGCGGTGTTCCGCCAGCGCGATTCGGACAAGTTCGCAAACCTCCATCCTGTTTATTCCAAACGCCTTGTGCAGCTGCGGGCTTGCGCCGGTTGAATACAAAACGCACCCGACAAATTCCCCGCCCTCCCACACTCCAATTTTTACGATTTTGCCAATGGGCATTTTCCTCGAATAATGCCAATTCATTACGGCATATTTCGCCGCCTTATGGCTGCACCAATCGAGCCGCAAGCTAGTTGTTGGGGGTAAATTCACGCTTACAAAATGGGCAGGTTATTGGGTTCCGTTCGTCAAGGCGGGGCTGTTCGTCCTCATCCTCTGGGTGAAACTGCGTCATTAACTGCTCAAGCTCCGCGTCGGCGAAGCCGGTTAAATCCATATCAATCGCGCCCGTATCAAGCTCGCTCAAAACGCCTTTCAAAATGTCGTTGTCGAGTTCCGCCATCGCGGCAATTTTGTTGTCGGCCAACAGGTGGGCAATCTCGTCGGCCTCGTTCGCGAAATCCTGCCGGTCAATCGGGACGGTTTCCAAACCCATCAACCGAGCCGCCATCAGCCGCCCGTTGCCGCAAACGACGAAGCCCGAAAGGTTGCTGATGATGAGCGGCGACCGCCAGCCTTGATGCTCAA
>Ga0208030_1001010_pt1 | contig 17699 bp, 20 predicted proteins | sample MalvirDeepMed_M9_FD_184246 | JGI IMG/M metagenome (GOLD analysis project Ga0208030, IMG submission 184246) | Marine viral communities from the Global Malaspina Expedition - Malaspina viral metaG DeepMed_M9 (SPAdes) (version 2) | ecosystem: Environmental > Aquatic > Marine > Oceanic | place...
GTGTTAAAATATATTGTATTGTTTTCAATAGGGGGGGGATGTACAAAAAAAGAAAAGTTTAAAACCCAAATATTGTGGAAAAAAAATTTATGATGTTTTAGGGCTAAATATTGTCGCTAAAAAATTTTATTTTATTTTTTTCCAAATTTTTCCCAGACTGCAAATTTGACCCAATCTCATTTGTGTGAAATCTGAAATCTGGAAATGGGAAAAGGGGGAGAAAGACCAGAGCAAATTTTCCCCAGTCCTTCCCCCCCTTCTGGGGAAAAGGATTATTTTAATTTAGATTCTACTTCACTTTCCTCCTTGACCCAAACCATCTTGTACTATTACTGAATAGTTGGTACCGATGTTTCCGTCTCTCATGAAGTTTTTCATCTTTCAGCATTGATTGAAGGAGTCTTTTTCTTTCTCCATCCCATACGTCATAGAGCAAGGGAGAGTCCCTGTCATCAATTCCCTCAACAAAGTCATCCCATGATCCATCTGGATAGGTTATCAAAATAGCATAGCAATCTTCCATCTTTCTTAGGACTTTGAATCTCTTGACAGCCTTTCCTATATCCAGATAGAACTCATGCTTTCTATGACGTACACCTTCCAGAGCATAGTCCACCATTATTTTCTTCATACTATTTTAACTCCTTTTCTTTAGAGGATAGGAATAATTCTTAACTTCAACATCAGGAAGATTCCGCTTAATTAGTTCTTCCTGTGTTTCATCGTATTCCTTTCTTCTGGTTAGACACTCTTTGCAATACAGGTTGCTTTCTTTATCATCACAGTATGCTCCGCACAGCCTACAACCGTAAGGTTGTGAGTAATGTGAATTTCCCCAGATGTATGGATCATGATCGTACCACCATTCAGTATCATGTCTTTCAACATTCCACATTTGATTTGAAAACCATATTCCATCTTTCCAGTCTCCACCCTTTTCATTGAGAATCAAATACCTTCCTCTGGCATCAAGAAAGGCAATTTTATTTGAAGTCCCTATTGCATTTTCAATGATAGAAGCAAAGGCTGTGCTTTCCATTGGTGAGTCTTTCAGACTGCCCAATAATTGAGCAAAGTGAAAGGTGTCTGATCTTTCCTTATTTGGCATTTCAATGTCAATGATCCCATTGTGGATCATGACCAGACCTTTCCTCACAACAAAGGGATGGCAATTTTCAAGATTGACTTTCCCTGATGTTTTGATTCTGCAATGAATAAGGAAATGCTTATCTGGGTTTTCCTTAACTGCCTTCCTGTATCTTGACCAGAAATCTTTGAAAGACACAAGGCATTTTGTGATCTTGATCTTTCCATCTCTGGCAAAGGCAAATCCACCACCATCATCATTTGCCTTCCAACATTTCTTCATTTGGTCTTTGGTTAAGACCTTACCTTTTCTTTGTACGATTGCTATACACATTGGTTTTCCCCTTATTTTATCATCGGAATAAAACCCACAGTCTCAGGTGGGTTTTCTATATCAAATAGAGTAATGATTCCCTTTGGAAGCTTCTTCCATTTGTGAGTCATCAGTCTATCACAGATTGGGCTTTGGTGAATGTCCCATGCCCAAAATTCATTTGAGTCAAAACCATGATCGTTTCGGAAGACAAATGTCTTTCCTGATCTTGTCTTAATTGTTCCCGTCATTTCTAAGTTTCCTGTTCTGTGAATGATTCATTTCCAATATCTGTCCTTCTCAAAATATTGGACATTTGATGTCTGGATACTCCACCATCTCTTTTCAGAAAATGATTTCCAAGTTGTGATAAGTCAGGAAAATCCACTTTCTCATTTTTCAGTTTTCCGATCTCCTGAGTAAGGGATGAAAGTTCTTCATTAATCCTATCCATTTCTAATGTCCATTGAAACCTTGCATACTTATTAATGGGAATATCCGAGGGTTTGTCATGCTTTAGGTCTTCAAACTTGTCTCTCAAAGCCCATTTCTCTTGAATCAATGCCTCTACCTGAGATTCATATTTGGATGTTTCATGCTGAATAAGTTCTGACTCTGCATATTCAGAATGATAATTAACCATTGGGTTTTCTTCTTCATCATAACATCCTCTCTCATTGAACCAGTTAAACAGGTGAGGAAATTCTTTCTTTCTGGTCTCCACAAGTTCAACAAATTTCTTAGGAGAAATATCTGTTCCTGACTGGTCTCTTGTGAAGTCAAGAACAGCCTTTGTGAATTCTATATTCTTTCTGAAGGAAGGCTCGAATAGAGTCCCTCTGAAAACCCTGACCTCTACTGTGTTTTCTGGCTCACAGTTTATTGCTGTTGTTCTTCCGAAACCTCCTGTTCCACTTTTCGCAATGTCCTTTGTCTTGTAAACTACTTTGTCCTGACCTGACCATTGATCCTTTGATGTCAGTCCTTCATAGGCAAATGGGTTTCCCCATGCCTTCAATCTTTTCAATTTTCTCTGGCTTATCCACCAAATAAAATTGGGATTGAAATAAAAGAATTTCTGAAATTTGTAAAGATGGTATTGACCATTGAAACCAGATCGTGAGACGTGAACATGGATTCCACAGTCCTCACCATGATAAGACCTCATCCCTTCATCTCTCAGGGACTCGAAGAATGAGAAATCTGAAATCCTGAAAGCATCAAATGTGAACGGATGTGAGGTGATCTCAAATCCAGAGCAAGTCCCGTCATTGGTAAAGAACATTTCCACAGCATTCATTTCCTCGAATTTCTTAGTCATTTGGTGAGCAAGTTTCTTTCTATTGCTTTGTGTCTGGTCTGTCTCAAGTTCAAAACCAAATGTCTCTCTGGGGAAATCATAAACTTTCGTGATCTTAGTTTGGTCTTTGGGATCAATGATACTGCAAAGCCATTCTGGTTTCCATCCATAAGGCTGAATCACATCTGTCATGATGCTGTAGTAAGGTTCGGAAGTCCCTTCTGTTTCGCTTGAGTCCCAGATTTCCTCATAACCTATTGCTGTATCCAAATGATTTGCACAGATACTATGAACAACCTCTCCATGTTCATGAACAGGAGTCAGTTCTTCATCTGTGTAGTGATCCACCCATGTGCATTTGTTGAGATTCTCTTTAGCATAGGTAGTTGATACAATGTGGTTGATACCATCAATAGTTACGTCCCAGTAGCTATACTCCATTAAATAAATTTCTTCAATCTCTGAGTATTTTGCATCCTTTATCAGACATGAATCACAGAAGTATGCAACTGATAAGCTATGTTTAAAGTTCAAATTGGAGTTTGAATCAGGTATGAATGAATAGTTGTTGGGATCAATGAAGTAGACTTTATTCAATTCATCCTTCCCCGAAAATCTGTATACATCATGCCATTCTACTTCATACAAATCATCAAGAGCATCTTCTCCCAAATGAGAATAGCAATCTGGTGTCGCCTTTTCAGAATATCTTTGATAAGACTCCCAGAGATTTGCAAGATATTTGATGGGGGGGGAGGTGAAATTCTTAGATTCTTCTAAGGGAGAATTTTGGATATTATCAAAATGGTTTCGCCCCTCGCAAATATAGTGTGACTTTAACGCCTTTTCAAAAATTTTGGAGAATTTGACGAGAGGAAATTTTCCAGTTTTGGGAAGTTCTGAGACCAGATCAGGAGCTAAAAATTGACTCCTGAGAAGTCCATCAGACTGCATAGAAAGGAGCAGAGGTTTGGTATATTTCAAGAAAGCGGATCGTAAAAGATCAGAGTTAATTTTTTGGCTCATGGTTAGGGTCTCCAGTTGTTAAGTAATGGACAGCGATTAAGTAGTTTGTACTGGACGGGCATTTCTAAGCTTTTCTGGTTAATTTTCGGATCAGGTTATGAAGGGACTCAGAAAGGCTCGGAGCAAATACGATAACAAGGTATGAGATCAGGACAGTTAGGAAAACAGGGTTACTCAGGATCATCCAGAAGAAATAGAGCATGACTGAAAGAGGGTCTGGAATCGTATATGTAACATGGGAAATGGAATCAGTCAGGACGGAATCAGGGCTTACAAGGGTAGTAAAAATCATGCTTTCCCCCTCCTAAAAGTCTTGAATGATGAATGAAGAGGTAGGAGTAAATTCATCATCAAAAACTGGGATGATGTAAGTCTCGTATTCTACCTGATCCAAAGAAGTAAACTCTTTCCCGTATGCCTCGTTAAACTCTTTGAGGTTTTTGTATTCTGTGTATTCACAGCAAAGAGCGATCATGTCAAACTGGATTTCCTCACCTGTATTTTCTTCCCATTCTTCTAACCATGTGAATAGGGCTTTTAATCCGTCATAGGTGAATTGATCTCTCCTGTCTGACTGGGAGAAGGCATTTAGAAAGTCTGACCAAGTTACGTTCTGTTTCATGATTGGGTTTCCTTATTTTGGTTTTCTTCCTCTGAACCTTCAAAATCTACTTCATCATAGAGCATTTGAAGGATTTTCCAGAGGGTCGATTCCTTAACATCCATCTTCCTAAGTATCCACATGATCTCGTCAGGATCGGTTTGGGTTTCCATGATTAGGTTTTCCTTTGTTTTGGTGTACTGAAAAAGCTATGAAAGGGTAGGTTTTGAATATGTTTCTTTACCCATTTCACTGCTTGTTTTTCTGTTCTTATCTTCTCCGAGCCTTTGCCCAAATCAGACAACTTTACAATGTAGACTATCACGTTAGACAATATCCTTTTTCAGGTCTTTCCCAATCCGCTCAACTATGGAAAGAACCCTTTCCGCTTTCCGTTCTCTATTGCTCAGGGAGGTGGTAGGTCTGAGATCATCCAAGTGAGATTCGTTCCAGTCTCCATTACCGAGAGCAAGTTCCTCAAGTTCTCTTTCATCCTGATCCGAGCAAAGAACAAGAGCTACTGGTTGATCTTCGCAAAGAGAGGTGATAAGAGAAACCAATTCAGATTGGTTCGGATCGAAAGTAATTGACCTGACTGCACTTTCTAACTTTGAGTATTCTTTCCGCTCTGCAAGAACGAGAAGGTTTCTCAGTTTCTTTATTACTAAGGAATGAGCCTTGTCAGAATCAATTTCACAAGGTCTTCCGAGGTTATCTGTGATCTGTTTTCCGTCTTTCTGTATAAATTCCATGACTGGAGTCTCCTTTGTTTTCTTAGTGTCTATCGTAACCATGCCCAAATGTATAGCTTCTAGAGCAATATATCTAAGGATTTTACTAATCAATCTAATTAGAAATGTCTCGCATGATCTCGGGGTAGGTAATCTTGTATAGAATGAAAGGAGACCAACAACACATGGAGAATGAAGAAGTATCAAAGCTATTTGAAGAGGTTACTAAGAAAGGCTTTCCATCAGAGAAAGCGGAAGTGAACCAGAGGCGGGATGTAGATTTGTACACCTCACCAGATGAAGGGACAGGAGAAGTCCATCCCAAACCAAAGAGAGACGAGAACGGAAGATGGAAAAAGGGATCGAGCGGAAGTCCTCAGACCCAGTTCAAAGACGGAAACACCATTGGGAAGAACGGCAGGAGAAATGCTGTCTCAGATCTGCTCAGAGAGATGGGAGAAGAAAAGAAAGGTGATCGCTCACGGATGGAATCAGTCTTGAACAGACTTTACCAACTGGCAGAGAATGGAGAAATTAATGCAATCAAAGAGCTGTTGAATCGGGTGTGGGGGAGGACTCCAGAGGTTGTCAGGACTCAGGACATCCCACCCGATGAGCTGGTGATCCGTTAGAGGGTGTCAAATATAATTTGAAAACGGGTCTCCTGATCCGCATTTCCTTTGATCCGCTCTGCCCCTCGGAACGGGGGTGTGGTTTTTGAAATTTACCATATCAACTGAAGGGTTTATTGGCTACCAAAAAAAATTCTGGGATTTGCCAAATTATATTAAAATCTTAGTTGGGGGCTACGGATCGGGAAAGACATACATTGGGGCTTTACGCCTCATTTATTTGTCCTATTTAAATCACGGAATTCCAGTAATGTACATTTCCCCGTCCTACAAAATGGCAAAAAGGACAATTATTCCGACTTTAAAAGGGATAATGAACCGATCTGGAATGACTTACACCCACAATAAGACAGAAAACGAAATTAAAATTTTAAATTGGGACGGAAAAATATGGATTGGGTCAGGAGACGATCCTCAAGGTCTTCTGGGGCAAGAATTAGCGGCAGTTGGCATAGATGAGCCGTTTATTCAGAGCAAAGAGGTGTTTGATATAGCAATTTCAAGAATAAGGCATCCAGAAGCACCCCAAAGAGAGATGTTTTTAACGGGAACGCCAGAATCCCTTAATTGGGGATACGATATTGCCATAAATAACGAAGATCAGTACGATGTGGGCGTTGTTTTCGGCAGTACGCTCGAAAATCCCCATCTTCCCGCCCAATACAAGGAAAGTCTCCTTGAAACCTATTCTCAGGAGATGATTGATGCCTATGTATACGGAAAATTCGTAAATCTTCAAAAAGGAAGGGTTTATAAGAATTTTGACAGGTCAATTCATGTAAAAGAGCGTGATGACCTCAAAAAGCTCATAAAATACGATGATATACATATTGGGATGGATTTTAACGTAAATCCCATGTGTGCCTGTGCTTTCGTTAAGATCGGGGAGACTATTCATGTTTTTAAGGAATGGTACTTGAATAATGCCAATACCTATGACATGTCAGAGATTATTCGGAAGGAATTTCCAAAGTCTTTTGTCTATCCAGATGCGACTGGAGCATCAAGAAAAACATCAAGTGCGAAATCAGATCACCAGATTTTAAGAGATAGTTTTTTTAAAATAAAAGCGAAGAGACGTAACCCACCTGTGAGGGATAGGGTCAACGCTGTCAATAATTTGTTATTAATTAGAGACGGCAAAAGCCGTTTTTCGGTAGAAAATTGTCCAAAACTTGTTTCAGACCTTGAACGGGTTGTTTGGAAATCTGGAGATATAGACAAATCGGATTCAGCTCTTACTCACACCTCAGATGCCTTGGGATACGGTATTCATTTCCTGTTTCCGATTGTTGCGAGGAAAGCTTCCGTTATTAGATGGTGAGCTTTTTATTGGGAGCGAGCCTAATGCTCAATGTTGTTTTGCTAATCCTTTTTTACTCAGATACAAAAATAGGAAAAAGAAATGTTAATTGAGAATCTCTCTGAAACAAGTATAAAAAAAGCCCTCGAAGACTATTTAAACACTTCCAAAAAAAACAGAACAGACGAAAGAATGAAATTCCTTTCCTACTACGAAGGAATCGTAGAGGCAATGGAAGATGACCTAAAAGATTATTTCACCAGAGGTGCATTAAGACAAGTTCCTCTCGTCTGTCAGAATGTTACCGCAAAATTGATTAATTCAAGATGTATCGTTTATAAAAACTCCCCCCAAAGAGAAAATGAAGTGTATACAGACCATGTTAAATCCCTAAACGCAACAATGCTCAGCCTTGAGAGGATAACATACCTTCTCGGGACTTCTGGACTCAGGAGCAAATTCAACGAAGAAGAGGGAAAAATAGAATATGACATCCTTTCTGAGTTCTATCCCCTCTTTTTTCCATTTGAGAAAGACCCAGTTGCGGTTCTATATCCACTTTACTCCTATGAATTCTCACAACTCGATTCTGATGACATATTTGCCTTCTGGAGTAAGGATTTTCACTATTTGGTCAGCGGTCATGGCGAGATACAGCCCGTAGAGGGGAATGAAGAGATGATTAATCCTTATGGTGTGATCCCCGTAACCTTCGCACACAGGCATCCGCTTACGACAGAATGGTTTAGGGAAGGAGCTTCCGATGTTGTGACTATGAACCAGACCGTGAATGTTATGCTCACGGAAATGTCTCTTGGGATGAGATTACAAGCCCTTGGTCAGCCTGTGGCTTCTGGAATAGATGATGATTCCGCATTTCAGCTCGGTGTAGACAATATTATTACCCTTCCCGAAGGGGCGAGCTTCAAGTTTGAGTCTCCAAGCTCAAGCCTTATTGAATATGTGGAAGCTATAAGGTTCTTTGTTGACTCGGTAGCATATAATAACAATTTGAAAACGAAATGGTCGAAAGGAAAGGATACAGTTCTTTCTGGAGAATCATTGAAAATGCTTGAGATTGATCTCACGGAAAGCATTAAGACAGATATTAACGCCACTTGGAGAAAATTTGAAGAAGATAGGTTCAGAGTGGACAGGGAGATTCTTTCTGTTCATGGAATAAATGCGGGGTCGGAAAATCCCATTGATTTCTCAGAGCCGAGATTTCCGCTGACAGCCCAAGACCAGAGGATGCAATGGGAATGGGAGTGGAAACATGGTCTTTCGTCCAAAGAAGACTGGTTTAGGCATAATAATCCTGATGCGAATGAAAAAGAGATAGAAGAAATGATGTCAAGGAATTCTGAAGAACCTGATGAAGAATCTGCTGAAGAACCTGCCGCTGAGCCTATTGTTGGGAAACCTATTGCGAAGCCTATTGCGAAGCCTCCTGAGGAATCCGAATAATGGAGGTATCTGTTAAGATAGAAGAAGACGCTTATGATTTTTCCACTCTTGTAGATTGGACGAAAGTGTTGAAAACCACAGGAAAGATTATTGTAGATGACCATTTCAACAGACTGAGGGACGGTATTGATGTTAATGGAGAAGGGTTTACAGAGCTTAAACCAGAAACAATCGCCCAAAAGAGGGCGGCTCGTCGCCCGTTCCCCGAAGTCCCGCTTTATGCAACTGGGAGAATGAGGCTTCTAAAAGCCAAGTCGCCAAAAAGAAATAAAGTAGAGATACTATTGAGAAGAGATCGAGACGCAATAGGCGGATACCATCAGTACGGAGAGGGAAAGAATCCAGTAAGAGAATGGTTGGGAATATCAGATGATGCGTTTTCAGCCATTGCCGCCGCAATCGGATCGGAATTAGTGTCGAAATTAGAATTTAGTGTAAAAAATTAGATTTAGTGTAAAATAAAAGGAGGTCAGTATGACCGAAGAAACAGAGACTCAGACGAGTCAAGAGATTGAATCAGATTCACAGGGTGACACCCCGTCTTTTACGGAATCTGATTATGCCGATTCTATCGCAGAAAGCAAGAAGTATCGGCAAAGAGCACAGAGAGCAGAATCGAAGTTCGATAAACTTCAGAAGCAAGTGGAAGCCAGTAGACAGAAACAGATGGAAGAGAAAGAAGAATGGAGAGCCTTGGCGGAAGAAAGAGCCGCTAAGATTTCCAAACTTGAACCCATCGTTGAGCAGGCAAAATCTATTGAGCTATCCATACGCGAGGGACTGCTTTCAGATTTTTCTGATGAAGATCGGGAAAATTTTAAAGACCTTCCAACGCCTGCATTGAGGAAGGTACATGGGAAAATTGTTCAACAAAAACCCGCCAAGACCGATATGTCTTCGGCTGGAATTTCATTGAAGCCATCAAAGAAGATGTCTGATATGACTGATGCCGAAAAACGAGATAATTGGAGTAATATCTTGTCGGGTTACATTAAATAGGAATAACAATGGCAGAAGTAACATTAACAACTGCGGCTAACTTTATTCCCGAGATGTGGTCAGACGGTATCCTTGATTATGCGGAACGTGCGTTCCAATTAAGAAATCAGGTAACTGATCTGTCCAGTATGGTTTCAGCAGGTGGCGATACCATCCACGTTCCAAAAGTAACTGAAGAAACAGCGGCTTCATTGTCCTCTGGCTCGGCTGTTACTTATGGTGCAAACACGGATGGTAAAGTTGACCTGTCTGTTGACCAACACGCTTACGAAGCTAAAAGAATAGGCGATATTGTAAAGGTGCAGGAAAATGCTGACCTTTTCGGTATGTATGCTAAGAGCATGGGCTATTCTATCGCAAAATTCATTGAGAATTATATTGCGGTAACAGTGCTTCAAGGGCAAACGGGAAATGATGTTACGCTAAGTGCAGATAACACCTTCACAACCGCTCTGATTAGAAGTGGACTTCAGAAGTTCCTCGATGCGGGTCATTCTTATACTGACGGAGATGCTTTCTTGTATTGCTCTCCTGCGGCTTATATGAGTGCCCTTTCGCTTCAGGACTTCTACGATGCTTCCAGAAGAGGCGATGCACAGAATCCGAATGTTTCGGGTGCTGTGGGTATGGTTTACGGTGTCCCCACATTTGTCTCAACTGATTGGGATGATGATGGTGGTACTGGAGACGAAACAGCAACCCTGTTCAAGCGGGAAGCTGTTTATATGGCTATGCAATTAAGCCCAAGAGTCCAATCATCCTATGATATTGACTACCTTAGTACGTCAATCGTAGCTGATGTGATTTTCGGGGCATGTGCAAGTCATGCGGCTTCAAGCACAGCTTGTGCGGTAGCGAATTTCGCTAATCCGTAGTAGATGATGAGTTGCGGGGGTGGTTTTAACCGCCCCCAATGCTCAATTAAATAGGAGAAAGAAATGGCACAGACAAAGAGCAGGTATTCAGCTCAAGAAGCAATAAATATCCAATTGGGTCAAGCAGGGTCTGCTGTTTTTACAACGCATAATGCAGAAGTTCAATATGCGGGGACTGTATATGTAGCTATTGCATTTTTAGAAGATTCAGTATTTGAAACAGGGGCAACAGGATTAGTGCCTGAAACCAATTATATATATCCAAGCAGTAATGCTACATCTTCACTGATTGCAGAAAATAGTTTACAGGTAGATGGAATAACCTTTCCAAAAGGTTTAACTATCTACGGAAGATGGACAGCCTTTGAATTGACATCTGGTTCTTGTATTGCTTACATAGGAGAATAACATGAAATGGTTTAAGCGAAAAGACGGTTCAGTCTTTGGTAAAGAAAATCCTTCTGAAGATCAGATGAAGGAATATAAAAAAGCGGGTCATAAGGAATGTGATGAAGCAGGTGGTGCTGTAAAAAAGGCTAAGAAAGCTAAGAAATAGTGCCGATTTACGAATTTCAATGTGAGGACTGTAAAAAGGTTTTTGACGTTCTTCAAGATATTAATTCAAGAAAACGTCATACTTGTCCAAAATGCAAAAGTTCTCGAATTAGAAAATTGATCTCTCGGGTGCAGGCAAGATTTGGCAAGGATTTTTATGAAGAAGAATATAAAGCAGGGGCGTTTGACTGATGGCGACTGACTTAACAAACACAAGAATATCTGACGGGTACGGACAACTTCTCCACGCTGACGGAGGGCTTACAGCTACCGAGGATATAATTTATGATGGCGATGGTACTGCATCCGTTTTAAAGATAGGCACAGCTTCCGCATCTATCAATGACGGGGCTTACGATTTTGACATTGCTTCCCATGACGGGAGTAATGGATTAAAACTTGGCGGAACACTCGTAACGAGTTCAGCGGCAGAGCTGAATTATGTAGATATTACTACCCTCGGGACTTCGCAGGCTTCTAAAGCCGTCACCGTTAATTCAAGTGGTGATCTTATTGTCCCCGACTCGGATAAGTTCAAATTTGGTGCGGGTAGCGATATGCAACTCTACCATGACGGATCAAACTCATACATCACCAATGCTACGGGAGCATTAAAACTCGCAACTGAGACTTCTGGCATAGTTGTAACGATTGGTCATACGACCTCTGAAACGACGGTTGCTGACAACCTCACCGTAACGGGGAATACATCAGTCGGTGGGAATCTCACAGTTACAGGCACTTCCACATTCAATGGCGGAACGATAACGCTTGGTGATGCGGCTTCGGATACAATCGCCTTCGGTGGAACAATTACAGGCAATCTTGTCTTTGAAGGGTCAACTTCTGATGCTCACGAACTAACTCTGTCGGCGGGTGATCCCGCAGGTGATGTCACAGTCACACTACCAGTATCAACAGATACGCTTGTAGGAAAAGCGACCACAGATACTTTAACAAATAAAACTTTAACCACTCCAGTTATTGCTGAGATAGACTCAGGCTCTACCATCACACTTGATGCAACCACAGACATTGTTCTGGATGCAGGAGGTGCTGATGTATTCTTGAAGGACGATGGGACAACTTACGGGTCATTAACTAATTCGTCTGGGAATTTGATAATTAAATCTGGAACAACTACTGCGGCAACTTTTAGTGGTGCAAATGTAACTTTAGCGGGGACAGTTGGATCAGGGGCAATTACCTCAACTGGTGCGGTACAGGGAACGGTTGTTACGGCGACCACAGGATTCGCACCTGATGCACAAGACGGTGCTTATCTTGGGACATCCTCACTGCAATTCAGCGATCTGTTCTTAGCAGATGAGGCTGTTGTTGCCTTTGGTGATGATGGAGATGTTACCTTAACCCATGTCCACAATACTGGTCTATTATTAACGGATGACTCTGGAGTAGGGACTACCCAATTACAGTTCGGTGATTCGGGGACATATATTTATCAGAAAGCCGATGGTCATTTAGGACTTGTCGGGGATACAGAAATTGACATCTCAGCCACTACAATAGACATTAATGGTGCGGTTGCTTTTGATGGAGCATTAACAGGGATAACTAATATTACTTTATCTGGCACGTTGTCAGATGGTAACTACACATTCGACACAAGTGGGAACGTCAGTGGATTAGGTACTATTGGATCAGGAGCGATAACATCGTCAGGTGTGGTAACAGCTTCAGGGTTCACAATCGGAAGTGCCGCAATATTAGAAGCGGAATTGGAAATCCTCGATGGTGCAGGAGTAACTACGGACGAACTTAATATTCTTGATGGATCGGCTAAATCAACCTCATCTATTACCATAGCTGATGCTGATGCTTTTATTGTTATAGACGGGAATACAACTAAACAGATTCCTGCATCTGATCTTGAGACTTATATGGAAAGTTCTCTTGATACTCTTTCAAGTGTAACAACTGTTGGGACATTAAATAGTGGGGCAATCTCAAGTGGATTTGGTGCGATTGATATTGGATCAAGTGCCTTATCTACTACGGGATCAGTAACACTTGGAGCTACATCATTTGGGGATAATGCAATCACCAATGTTGGCGATATTGCCCTTGACAGCATCAGTGCAGATGGGACAGACATAAATATAGCTGTTGACGATAACTCAGCAACAGCCTTAACGATCAAACAAGGATCAGATGCTTATTTAATTGTTGATACAGCCAATAGTTCTGAATCCGTTTCTATTGGAACGGGAATCTCAGGGACGGCAATTACTTTGGGACACGGGACTTCAGAAACCACAGTTGCTGACAACTTAACGGTTACAGGAAACCTCACAGTCTCAGGCACAACTACCACAGTTTCAAGTTCCACCCTTACCATTGGCGATTCACTTATCAAACTTGCACAGGGTTACACGGGATCAGCTTACGATCAGGGGATTGTATTTACTCGGGGTGATGGTTCAAGTAGCAATACTCAAAATATGGCTTTCATCTATGATGAGTCTGCTGATGGGTTTGCCACAATTAAAGCGGCTACCGAGGCAGGAACAACTGCGGGGAACATCACTGTCACAGACTACATGCCCCTTAGAGTTGGGGCTTTAACAGCGGATGATGCTTCTACTTTTACAAGTACGATTTCAGCGGCTACTGGCTCAACCATTGGAAACCTTACTCTGGCGAATGGATCAATCACAGATTCAAGCGGGGCAATAGACTTCGGAAATGAAACCCTTGCTACTTCTGGTGTGATTACAGGTGGAGGATTTACGATTGGAAGTGCGGCAATTCTGGAAGCTGAACTTGAGATTCTTGACGGGGCGGCAGTTACTACCACAGAATTGAATATCATAGATGGAGACACATCAGCCACAGGGACAACTTTAGTTGCGGCTGATAGAGTCGTAGTCAATGATAATGGTACGATGGTACAAGTTGCGATGAGCGATTTCGAGACATTCATGGAATCAAATCTTGATACTCTTGGAAGCGTTACTTCCCTTGGAACACTCACCGCCTTAACTGTGGATGACGTTGCTATCAATGGCAAAGTTGTTACCATGACGGGATCAACCTCTGATACCGCAGTTTTCACCGTGGGAACGAATGGCACGTTGTCAATCGTAACAACTGATGCAGCAGCGGCAGCGGCTAACATTCAAATTACAGCGGACGGAACTGTTGACATTGATTCAGCAGGAGTTTTAACTCTTGATTCTGGAGCGGCAATTAACATTGAACCCGCTTCTGGATCAGCGATTCTTTTAGATGGAACGATTAGTGTGGATGCGGGAGTAGTTACAGGGGCAACATCAATCACCTCTACCGCTTTCGTCGGGGCACTTTCCACAGCGGCACAAACCAATGTAACGAGTCTTGGCACTTTAACCGCATTACAGGTTGATTATATCAATGCTAACGCTTCCACTCTTACAATTACGGACAGTAGCGATACGGGTGATCTGGCTTCCATAGCGGTAACGACTCATGGAGCAACAACCCTTACGACTACTGACGATGATGCAACTGCGGCACATCTAACATTTGATGCCGATGGAAATATCACTCTGGATTCGGCTACTGGAATCGTTACGATGGAAGATGGTGGGACAGAAGTTCTACGCTTGACTGAAGGCAACTCTGGTGATGTAACGGTCAAACTTGTTACCAATGCAAAGGATTTAATCTTCACAGATAACGGAGATGCTGAAGGCTTTAGAATTTCAGATGCGGCAGCAGGTGTCAAGGTTGCGGGGACTATTGATCTTGGACACGCTACGGATACAACTATTGCACGATCTGGCTCTGGGGCTATTACTGTTGAAGGTAATCAAGTCTATTTGGCAGGGGGAACTGATGTTCCTGTTGCCGATGGGGGAACTGGAGCAAGTTCTCTCACAGCAAACGGAGTTCTAATTGGTAACGGAACTTCAGCAGTTGCGGCTGTTGATTTAAGCACCAAAGGACACATCCTAATTGGTGATGGTTCTGGTAATCCCTCAGCTCTTTCTGTCGGTTCAAATGATTATGTGTTGACCGCTGACTCAAGTGAAGCAACGGGAACTAAATGGGCGGCACTTTCTTCAGCGGCAATCACGGGAACAGCTAACGGAGCGAATAATTACGTTGCAACTTATTCAGCCTCTGCGGCTTTGAATGGTGAAGCGAACCTTCAATTTGACGGGACGGTATTGGGTTTAACAGGGACAATAAAAATTGTCGAACAGGCTGATGCTGAATCTGATACGGCAGGGTCTGGTCAAATCTGGGTCAACACAGCTACCCCGAATGAACTTTACTTTACGACTGATGCAGGAAATGATATTGCTCTTACATCTGGCACGGCGATAGCCGCTCCAGTTACAGCCCTTAACAACGCTACTGCCAATGAGTTGGTAACAGTAGGAAGCACTACTACCGAATTAGATGCTGAATCAGGGCTTACTTTTGATGGTACTACTTTAGATATAAACCACGCATCAGCAGGTGTATTACGATTAACGGGTGCACAATCTGGCTCCGATGGTTCAATAGGGGTTATAGAGGGATATACTACTACAGGTACTGATAGAGTCCTTGCAAAAATTGAATTTCAGCGAGATGATGATGATGCAGCAGGTAGTATCTCATTCTTTGTTGACGATGCAGGGGGGACAGCAGTAGAGAGAGTAACTCTTGATAATAGTGGCAAACTCGGTATTGGGACAACGAGTCCAGATAAGCTGTTACATATTGCAAGCTCTGCCGCAACTGGAGGCACTCTCAGGCTTGAAAGTACCGATACTTCCCTTGCCGCTGGGGACTCTGCGGGGGTAATTGACTTCGAAACACAGGACTCTGGGTCGGCTGGTGTTGGTGCTTATATTGATGCAGAGGCACAGGGATCAAGTGGAGAGATTTCTTTAGTATTTGGAACTGGTTCGGGTGGTTCTGCGGCTGAGAGGATGAGAATCAATGATGTCGGTGATGTTAGTATTGGGTACGGCTCTCCGAAATCTTGGTTGGCAACAAGCCAAGCAGTACAATTTGGTACACAAGGCGCTATTGAAGTTCTGGCGGCTGGGACTGTATACTTTGGCTCTAATTACTATCAGAATGCCGCAGGGTCAAACAAATATATTGGAACGGGTTCTGGTGCTACCAGATTCAGGCAGGGAGGTGGATATTTCTATTTTGATTCTACAGGCGCTTCGGGAGATTCTGATGATGCTCTTAGTCTGTCTACTGTTTTAACAATAAGCGATAACGGTACGTTTACTGGGTCAAGTAGCGCTGATATTTCTGATGTAAGATTGAAAGAAAACATTTCTGATGTAGAAAATGCTCTTGATACAATCAATCAAATAAGAGGAAGAACTTTTACTTGGAAACCTGAAGCTGATATGGCATCAGGCACAAAGTACGGATTAATCGCACAAGAATTGGAAGGGGTTCTTCCAGATTTAGTATACAATGATTCTGGGATAAGAAGTTTTAATAAAGAGGATGAATTATTAGATATAGATGTTGATGAATCCGATATACACGAGTGGTCTAAATCTGTTCATATGTCTGGGCTAATTCCTGTTCTTGTAGAAGCCGTTAAAGAACTCTCAGCTAAAGTAGAAGCTCTGGAGGCTAAATGAGGTGGCAAAAATTGAGGAGTCGTCAGGTGTATCGTTCAGTTTGTCATTCCTCATCCAAATTCTTTCAGCAATTGTGTTGGGCGTTTGGGGGTTTAGTGAACTTAGCAATCGGATCAGCTTTCTTGAGAATGTAGCGGGTAGGCATGGCAAATCTATCGCAGACATTGAGGCGACTATGAGCGAGGCACAGGATAAACCCATCAGCTCTGACCATGTGCAGAATACCTCACTCAGGTATATTGAGGAAAGGATTGCTATCTTGCAGTCAGAAGTAGAAAGATTAAATACTCGGGTGTATGAATTGACAAAGAAAAGATGAACAAATCAATTAAAGAATTGGAAGATCGGGGTCAAGAGTTTGGCAATATGTTTGGCGGCTTTATAGGGATGCTCTGCGTGTTTGCTGTTGTAATGTTTTTTTACGAAGGTTGTAGTTGGAGAAAGGAAAACGGTGCAGACAATATCCTCGCCCCTAAAGAAGAAAAGGAAACTCCAGACCCATCGGAACACAAGTTTCTCCACACAGATTTTTGGGTATTATATTAGTAGAAAGATGTATGGATATGAGAAAATGGATTATCGGGGTCGTTATACTTGTGGGCTGTCAGTTAGAGCCAGAGATAATGTACATCCCCGAGATTCACGAAATCACAGATACGCTTTTCGTCCATGATACTTCATACGTTACAAAGACGGCTGTCTTCGGGCTAACAAATGAAGCTAACCTCTACTTCGTTAATTCTGACACGTTGGGACTCGTTTATTGGTACGCTCTCACGAAACTGGATTCAACTCTTATTGATAGTGTTTTTCTTACTGGTTTCCTCTTTGAGTGGAACTCATTACGCACAAGTGCAACCATGATTGATTCGACAAGAATAGTGGCTTGGTCTGATAATGCACACGGTTGGAATAATCCTTTTGATTATGGTAATGGCGAATTTTATGCGAGTAATAAATGGGCGATCTCTGATTGGTCTGATGGCTTTATATCATATACTATGGCTTTAGAATACAAATAAAACAAGGGAGACAAAATGAAAAGGAGAAAGAAAGAAACAAATGTTCCAACCTTCACTATTAATGAAGAAAATGGTGACAGCACAGAATATAAAGTGACAGATATGAGTGCTGAGAATCAGGAAAAATACAGCCACATCGTGAGTCTCAATAACAAGATGACACAGGCGAGATTCAATCATGCA
>Ga0208030_1001012_pt1 | contig 17684 bp, 9 predicted proteins | sample MalvirDeepMed_M9_FD_184246 | JGI IMG/M metagenome (GOLD analysis project Ga0208030, IMG submission 184246) | Marine viral communities from the Global Malaspina Expedition - Malaspina viral metaG DeepMed_M9 (SPAdes) (version 2) | ecosystem: Environmental > Aquatic > Marine > Oceanic | place...
GCGCGGATGATCCCGATGTTATTAAGGTCGATTTAAGCAATCAAACTACTGATGAAACTAAAGAAAGTGACTCTGACGACTCACGAGTGGCTGGAAGCGATGAAAGTCCCGAGCCCACACAAGAACAAGAAGAAGTACAACCGGAAGGAGAAGTACAAGAAGATGGACCAGTACTAGAGGAAATAACCGAAGAAGATACTGTAACCAGAGAAGAGGTTATGGAGGCTCTTGATGAAGCTGAAGAAACTGGAAAATCTTTACCAGAGAATATTCAGAAGTTAGTAGACTTCATGGAAGAAACTGGTGGAAGTCTTGAGGACTACGTTAGCTTAAATAGGGATGTTAAAGATTTAGATAATCAAGAAGCTTTACTTGAATACTACAAAAGAACTAAACCTCATCTAACGTCAGAGGAGATCAACTTCATGATGGAAGATAATTTCTCATTTGATGAAGACGTAGATGATGAGAGAGATATTAAACGCAAAAAATTGGCCCTCAAAGAGCAAGTTGCCGAGGCCAAGACCTACTTAGACGGGCAAAAGTCTAAATACTACGAAGACATTAAAGCTGGAAGTAAACTTACGGGTGATCAACAGAAGGCAATTGATTTCTTCAACCGATACAATAAAGAGTCAGAGCAGACGAAAAAAATAGCTCAACAACAGAAATCTAGATTTAACAAGAAGACTGAAGAGGTTTTCACCAACGAGTTCAAAGGTTTTGAATACAATGTTGGAGACAAAAAGTTTAGATACAATGTTAAAGACGTAAACCAAGTAAAGGAAACGCAAAGCGACTTAAATAACTTTGTCAGAAAGTTTTTGAACAAAGATAAGATGATGTCAGATGCTAAAGGTTACCACAAAGGTTTATATACAGCTATGAATCCCGATGCAGTTGCTAATCACTTTTACGAGCAAGGTAAGGCAGACGCACTAAAAGAAAGCGTGGCCAAAGCCAAGAATATAAACACAACAGCTAGACCCTCTCATGGAGAAACTAGAGGTGGTATGAAAGTAAAGGTGCTAGGTGATGATTCCAACTCTTTTAAGTTCAAATTAAAAAATAAAAGATAACAATTTAAAAACAATTTAAAATGGCAATTTCTGCAGGCGGAGCGTTAAACACGGTCCCAAATCCAGTCCAAGCCACACTTGCTTCAAACTATGTAGATTTTACTACTGCGGCAACTGAAGGTTGGGCTCAACAATATTTACCAGACCTAATGGAGAAAGAGGCTGAAGTGTTCGGTAACAGAACAATTTCAGGATTTCTATCTCAAGTAGGTGCTGAAGAGGCTATGACGGCTGATAGAGTCGTATGGTCTGAACAAGGTCGTTTACACCTTGCTTACACAGGAACAGTTACAGTGGCAACTTCGGTTATCGCTATCACTGGACACGCTGGAACTAACGCTACTTACGGCGCTGGAACTCACGGTCTACGTGTAGGTGACACAGTATTAGTAGCAGCAAGCGCTGGCGCTTCAGTTACTATTCCTTGTCGTGTTACAGCTGTATCTACTGACGACGTTACATGTCTTCCTTACACACAGGGACACATCACTGAGTTTAGTGTATCTAACGGCGCAGCAGTTACTGTACTTAAGTACGGTTCTGAGTGGGCTAAAGGTTCAGATACTCCTTATACTACTGCTAACGAGCCATCATTTACTTCATTCGTGAACAAGCCGGTTATTATCCGTGACATGTTCCACGTTTCTGGATCTGATGCTTCAGCCGTAGGTTGGGTAGAGGTTTCTGGTGAAGACGGAACTTCAGGTTACTTATGGTACCTAAAAGCTGAAGGTGAGACACGTATGCGTTTTGCAGACAACTGTGAGATGATGTGTCTTGAAGGTGTTGAAATCGCTAACGATACAACTCTAGATACTCAGACTCTTGGTGGTGCTCTACCTCAAGGTGGTACTCAAGGTTTATTTGATGCTATCTCAACTAGAGGTAATGCTTCTTCTGGTATCACAGGTGTTACTGGTGGTGGAGATTTAGCTGAGTTTGACGCTATTCTTGCTGAGTTTGATTCTCAAGGTGCTATTGAGGAAAACATGATTTTCTGCAATAGATCTGTGTCTCTAGCTATCGACGACATGTTAGCTGCTATGAACGGCGTTGGCGCTGGTGGTAGCTCTTACGGAGTATTCGAGAATGACGAAGACATGGCTCTTAACCTAGGATTCTCAGGGTTCCGTCGTGGATCTTACGATTTCTACAAGTCTGATTGGAAGTACTTAAATGATGCTGGAACACGTGGTGCTATTAACTCTCGTGATACTGCTAACGCTATCCGCGGTGTAATCGTACCAGCTGGAGTATCTTCAGTATACGATCAACAGTTAGGTAGAAACATGAAGCGTCCATTCTTACACGTACGTTACCGTGCTTCACAAACTGATAACCGTCGTTTCAAGACTTGGGTTACTGGTTCTGTTGGAGCAGCTACATCTGAATTAGATGCAATGCGAGTTAACTACTTGTCTGAAAGATGTCTAATTACTCAAGGTGCTAACAACTTCATGTTGTTAAACTAAGATAAGTATATTTGGTGAAACTACCTCTCCTTCGGGAGGGGTAGTTTTATATTAATTTTTTTATTATATTATATTATGGCTAAAAAGCAAACAAAAAAAGTAGAGGTCGAAGAACCTCTAGTAGAAGAAACAGTTGTAGTTGAAGCTCCAAAACCGGAACCAAAACCTCAACCTGTTGTGAAAAAAGAACTACCTAAGAAAGATGCTTGGGAAATCAAAGACAGAATGTACATACTTAGAGGTAATAAAAAACCTTTAAGTAAAATGATTAGAGGATCAAACGTTTATTGGTTTGACGAAGAAAAAGGTTACGAGCGAGAATTAAAATATTGCGAAAACCAAAGAACTGTCTTTGTGGATGAGATGCAAGGAGACCAAAGAATGTCGCACATTGTTTTTAGAAACGGTATGCTGCCAGTTCCTAAAGAGAAAACAGTGTTACAAAAAATGCTATCTCTATATCACCCTCACAAAGATTCTATATACTATGAGTGGCAGCCAGAAGAAGTTGCTGCTAGTGAAGTTGATAATATAGAGCTTGAGATCGAAGCTCTTAACACCGCTCAATCTATGGATATTGATCTAGCAGAGGCTGTTTTGAGAGTTGAGATTGGTTCTAAGGTATCAGAGATGAGTTCTAAGGAGCTTAAACGTGATTTACTGCTATACGCTAAGAGAAACCCTAGGTTGTTCTTAGAACTAGCGAATGATGATAATGTAGTACTTAGGAACTTCGGTATTAAAGCTACAGAAATGGGGATACTTAAGTTGTCTTCTGATCAAAGAACGTTCTCATGGGGAAGTAACGATAGAAAGTTAATGACTGTTCCTTTTGACGAGCACCCTTATAACGCCTTAGCCGCTTGGTTTAAGACTGATGAGGGAATGGAGATATACTCCAATATAGAAAAACGATTAAGTTAATAATCATAAACGGTGATGCAACTACCCTTCGGGGTGGTTGCAAAACTACAAAAAAAGAATTATGCCAGTAAGTGTAGACACAGTATATCAAAGAGTATTAGCTCTCACTAATAAAGAGCAGAGAGGATACATAACTCCGCAGGAGTTTAACTTATTAGCCAATCAGGCGCAATTAAAGATATTTGAGTCATACTTCTATCTAAAGAATCAAAGGCAAAGAATAGAGCCTGACCTAAATGTTGAGCCAGATGAAACTGACTTAGCTGAACTTCTAGATAAAAAGCTGGCACCATTCATGTCAACTGAAACGGTTATTGGTGGACATACATATCCAATAAGTATTACAGTAGATATGACCGCATACCCAATATATCAGACTGGAAACGTGTATCTAAATGATGAGCTTTGTCAACGAATTTCAATAGGAGAAGCTAGAAGATTTCTTAGGTCGACACGTCATATGTTGACGACTGCTGATCAAGCACCTATTTATACTGATAACAGAACTACTGGTAGAGATATATTAGTATATGCTGGCAGCAATACAGAAAAGATGGCAAATGTTTCTGTCGAGTGCTTTAGAAAACCCACTATAGTAGAATGGGCGTACGTAGTGGTAAACGGACAAGCGTTATACAATGCTAACTTAGCGGAAGACTTCGAGTTACACGCTAGTGAGGAAGATACCTTAGTTCATTCAATAATGGAGTACGCGGGAGTTATAACTAACAAACACGGGTTATTTACAATAGCAAAGGCTAACTCATCACAAGAATTACAAAATCAAAGCACATAACTAAATGGCCATACAAAGAGCAAACCCGTTCACATATTACGATAACACGGCACCTGACTTTGGAAGCTACAGGTATATACCGTTAAGTGAAGTTATAGATTCTTTTGCCGCTACTTATGTAGGTAAAAATAAACTATGTGAAAACGTCGTGTTTAATGACATTACGTTCCACGCGATTAGAGCTTTACAAGAGTTAAGCTATGACACGTTAAGGAGTACTAAAGATTGGGAGGTGGAAATACCGAGTAGTTTAGTGTTAGTAATGCCAGTGGATTACGTCAATTACATTAAACTATCTTGGTCTGATAGCAACGGAGTAGAAAGAAGATTATATCCAACAGCTAATAGCTCCAATCCATTTAATGTTCAAGAGTCAGTTGAAACGTGGGGAGGTTTTACTACGGATGGCTCCGGTGAAGATTTAGATAGAACTGCAGCAGATAGCGATGGTAACTTTAGTTCAGATACTTGGGGAAATTTTAAAGCCCAAGCTACAAGTGATATAGGTTCTGTTGATGCAGACGACGTAGACGATGAGTACGGAGATTTACTAGGCAATAGATACGGAGTAGACCCTCAACACGCTCAGATTAATGGAACGTTCTTTGTAGACGAAGCTCAAGGTAAGTTTCACTTTAGCTCAAACGTTAGCGGTAAAACGGTTGTGCTTAGATATATCAGCGATGGTTTGGCGCAAACAAGTACAAGTGATCAAACTATAGATCTAACTCAAAGCATGATTCCTAAATTAGCTGAAGAAGCTATATACAAACACATACTATACGGGGTTTTATCAGCAAGATCTGATTCAGACCCAATGCAACTAGCTATGATTAAAAAGGAAAGATTTGCGGAAACAAGAAAAGCAAAACTTAGACTTTCTAATATTAAGCTAGAAGAATTAACTCAAGTACTTAGAGGAAGCTCTAAAATAATTAAGCACTAACACATGGCGGAATTAAGACGTACGTTTACCGGAGGTAGAATGAACAAAGATCTCGACGAGAGACTTGTCCCTGATGGTAATTATACAGATGCTTTAAATATTAAAGTTACTACATCTGATGCTTCTAATATGGGAACTGCTCAGACGTTAAGAGGTAATACTCAACATAACACTATGAATTTATCTAGTGGTTATTACGGTATTACAAATAACGCTACTGTAGTCGGTTCTATTGCTGCGCCAGAAAGAGATTGCATATATTACTTTGTAGCAGACAGTACTGATAATGATATTAAAAAAGATTATATACTTGAATATAATACATTAACAGAAAGAATTGGGTACGTATTTGTAGATATTTTTCAAGTTAACGAGCAGGCAGTGGCAGCCAGTGCTTCGTCAGATAACTTCTTATATATACCTGTTCTAACTATTGCAGATGTAACTAGTAACAACCAAAATATTACTGGCGTTAGGATTGGTATGTTAGTCACTGGTTCTTTAGGTGGTGTTACATACGGCCCATCTGACAACGTTAGAGTGTCTGACATTATTTTTGATACTGGCAACAATAGATACAAAGTTTATTTAGAGCAAGACGGAGTTAGTTTCACACCATCGAATGGAGTAGCTGAAAATAATAATATAAGATTTATAGCTGATAGAGTATTAAACTTCTCATCATTTAGTAACTTCGATGATACGGGTAAAGTCGTAAGCGCTATCAATGTTATAGGTGATTTTATATATTGGACCGATGCTTACACCGAGCCAAAGAGAATAAACATAGAAACTTGTAAGTTAGGTACTGGTGGTACAGAGTATTTAAGAGGCGGGGGTACTGCTGGTTACGCGGCAGCTGATGCTACGCAAACTCATAACACATTCCTTAGTGATACTCCATTTTTCCATACCAGACTAGTGCAATCTATAGGGCAAGTAGGCGGTCAAGGGCAGTTTATATACGAGGTAGTTAGAAAAAGAGATCAGAAGAGAGCTGTGTACATGGACGAAAGCCACGTTACGGTAATTAGGAAAGCTCCAACAGAACCTCTAAATTTAAATATGTTTAGGGCTGCTGACGATAGAGTACCTAATAATAGCACTACTGCTAATGTTGGTTTTACTACAGCTATAAACTGGAGTGCATATAATACTGCTGACACTCCCGTGCTATGGGAGGCTGGTGTTGATGAGCCAACAATAACATTTGATACTGAGATAGATTTTAGAGTTGGTGATATTATATTATTAGCTAGGCAAAGCGATACTGATGACGCCACAACTTTCACCGATTATAGCATAAGAGCTGAAGTTATAGCTTCACCAGTTACAAATCCAAACGAATTATCTACTGGACCCTTTACTATACGTATATTATCTATATCTGGAAATATACAAGATGATGATTTAAAGTGGTATGTAAGGTTAGAACTTACGGACCCATTGTTTGAATTTAAATTCCCTAGATTTTCTTATAGATATAGATACCAAGATGGAGAGTACTCTACGTTTGCCCCTTGGTCACAAGTAGCTTTCCTACCTGGTAAGTACGAATACCATCCAAAAGAAGGTTACAACCTTGGTATGGTAAACAATATAAGAAAAATAACGCTAAAAGGTTTTGTTCCACAAGAAGAGAACATGCCAGAAGATGTTGTTGCTGTAGACCTGTTATATAAAGAAACTGGGGCGCCAGCGGTTTATACTGTAAAAACAATTAAACCTACAGACGGAGGTTCGATATGGCCTGGTGACGAAAATGATTTAGACTATGACGACAACGGTAGAGGAGCTTACACGCTTACTACAGACTTAATACACGCTATACTACCCGCTGATCAGATATTAAGACCATGGGATAACGTTCCTAGAAAAGCTGTAGCTCAAGAGATTTCTGCTAATAGATTGATATATGGTAACTATACTTCTAGCTATACTGTTTCAAAAGATCCTATATTCCAAGTAGGGTTACAGCAGACACCCATAAACAACTTTGTTGATATGGATGGAAGTACTGGCTCTGACTTTGCTTTGCCTTCCGTTAAGTCTATACGCACATATCAAGTTGGGGTTGTATTTAGCGATAGATATGGTAGAGAAACACCTGTACTAACTGCTAAAGGCATAAACAACGAAGGCGACGAAAGCTGGGCTACAGTAAGAGTACCTAAAACAGCAAGTGACACTAGAAATAGGCTTGCTGTTAAATTGTCTGGTAGTGGAGATATTGCTCCGACGGATATTCCATCGTGGGCAGAATTCTATAGTTGGTATGTTAAAGAGACGTCTGTTGAATACTATAACATGGCTATGGACCGTTGGTACCACGCTGAAGATGGTAATATATGGATATCTTTCCCTTCATCTGAACGAAATAAAATAGACTTAGAGACGTTCTTGATTCTTAAAAAAGCCCATGGAACAGATGTAGTGGTACATGATAAAGCTAGATATAAGGTTTTAGCCATAGAGAACGAAGCTCCAGATTATATTAAAACTGAAGAAAAGTCTATAGGTAAACTATATACTAATGGAGAAAAAACTACTTTTGGTAATGCCACTAGAGGATATCCTTGGCAAGATTGGACATACGTTCTTGTAGACGCGGCAGAGTGGAATAACGAGTTTGGTGAACCTAGTTTATGGACGGAGACTTATGATACTTTATCGATACGTTTCTACGGTGCTGGGAAAAAATCTAATCTCTATGAGGTTTCACACTTAAGTAGTGTTGGTACTACTAGTGGTAATAACGTTACCGGTAGTTATAAGGTTAAAATTATTGGTAAGTTTGAGGAGGATGCTGCGTTCACGTCTACCGATGATACATGGGATACTAGAATTGATGGTCTTGCTATGGAGTTAGTACATAACGAAGTAGAGAATAGGCCTGAATTTGATGGGCGATTCTTTGTGAAGTTAGCTAGAGATCAAGTCTTAGAGCAGCACATAATGTCTAGCATAGAGAGAGTTCTTATAGAACAAGGCGATTATGAAGTTCTTGACAGTTGGGGTCTTAGATATATAAATAACAACGGATACCAAAACGCGTACAGCGCAAACGTAGGTATAGAAAACGAAATACCAGAAGACGCTAAAGAATGGGGATGGGGTGATACTGATTATCTTGCTGGTGGTGTTGACACCGGGCTCAACAACGCGCACTTCCAAGGATTTAACGACGCGGATAGCAGTGTTTCTAGAAACCGTATGCAGAGAGCTCACCACGGTTACTTCCATTGGGGCAGTGAACACGTGAGTGATGTACCGGGTACTGACGCTCATGGTGGAATTGAAATAATGAACAAGCTCGTGCATGCAGATCCTATAAGATCTCTTAATGACGGCTTACATGGAAGTCCAGCATACACTACATCAATAAACACAAAGGCTGATGAATTTTGGAGGCAAATGGCTGGTCGTCAAGATTTCTTTATTGATGCTTGCACCGCTTATTCTTGGACTGGCCGGGAGCAAGATAGGCCAGGCGGGTATTTTGGAGGAAATTTATTCCAAGGTCCATTAACACCGTTGACTGAGATGGTTTATGGTACTCTTGAGCCTGGGACTTGGCGAGGCCCGCAAGGCCTAAGCGCCCTAGATTACGCTGGCTGGTTAGCACTCTTACCTTTTGGAATTAACGCTAGAGACGCTGAAGAGAAGGCTTGGCAAGGAGCCCCACCGTGGAATGGACATCCGAACCTAACCGGCAATATGCACAAGGGATATGGTATGCCAAGTAGAGGTATATGGAATGGTGGTAAGTGTATGGATATCTCTTGGACTGGTATGGGCACGGGTTTTAACGGCAGTAATTGGCCAAACAATGATGGTGATCAACCATTCCCTCATCAGCTTAAAGACGTTAACACTGATATCCACCAAGCTGCATGGAGATTTATTAAGAAGCTCGTTGAAGTTGGAACAGTGTTTAAATTTAATAAGGACCCAGATGACACCTTATATACCGTAAGTAGTTTTAAAAACTACCCAGCTTATGGATATCCAGAAGAAGGGCAGGGTAATGCTTTTTTCAGACCAGGTACTAATGAAGAGACGGGAGCTTGGGGTATTAGAAACTTCTGTACGCACGGGCTCATTTCACAGGCGGCAGAGGCACTATTCCATATGGGCTCGAAGGGACAGTATAAGGGTGAAAACATGAGGCAGCGTTGGACTATAATGGTTACGCCAGCTATTGGTAGTGGCCCTAGTGGTTATAGGCCAGACATGGGTACAGCACTAGGAGCTGATACAACTGTAACGGCGTTAAGACACGATGGTACTCAACAGGATGTTATAGAAATAATGACACGCTATACCTCTGAAAGAGAAGGGTCTTACTATACGGATAATCCAGCTGTATGGGAGACTGAACCTAAAGAAGATGTGGAGCTAGACATATACTGGGAGGCTAGTCCTAAGATACCTTTATACGTAAATAAAGAATCTCAAGAGAACTTTATTCAAAGAGGTGACGTGTTTAGGTTTTATGATAACACTGGCTCGCAAGCAACAGAGCAGCTGTACAAGGTATTGAGTTGGACTAACGATAACACAATACAGTTTACTGCTGTTGGCTCTTGGCCTACCACTATTACAGGTACTTCAGCCGCTGTAACAGATCCTGTTATAGAAGTTACAAAAAGAAACCACCATACTTTCCGTATGAAGGTGGAACCCGGGACGTACAACATTGGAACAAGTGTTTTAAAGCTAGTTGGTACTCCGTATACGGATCCTCTAGATCTACCTAGCGCACAACAGCAATACTTAGATTGGAGTAACTGTTATGCTTTTGGTAATGGAGTAGAGTCTGATAGAATTAGAGATGACTTTAATGCACCGCAAATAGACAACGGCGTTAAAGCTTCTACTACTTTAGCTGAGCCAGTTAGAGAGGAGCGTAAAACTAGTGGATTGATATGGTCTGGGTTATACAATGACACATCTAACGTAAATAATTTAAATCAATTTATAGATGGTTTAAAGATAACGAAAGATCTTAATCCTGCACATGGTAGTATTCAAGCTCTACTTAATAGAGAGACTAGATTAGCTATATTTTGTGAGGATAGAGTTCTTAGGGCTGAAACCAATAGAGACTTACTATTTAATGCTGATGGCAATCCTCAAGTGGTTGCTAGTAATGCCGTTGTTGGAGACGTTATCGCTTATCAAGGTAATTACGGTATATCTAAAAACCCTGAATCTCTAGTAGCAACTCCTTATGCAGCGTATTTTACGGATGTTAACAGAGGGCATGTCTTGAGACTTACTACAGAGGGCGTAGCCTCAATTTCAGATGTCGGCATGAGTGATTATTTTGCTGATTTATTTGGTAATGATTTATCTAAGTGTATAGGTTATTATGACGAGCTTAAGAAAGAGTACAATCTAACAGTGCATAAGTACTACTTCAATTGGAGCTCGTTAGTAAGACCTATATCTTCTACGACTATAACTTATGCCGAGACATCTCCTGGTTGGGTTAGCTTTAAATCATTTATAGCCGAAGACGGAGTTACGCTAAACAACAAGTTGTTTACTTTCTATAACGGTCATATATGGAAACACCATGCTACGATGGCTGAGGATGGTTCTAACGTAGATAGAAATAATTTCTATGGAACTGGCTATACGTCTACTATTAACGTACCATTCAACGAGGCACCTCAATCTGTTAAGAGTTTTGGAACCATAAACTACGAGGGTTCAATAGCTAAAATAACTAACTTCGATACCGAAGACGCGCACTTCGCTGGTACTACTACAGATAACTGGCTAACAGGTGTTTACAGTGACAATGACGGTATTGAAGCTGGTAGAACAGTTACCGATGGAGAGTACTATAATATAGAAGACACTATCAATGGTTGGTATGTAGAGAGTATAACTACAAACCTACAAACAACAGGTGTCATAGAGTTTAAAGATAAAGAAGGGAAATACTACGGTAAAATCACTGGTAACGCAACTAATCTAGACAATCTTGACGAAAGAGAATTTTCAGTTCAAGGATTAGGTAGCGCTGTTATGGCTCATAGCAATCCAAGTTTAGGTGAATCAGGTACTATAACGGTAGCAAATAATACTTCTACTACGTACGAAGGTTCTGATGGATCTGGAGGCGCTTGGGACTCTGCCGCAGACAATGACAACTGGAGTGTTAATACTGGCTCGTTTGACGCTACAATTGGTGTAGCAGAGTCCGCTCAGCAAATTGATCTTACTATAAGTCCTACAGCTGTTGGAGGGGGTGCTTCTCCATATAATATTACTGCTTCAAACTTTAAAATTGGTGGTGCTACCGAAGACCCTACAAACACTTGGACTGGTGGAAACGTAGACGGAGATATAATTAAAGTTGTGTTTAGTGACAACAATGATAATGCTGGTACAGTAAATGCTAAAGTATATATCGATAGCTTTACACCAGCTAATTTAAATACGCTCTACGTAGATATTGACGAAGATGCAACTACTCCACCAACTATAACTGAAGATAGAAACGTTTGCCTTAGAGTAAATCATACACCTGCTACAGGTTCTTCTGCTGCGTATACTGACGTAGATGGCACTACGATTGCAGAGTCTATAGATTATGACACAGCTAGTTTATATAGAAGTAAGCACTCTGGAATAGTGCAGAGTGACACAACAACGCTGGTCGCTAAATACACTTTTACAGCTTCAGCTGGCTATGTATATAATACTATGCCTACAGTAACGTTCAATAGTCTTAGTAGTAACACTACGTCTGAAAACTACGAAGGATGTTATACATCTAGTATAACGCCAACATATGTTTCTAGTAGTAGCAATATTAGTTCTTTTATAGTTGAAATTAGTTATACCCCGCCTAGTAATCCGTTGCTATACCCAGATCCAATTATAGATGATTTCTGCAAGCAGCAGCACAGTGCGTTTATTAGTTATAGCGTAGTTAGCACTACTACTAATAGGGTGGCAGATAATACTATTACCACCACAGATATTCCATCTGCAGCACCTTATTATGGAGGCGCAATACCTATCACTGTATATGGTACAAGTGGTGCTAAATATAGAATATATGTACAAAAGAAAACTAGCTTAACAGACGCGGCTACAGTTGCCAGCGGATACTATAATTGGCCAGACGCTAAATTTTCAACAGTCGATGTTTCAGGAGAGAACAATCAGTTGGTTGGTACTATAGATGCTAATGGAAGAAATAGGCACGTAGTAAAACTTCCTGAGGTAACAAGCGATACTAGGTATGATGTGTACTTAGATAACGTTACAACTGGTACTAGAGCTACATTAGGTTCGTCGATCCCAACTGTAGACGGCGACGCTAGTATAACGCAGTACGGTACTAGAACCGCTACCTTCGCGCCAACCACCTATGATGCCAGCTTGTATGGAACTTTACCTGCTAATGTTACTATTACAAGACCTTATAGTTATGATGGGGTTATCGGAAAAGCAGTTTACTACGAAACAAAAGTTACTTCTGGTCCAGCATCTTCAGCTTCAACTAGGCTAATTCTACAAAAAACTAAAGCTGCTACTAGAAAAATGCAAGGTATTAAGGCTGGTCAATACGTTATTGGTTCTGGCGTAGCACACAATACGACGGTTGTTGATATCAAAGAGAACATCGTGACTTTAAGCGCTGCCGCTACAGTTACCGCAGGTACTGTTTTAACTTTTGTAAAAGCTAACGCTGCAGTCAAACCATTCTCGTTCGCTATAGTAGAAAATGGTGACGGTGATGATTTAAGCGCTACTGCTGGAAAGACTCTAGAAAATCACGTTGGTGGTTTTAGAACAAGTTTCGTAGCCGCGGCTAACGGAGCTAGAACTAATTCTACCGTAGTTTTAGATAGCACGGTTGGTATATACGCTGGTATGTCAGTTAGTGGTGATAATATACCAGAAGGTACCGTTGTATCTAGTGTTACTAATAGTACAACTATTGTGCTAGATAGAACAGTAACCGTTACTGATGATCAACCACTTGGTTTCTCTGGAGGCGATTACGCTAACTCTGGTATTAAGATAATTGATATGCAGCTTAACGTTGCTGGAGCCCCAACGGTGGCTACTATATCTGGCTACTTGAGAGTCGATCGTATAGATAACACAATCACACATCCAATTTACATAGACAATATAATTACATCAGCTTAATATGCCATCAATAACATTAACATTCTCGGCGCCACTAAATGTGTCTTGCCAGGTAGGTGATACAGCTTATTACGTAAATACAACTGCTGACGGTGGGTTTACTAAGAACAGTACTGACGTTGTAGAAATAGGACAGATAAGACAAATAAATAACGCACAAACTAACACACCGGTTATTATATGTGATACTACAGCACCTGGAGATCTAAACGGTTTAACTAGGTTTATATTATTTAGTAAAGATAATAAAGCTAACCTTAGTTCTATATTAGGATATTACGCTGATGTTAGGTTTGTAAACGACTCTACAACTGAAGCTGAATTGTTTTGTGTTGGTACAGAAGTCTTTGATAGCAGCGGCTTCCCTAGTCAATAGTGGTAAATAAGCTCTAAGAAGTGTGACTATATTAGTATAATTCAATTAAATATGAGCGATAATAACACACTAGAAATATGGTCTAAACTAGAGTTAGCTAAAGACTTCAGGACAGTAGTTCCGCAGATCGAAAGAAATCTTGCTGATATAGCTGATGGGAAAAACATAATAGCTACAGAAACACCAATGAACGAAGGTTCAGCGTTAGCGCCAATAGAACACTTCTTTATGGATGGTGTTTATATTAGAGAGATGTCAATGATTAAGGACACTCTTTATTTTGGTGCTATACATAAGCAATTGCATATGTGCTTTTTATTAGAGGGTAGAGTAAGCGCAGCGTCTGAGCATGGGGTAGTAGAATACACTGCTCCTTGTTATTTTGTGTCAACACCGGGTGTCAAAAGAGTGGTGTATGCTTACGAGGATTCTAAGTGGTATAATATACATAAGAATCCTAGTAACACAAAAGATTTAAAGGAATTAGAAAAACAAACGGTAGTAATGAGTTATGAAGAATATGAAGACTATATTAAAAATAAATAATTATGGGGTATTATAATATAGCGGTAGCAGCCGTAAGTATTATTACAGCCGGAGCTGAAGCCATAACTGCTGCTAGTAAAGCTAAGGAAGCTAGCGAAAGAGCTGCGGACGGTATGGCGAGATTACAGGCTCAGCAACAAGCTCTAGCTAACATGGATACTAGTAATCCATTTGCTGATATGGATAATGCTCTAGAAGATTTAACAATCAACCAGCAAGCTATGGAGTACGAGCGTACACAAATGCTTCAGTCTCAAGCTAACATAATGGAAAAGTTTAGAGAGACAGCGGGTAGCTCAGGAGTAGCTGCGTTAGCGCAATCTTTGGCTCAACAAGGGCAACTGCAAGCTCAAAAGTCCGCTGCTACTGTAGGTGAACAAGAAGCAAGGAATAATTTACTAGCCGCTCAAGAAGCATCTAGAATACAAGGTCTTGAACGTCAAGGTGATATGATGTCTAGACAAATGCAGTTTGGTTTACTAGAGTCTCAAATGGGTATGACTTTACAAGAGATCGCTATGGAGAGAGGCTTAGAGTACGGACTTGGCCAGCAAGCTGCTAACGCTGCTACGTCAGGTATCGGTGGAGTAGGAGAGCTATTTGGTGCTTTAGAAGAAGGTGGTGTTTTTGAAGGATAATAATAATAAATAAGTAAATATAATTATGGCAGAAAAAACTTCAGGTGATATATACCGTCTTAGAGCTAGTACTTTAGCAGGGTACGGAACTCTAAGCCGAACTATGCAAAGGCAATTCAATGATCCAAATAGAATTACACTATCAGATATAGGTGAATCTATTGGAGACGAAATAAGAACATTTGGTCAATTTAAAGAAGCAGATGACGAGATTGATGATCTGTTAACTCAAGTTGAAGATACTTCTTACGCGGATTTTGAGGGTGATATTGGTTCTATAAGTGATAGAGGCGGAGCAGTGCTAACCACAGAGCAACACGGTCAAATAAGAGGCATACTAACCGATCTAAAGTCTGATAATTACGATGCCTACTATAACGGAGACAAAGGTGATATCGAGGCTGTTGAAGGGACAATGACTAAGATGCAGCAGGGTATACTAGGTTGGTTGGAAGTGGGTGAGGCTTTACCTAGCATACAGCAAAACGCAGGGTTCACAGCTGGAATGACTGCTCAAGAACAACATGTTATAGGCGAGGTGGCGTCGGGTAGGAGTGAACTTAAAATGGACGCGGATAATAATTTAGTTATGGCTGTTACTATGCCAGATGGTGAGGTGTTAGATCTTACTAAAGCTCAATTCGATAGTATAGTAGCCGAGAATGTAATGCAAACAGACTGGATTGCTAATGAAAATGATAGACTATTAGCGTTTGGCATGGGTGAAGGGGATTTCGATACAGAAAAAGCGTATGCAGATAACAAGAAGGTGCTAACGAGCAAAGGCGCACCTAAACTATCTTCATTGCTAAGAGACAAAGGTGTGGTTGCAGGTACAGATCAAAGCGTAAAGGAGATGCTTAAGGATCATCCTTCGCTAAAAGACATGAAAATACCAGTTAATTCTGAAACAAAGAAATACAACACCGATGGTGACGATTTTATTACTATAAATGATTTTGAAGCAGACGACTACGAGTCGTTATGTAAACTACTTGAAGCTAAGCCTGATTTAGCTTATGGTATAATTGCTGAAATGATAACGCTTCAGCAAGCTAAGATGCGAAATCAAAATAAAGTAAAGGAAGACAAGAAACAAGAGCAAGCTGGCGTAAAACCACAGGATCCAACACTAGTTTCGACAGAACAACCAGGAGCTATACAGGGAGTATCAGCAATAACACCTCGTTCTATTTACCAGGAAGCGGTTAAGAAAGAGGGTGCGCAACAAAGTAGGCTTAATATTGTAGATGACTTAAGAGAAGGGGAAAGGGAAGAGGATATTAAAGCTGGTATAATCGGTATTAAAGATGAGCCTACGAAGGCTGAAAAACCCTTAGACGAAGCTTTATCGGAACTTGGAAACACTATTTATATTGGCAATAATATTGCATCGCTAAAAGAAAGATTTAAGCGTCAAGCCAAATTAGTGGGCATGAGCGATTCAGATATAGAAAATATATTTAGCGGTGTAAATCCAACAGGCGTTGTAATTAAAACTAAAGATGGTAAATATGAAGTTAGACTAGCAAGAGCTACTGATAAGAAAGACGTTCTAAAAGAATCTAGAGAATTAACTCAAGGAGAGAAATAAATATAGCAATATGAATCCAGAATTAGAGTTATTAGTTCAAGAAAAGATTGATACAGCGGAGGCCGCTGGAGTGCCTATTCCTGTGGAAGAAATAAAAGCTTTTATTTTACAGTGGGAAGAGGACAACCTAGTTGAAGCTGATCCGCTTGAAGATACCGCAGTTGAAGAGAAGCTTCCAGAACTTAAAATCGTAGACAATGTACCTGGCGATAACTATCAGTATAAAAGAGAGAACGGTATATACTACTATAAGGTAAATACGGATACTAACTGGAGTGAGGCTACAGGCACCGCCGCTACCACAATAGCTACAAAGCACTTTCCAGAATACGGGGAAGGGTTCGATACGGACTTTAGCGAAATACCTTCTAAGGCTATATATGATTTAAAGAAGCAACTACAAGGTCCTACGATGGTTGAAGTAGACGAAGATGGTATCGAGACACACGTTGCTAATAATGCTTCTAATATAACTGTGCGAGATGGTCTTGCTACGTCTCCATTATTTCCACAATTACAAGCTAGCGCGCTATATGGCGGTGATGACACTTACGTGTCTTTACCTAATGGTGAAATGAATATTATAACGCCTGACCGAACAGCTGCTACAAGTGAAGGAACTGACAAAGCTGTAGATTGGGCTAAAGAATTCTATAGTGACCCAGAGAATGCTAAAAAATCAAGGCACGCCTACTGGTCGTTGTTTGAGATGGATGACACCAATGCTAACACACTTAATAACGTAGACGGATGGAATAAAGCTATGGCTAAAGCTGGGTATAAAGTAGAAGAAGTTGCTGAGTCAAACATGCCCGAGTACACTAAATTTGGCGCGTTAACCTACGAAGCCTACGATGTACCTAGATATAGATTAACTAAGAATGGTTTTCCTCAAGGGGAGGATATGACTAGGCAAGAGCTTCAAAAGTATTTCTGGAATAAAGTTGACGAAAAAGAGTTAATACCTGTTAAGCAATTTATATACAGTCAAAAAGCGGAAGTTGCTGATCTATTAGAGACTAAGTTAGGCGATTTTAAAGATCAATACTACGTAACAGAAGATAACATATTCACTAAAGCTGATGAAACAGTGTATGCTACAGGTGCTTATGATTTAGCATTTGGTGGAGAT
>Ga0208030_1001016_pt1 | contig 17660 bp, 18 predicted proteins | sample MalvirDeepMed_M9_FD_184246 | JGI IMG/M metagenome (GOLD analysis project Ga0208030, IMG submission 184246) | Marine viral communities from the Global Malaspina Expedition - Malaspina viral metaG DeepMed_M9 (SPAdes) (version 2) | ecosystem: Environmental > Aquatic > Marine > Oceanic | place...
GCTCCAACTAATGCGGCAACGGGAGAACCTGAGATAACCGTGGCCACTATTGAATGTTCGAAGCTTGAACCCTCAAACCCTCGCTTTGCAGAACTCAGCGGCATGTGTGCCAAAGCCGGCCATGCAACCGCCGCGCAACAAGCACAAGCCAAAGTGAATGAATGTCATCTCCAAAGCTTCGGCGCCGGCGTCAAGAAGGCATTGGTATGCCCTGAAGGCGCTGTCCCCACGGCCGCCCAGCTAGAGGGCGCCCGCATCACCAGCACAGTAACGCGTGCAAGTCGCCCCGCCGGCGTGAATGTGACGTGGCCGGCCAAGTCACTCCCAACGCTCAGGCAAGTCCGCGCCGCCGAGCCCGATAAAAAATAATGAAGGTAGTAATTAATGGCAAGTAGATACAAAGGAAAAAAAATCTTCACGAATGCTAGCAATTTGTATACAGACTTCTTTCATGAAAGAAAAATTAGTTATGTGAATCAATATTTGACTCCAACGCTTCCTTTCATGGAATCCAAATACCGTGCAAAGATCTCCGCTATTCCTCACATATGGGGAATGGGCGATAGATACTACAAACTTGCCGATCAACACTATGATGATCCCACTTATTGGTGGATTATTGGTTGGTACAATCAAAAGCCATTAGAAAATGATCTTGTACCCGGAAGCGTCATACACATTCCAATACCACTTGATACTGTATTGGTGTTTATAAACCGGGGAAAGATATAATGTCGATCTTTGATGAGCTTCAATCTGCAACGAAGGGAACGTTAACAAACAACAGCGAACTTTTCGCAGAATTATTTTCACACGAACCATCTAATCCACATGAGGTTAAACATCGCACACCCCTCGATATTAATAATATTTTTATCTCTGATTTTTTATCAGATTTTGATAGAATCAAAGGCAATCTTGGTGGAATTACGCAAGACTACAAAAACTTTATTCAATTGCCAGCACAAGAAGAATATTCTCTTTTTTTAAACAAATTGACATCAGTGGATAAGGGACAATCTTTGCTTGAAAATGTTCCTCGTTCTGTGTTGGGAGACCTGCAACCTTATATCAAACTTTTTTTGACATATGGGATGAGCGAACAAGATTATGTAGAACTTCCTTTGCTTTTTAATAATTTCAGCCCCAAATCTGAAACTGAAAACATTGAAAGTTTCTCAGAAATAACGAGGTCTAGAGCAGGCCGAGGTGTTGGCTTTAAGTCTTTTTCTTGGGACTTCCTAGGAACTCATCCAGGAGAAATACAACATATTATTCAGTGCAAACTAAGATTATACTGTGAATCTCCTCAAGCTCTTTTTCATATGTACCAAGACGATGAAAAAAAATATTCCTACAGCTTTGCTAGTTTGCTGTACAGAAGAAAAGACCGCGAAGGCGGCAAAGTAAAATATACAGAAGATATCTTAGAAACTGCTGGACATGGACTTGACAATCATCTAAATTTTGATCAAAGAGATCATAGAGTCAAAATTGAAATAGGGTATGCGCTTCCAAGTGCAGGCAGATTAATTGATGCGTTTGTGGAACAGGGTTTTGTTGGCGATCCCAAAAAAGCAGCAAATGATTTTAGAGAAGCCATGCAAGAGAACAAAGTATCGCTATATTTGAACTTAACTAAACATACTTTCGTTCCCATTTTTTCATCAAATGATTTTTCTTTTGAAATGGAAATAGATTTTCAAGGCTCCATTGAGGCTGCTTTTGAAAGTGACGATGCCAATATTTTGATAGAAAAAAATCCAGAATATGAAAGTATAAAAAAAACCATTGATCGGGAGTATGCTAAGTTTGTAACAAGAACAGATCATTTAAAATATTTAACCAGGGAATATGCAGAAGATGTAACTTATTGGGATTTGGGAAATTTTTCTGGTGCTACTGAAAAAGAAACAAATGAGAATATTAAAAAGGAATATGACAACTTAGTGGCAGACGAAATCGCGACTTACGCTACTTTTGATAAGAGATCCGGCCCGGGCCACACCCGCTCCATCGCCGGCGGAACAGGATATCCAAGTATTGAGTCTAATAAAGATGCAGCCGTTAAACATATAAAAGAGTTTCTAGAGACCAAAAATACAATGAAGACTCAAGAACGAAAATTGTTTTTGAATCAAAGCAGTCGCCTTGAAAGATATAGAAACATTACCTGCAAACTGAATAACAAACAAAAAATTTATAATATTAAAATTAAAAATAAGTTTCTTGAAACATATTTTGAGAAACGCAAAGGTTTTGTTAATCAAGAAACACTTAGTGAAGAGGCCGTGGAGGCTGCAAAACAGATGATTGCTAGTTCGGGTAAAACGGAAGAGGAGAAAAGAAAACTTAAGCGAAAGATAAGAGCCTCTCAAAAGGGTAGAGAGAGTCGTGCCAATTCGTATGAAACGCTTTCTAATTATTTTTTTGGAGAATCCAAAACTACAGCTGATTTTCAAGCAGATAAAGAAAAATTAGACGTAAAGATAAGAGATAGAATTGCAAAGCCAATGCTTGCAGATGCGGCAGCACGCAGAAATCCCAATGTAAGCGAAGAAGAGTACAGCAGATTTATAAAGAATGAAATTAAGCCGGATTCTATATTGGGAGAGGGGACTTATTTTTTATATTGGTTTTACTATGGTGATTTGCTAGATACCGTTTTAGACATTCTTACAAACGACAAAATTAGGAAAGATATAGACGTGGATTTTTGGACTACGAAAGATCTTGAAGGCAGCTTTAAGATAGTTTTGGGCAACATACATTATATAGATCGACAAACAGGTCAAAAAAGACTTATAAATATATCTAAAGTTCCAATATCACTAGAACTTTGGGAGGATTTTTGGCACAAATTTGTTGTTACGAAGGGCAGAGAAGTATATTATTTTAAAAATTTTTTAAGGGATACATTTTCATATTTGGTTAAAGCTGCATTAACGAATAGCGCTTTGCTTCCAGGAGAACCATCAGTCCCCCTGCGCCCGAGCATAAGTTATATTGATGTTTCACCTGAAAAATTTGATCAACACTATCAAATTGTCCAGTTATCTAAAGTACAAGAAAATCAAGCTTACTATATCACTGACAGTTCCGTGGCATTGGGTGACACCTCGATAGGCATGGGAGGCACAGGAACTATAGAGTCTGGATTGGCTCTAGAACAAGGAACGCCATGGATACCATATACAACCTCTACTCTAAAATCGGCAAAGTCCGATCAAAGAATATTGTATATGTTTAATGGAGCAACACCAGTAGGCTTTCTAAAAGGAGACGAAGGGAAATCAGAAGATAATGAAATTGGAATATATCACGTAGTTGTTGGACAACAGAATACTCCTTTATCTCAAATATCTTTTCAAAAATATGATCAGCCATACTGGATAGAAGCGAAAGCACATAAGAGTGGATATTTGCAAAAGAATTTACATTTTAGTGAACCATACAGCTGTAATTTTTCAACTTACGGATTAAGTTTTTTGAGACCAGGAACACTTATTTATATTAGATTTCCTGTAGCATGGCTGGGTTCTCCACAGATGCCTGGTTCGCAGGCGCAAGCTTTAGGATTAGGTGGTTATTTTCAGATGTACAGGACTTCTCATATGTTGACTCTTTTGCCTGGAGGAGGGAAGCTAGATTGGCTAACAGAGGCTACTTGTTGGTGGGAGAATTTTGGTGGAACTGAGAAGAAAGCAATAGGAACCAAACCGTAATGTCCACAATTGAAATATTTGAAGAAAGATTAGATTATAAAAATTTTGATGGCTCTCTTTTAGGCATAGAAAGTTTTGAAAACTTTGAACATCCAAACCCAATTGATTTTTGGTATGATAAACATTTTTATGGAAGAGTAAATGAACAAAACGATATTGTTTATATTTCTCAAGAGATGTTTGGCTCACTGGATGGAAGAATGGTACCAATATCAGATGGCAAAGGAACATCTGTTTATGCAGTTGATTTTGTTGCCATGGCATTTAATGATTTGAAGAGAAGGATTAACACTATTGCTGCTACAGCAGGAAGATTTGCATACCCGTCACTAGGACTGGAAAGTCTTTTTAATAGTTTTAAGGCTAGACGCGGGTTTGCACACGTTGATAATTTGTACGACGCATATGTTGATACCTATTTCAATATTTTTTTAAAAAGTTATTTGCGTCCAACTTACCGCGATAAAAAAATTACAAATTTTAATGATTTTTTACATTTTTTTGTTGAGTTTGCAAGCAGCGTTTCAAATCAAATGCCCTTTACGAAAAGCGGGTTCATAAAATCAAATTTTTGCTCTCCTTTAATAAGTGGATTGGTTATAGAGGTGGACTTCAAAGATCACAATGATGATGATGCCAAGGGCATATATATAGATGATACTGGATTTGAATTTTACCACGAAATTGCCAAACAATATGGCTTCTACGTAGACAAGAATGCTCCATGGCGTTTAGTCGCTAATATTTCTTCGCCACAAATGCAGAGGTATTGGATTCGCGGGACACTTGAGTCCACCTTACCGGAGTGGGAGGAACCAACTATTCCGGAAGGCGCTCCAGAAAATTGTAAACCTGAAGACATGGATGCGGATGAGGAAGATCCAGTCGAAAAAGAGAAGCACTTCCCTCAAAGATTTCTTCAGCCAACATCGGTTGGTAATTTTTTCGAAACGTACTATGAAAAGTCTTATAAGCATGATATTAATCTTATGGGAGATAAATTAGTTAATTTTTATAATCAATACGTTTCTTTATACCCCAACATAGTGATAGATAAAGATTCTAGTTGTTGGCAAAAGATGTCACACGAGTCAAAGGTGGGGCTTTCGCCTTCTTCTGCACACAGAACGCTATCAAGAGAAGTTATAATTAGAGAACCAGTAACCGAAGAGGAACTATCTAAAATTAAGCCTATAGATATGTTTAATATATATTTAACAATGAGAATGAAGGAAGAAGCAGCAGAGATGCCAAAAGCAGAGTTTGATGAAACAATAAGAAACGCATTGAGGCGCTTTAAACATATAGACAATAAAAGTCTTGACAATGGAGCCGCAATGAGTTATATTAATAATGCAATAAAAGGTTTTTTAACAAAGCCGGGGATAGTACTTCCGTTCGCTCTTTCTGGAGAGGAAGGAAAGCTTGTTCCTACTAGTGCTGAAGGATCATCGTATTAGCAAGGTTAACTGATGCTGTTCCAAACGTTGGATAATAAAAATAAATGTATAGGAGTGTACTATGACGGAGATATTTACTTTAATGGTGAACTTCCTGAAGGAATTAGTAAAACATGGAGTTATTCTTCTTTTCTCGGGAATAGAGAAATTGGATACGGCTATCTGCAATGTGGTGGCAAGTCTCTTGACCTCGTTTGTCCCCCCGATGTAAAAGATGATTGGGATGCAATTAATAATAAATTAAAAGCTTTCATGAGATCGATTCATCTGTCGAAAATTTCTTTGGATGACAACTGCTTCTATGACTTAGTGCCAGAGAAATTTTTGTTAAAATACTGTGAAATTAAAAACCGAATCACAAAACACGTTTTTGAAAATATTTTGCCGCCAAAAAATCTGAGATTTTTGACTTTATTAACGAAAGTAGTTGAAGAGATAAATCAACAAAAACTAAATATCGATGTCAATAATCTAAAACCATTTCTTGCCGAGGATAAGGCTAGAAAATGGAAAAAGAAAATTAAGAACATTTCGCCATACATAAAGTATGATATTTTTGGCACAAAAACAGGAAGACTGACAACAAAAAAGTATAGTTTTCCGATTCTTACTTTCCCGAAAAGATATCGTTCAATTATTAAGCCAAATAATGATTTGTTTGTTGAGCTAGATTATAATGGGGCAGAACTTAGAACTCTACTAGCTTTATCAGATAAGAGTCAACCAACAGCTGATATTCATGAGTGGAATAGGAAATTTTTATCAGACAATAAGATTTTGTCGAGACAAGAAGTTAAAAATTCCATTTTTGCATGGCTTTACAACTCAAAAAAGCATTCAAACGAGAAAATATTGACAAAAATGTACGACAAGGAAAAGGTTTTGGACGATTATTGGGATGGCGAAACTGTAAAGACGTGTTTCAACAGAGAGATAACAGCGGATAAACATCATGCGTTAAATTATATTATTCAAAGCACATGTGCTGATCTTATTTTACAAAAAATGATTAAAATTTATGATATACTAGAAGACAGAAAATCTAATGTTGCTTTTTGTGTACATGACAGCATAGTTATTGATTTACACGTAGACGATAAGCACCTCATGAAAGATGTTATAGATGAATTTTCAAATACAAGATTCGGCAAATTTAAAACTAGTGTCAAAACTGGTAAGAATTTTGGTGATTTAAAGGAGTTATTTGTGTAATGGATACTATTATTGGGCTAGGACAAACTGGCTGTAATATTGCTGGCGCATTTGCGCAACATAAGCAATACAAAATTTATAAAATTGATCATGGTCTAGATGGCTTCAGACAGGACGGGAATTATAAAATGCCATGGCAAGACAGTCCGGAAAGGTATGAAAAAAACTGTCCAGACTTGAATAAATTTTTTAAAGACGTAGACGGCGAAATACTTTTTATTGTTGGAGGAGCTGGAAATATATCCGGAGCTTCTTTAAGTGTTTTAGAACATTTACAACACTGCGATATAAACGTTTTATATATCAGACCAGAGATTGAGTCTTTGGGAGCAGTTAAAGCTAAGCAGGAGTGGGCTGCTTTTAATATATTACAGGAATATGCAAGATCTGGCGTGTTCAAAAGGATCTATCTTGTCAGCAATCCGTATGTTGAAGAACACATTGGAAACATACCCGTCATTGGTTACTTTGATAAAATAAATGAAATGATTGTTTCTTGTTTACACATGATCAATGTATACAACCACAACGAATCAGTTATCGATACTTTTTTTGATCCGATGGATGTTTGTCGTATTTCTACGATTGGTTTTTACAACGAAGAAACAAATGAAAATAGATTACTTTTTCCTCTTGACAATATACGAGAAATGCGCTATTATTATGCTATCAATAAAGAAAAATTAGAAAATGATGGCGAAGTCATGAAAAAGATTCGAGAACAAACAAGGGATAAAATTAAAACTTGTTACGGAGTGTACGCAACAAATTACGAACAAGATTACGTTTACACAGTGGCACACACTTCATTAATTCAACAACAAAAAAAGTGAAAAAAACACTTGACAAACAAAATTCATTATGTTACTATGAATATAGCAGGATGAGAAATTAGTCATTCTGACTCTACTCAAACAAAGGAGAAATGATATGGGTATTGATATGGAAAAAATGCGCTCACGCCGAACCGCATTAGACAATAGAAATGGCAGCAACCGAGAGGTTTTTTGGAGGCCGCAAGACGGAGAGACAACGATTCGAATCGTTCCTACTCCCGATGGCGATCCTTTCAAGGACTACTGGTTTCACTATAACCTGGGAAACACTCCAGGTTTTTTGAGCCCAAAGAAAAACTATGGGGAAGATGATGCGCTTGACAACTTTGTTCGCAAGCTTTATAAAGAAGGCACAGAAGAAAGTATCAAGATGGCAAAGTCTTTGTCAGCTAGGCAGCGTTTCTTTGCTCCCGTGGTAGTTCGCGGAGAAGAAGATAAGGGTGTGCGTATTTGGGGATTTGGTAAGATGGCTTATGAAAAGCTCCTAAACCTTGTCCTCAATCCTGAGTACGGCGACATTACAGATTCCGAAACCGGAACAGACCTTGTAATTCGCTATGGGAAGCCTGCAGGGGCTTCTTTCCCTCAAACTGAGATTACTCCTCGCCGTCGTCCTTCGTTGTTATGCGAAGACGAAGCACAGTGTGCTGAATGGCTGGACACAATCCCAGATTTGGATTCGCTCTTCGAGCGAAAATCTCCAGGAGATGTCGAAACTATTCTTGATGAATATTTATCGGGAAATGTTGATGACAGTCCCTCTGATAATGTAGAGAAGTACAAAGTTGAATCAGGAGATTCAGTAGATAAAGCTTTTAGCGAGCTTCTTTCATAAGTTCTCTCTCACCCGCAGGGAGGCATGGGGTCACAGATGTCTCAACTTACTCACACACAGGAGGAAATACCATGAGTAACAACAACAACAACAAAAGCGGATACGAACTCCGCACCGACCTATTAGGTATGGCAATCGGCATTTTGGGCGACCAAAGGTCTCGCCAATTTGATAATGAATGTCTGAAACCGGAAGGCCAGAGAAATTCTGTTCCGCCTTACGCGACTGACGACGTTCTTGATGTTGCTGAAAAGCTATACAACTTTGTTCAAAAGAAGTAAATAGCAAAAAATCCGCAGGGAGGCATGGGGTCACAGATGTCTCAACTCAAAATAATAAAAGGATAAAATTAGAATGAGTAAGAAAACAAAAAGCAAGAAAGTAAAAGAAGGAAATACAGTAAGTATACACTACGTTGGAACACTTGATGATGGAACTGAATTTGATAATTCCCGAAATCGTGATGAAGTAATGTCCTTTGAAGTGGGAACAAACAAGTTAATTTCCGGTTTCGATAAAGCCCTAGCCGGTATGAAAGTGGGCGAAGTTAAAAGTATTAAGTTAGCTCCAGACGAAGCTTATGGGAAGGTTGATCCTGAAAATTTTCAAACTGTATCACCTTCAGCTTTTCCTCCAAATTTTCAACTTAAGGAAGGGCTCATGGTGCAAGGGACGGCTCCGGGTGGGCTTCCAGTGACTGCTACAATTAATTCAATTGGACAAGACGTTGTTGTTCTGGATTTTAATCATCCTCTGGCTGGTAAAAATTTAAATTTTGAAATTGAACTTTTGAATATACAAGAAAAAGAAAATTAAGAGTTGGTCATGGCAAAAAAAGTTACGAACAAAGCAGGTAAACTTTCTATGGCGGATATGCGCGGCCTTATTAATAAGAAGGCCGGCATGTCTGTCGCACATAATTTAACTGAAGCTAATCCAACAGAGGTGAAAGATTGGATTCCAACCGGCTCTCGTTGGCTGGATTCAATTGTTTGTCGAGGGCAATTAGCAGGTGTCCCAATTGGAAAAATTGTTGAAATTGCCGGTTTAGAATCTACCGGCAAATCTTATATGGCTGCTCAAATTGCGGCCAATGCCCAAGCTATGGGTATCGATGTAATTTATTTTGATTCTGAATCAGCCATCGATCCTGCATTTCTTGAGCGGACTGGATGTGACTTAGAAAGCTTGCTTTATGTTCAGGCACAGAATGTCGAATTTGTTCTTGAAACAATCGAAGACTTGCTTGCCAATAATGATAATCGTATGCTTTTTATTTGGGACAGCCTTGCCTTAACTCCATCCATTAGTGATGTTGAGGGAGACTTTAACCCACAATCTTCCATGGCTGTCAAGGCTCGTATTTTAGCTAAAGGAATGTCTAAACTGACAGTGCCTATAGCTAATAGTCAATCTACATTTCTCGTTCTTAATCAGCTTAAAACAAATATTACTAGAAGCCCTTCTGAGGCAATGGTTGAACCCTACATGACGCCTGGTGGAAAGGCTATGATTTATGCTTATTCTCTTCGTGTCTGGCTTACAGGAAGGAAGGCAAAAGCCAGCTTTGTGCTTGACGAGAGAGGATTTAGAACAGGTTCAGAGGTTAAAGTTACTCTCAAAAAAAGCCGCTTTGGGACTCAAGGCAGGCAGGCCAGTTTTAAAATTCTTTGGGGCGATGAAATCGGTATCCAAGATGAAGAGAGTTGGTTTGAAGCCATCAAAGGATCTGTTCATCTTAAACAAAGCGGAGCGTGGTATTCTTTAGAGTTCGATGATGGAACAACAGAAAAGTTCCAGCCATCTAAATGGAAAAATACGTTGACAAACAAGAAGTTTCGTGATAGAGTATTAGAAATAATGGATGAAGAAGTCATCCTTAAATTTGATAAGCGACAAGGCGAAGCAGCAGATTTTTATGATATCGAAAATGAAAATATCGAAGAAAACACAAAGTTATCTGTCGTTGGCCAGGAGAATGGCACAACAGAGTGATGAAGCTCGTACGTGTCATGGTGCTGTATTGGTAAAAGGTGGCAACATCATAAATGCCGCACACAACAAGTGGTCTTACTCCTCTTTTGGGAAGAGGTTTCGCGAGAGAGACAAAGGGATATCAACGCTTCATGCAGAGCTGGCAGCAGTTCTTAACTTAGACAGATCCATAACGCAAGGAACAGATATCTACGTTGTTAGAATCAACAAGGCAGGAGAATTTAAGATGAGCAAGCCATGTTCTATGTGCGAGGCAGCTTTGAAACATGTTGGAATAAAAAGGATATATTATACTACAGATGATGCCACTCTTGAATGTTATAAACTGTGATTCTAGTTACAGTATGGAAGAAAGATTTTTAGAAGATCTCGAGGGATGTTTTCCGAAGATGAAGTTTACACTTATTAACATAGAACTTCCTAGCCCACTTTTTGGCTGTACTGAAAGGCAAACGCTTAAGGCGGGAAGAAAAAAACTTAAACTATCATGGAGTCCTCCGATATCAGAGATTGAAGATGAAAAATTTTATCAGCGTTTGTTGGGAGATTGCATGGACGAAATTAACAAACTCTATCCCAAAAGAAGGTGGTTTTGAAAAGAATACTGATAATTGACGCTCTCAATATTTATCTGAGAGCATACATTTCAAACCCGTCAATTGCTTTAAATGGTCAACCGCTTGGTGGCGCATTTGGTTTTCTCAAGTCTTTGCAGAAGTATTGCAGAGAAATGAAGCCAGATCACATTGTGATATGTTGGGATGGCCCTGATGGCAGTAGAAAAAGAAAGACAATGCATAAGGGGTACAAAGAAGGAAGATCACCGATCCGTCTTAACCGCAATGTACGTGTTTTATCAGATGAAGAAGAACAATACAATAAAGTATGGCAACAACAAAGGTTAATAACATATCTCAATTGTTTGCCGGTATCTCAAATTATGATTGACAAAACTGAGGCAGATGACATCATTAGTTATGTAGCTCAAATGTCGCATTTTGGCGACGGACAAAAAATTATAATTTCCAGTGATAAAGATTTTTATCAACTTTGTAATGACAAAATAATAATCTATAGACCTGTCCAAAATGAGTTTATCAACACAAAAAGACTTGTTGAAGGGTTTGGGATACACCCTAATAACTTCGCCCTCGCAAGGGCCGTTTGCGGCGACAAGAGCGACAATTTAGACGGAGTTGGAGGGGCTGGCTTGAAGACCGTTGCTAAGCGGTTTCCGTTCCTCGCAGAGACAAACACGCACGAGATAGGGACGCTCTTGAAAGCATGCAAAGACGTCGAAAATCCTCTAAAAGTTCATCATAATATTTTGAGCGGAGAGAATAAAATAATAAGAAATTACAAGATGATGCAACTTTACACGCCTCTCATTTCTGTACAGGCAAGTCAAAAGATTAAATACGCCATTCAAGAAATGACGCCGGAATTAAATAAAACTCAATGTATCGGATTGATGATTGAAGATGGCATTGGAGCATATGATTGGGCAGCGATGTTTGCCACAATGAAAAGAATTTGCTTGACATCTAAAGAAAAATAAGATATGATGTTATTATCAATGCGCTTGTAGTTCAGTAGGTTAGAACGCCACTCTTATAAGGTGGAAGTCCCTGGTTCAAGTCCAGGCGGGCGTACTAAAAAAAAGAGTAATTCATGACAGCAGAAGAGAGAGTAGATTTTTCAAAATACGGCAAGGATTTTCAAGAAAAACTATGCCAGTTGATTTTACAGGACAGGAGTTTCTGTGATCAAATCGAAGAGGTTCTTGATATTCAGTTTTTGGAACTTAAATATCTTTGTGTATTTGTTCAAAAAATATTTGAATACAGAGAAAAATATAAAGTTCATCCATCGACCCGCACTATGCTAACAATGATGCGCTCCGAGTTGAGTGATGAAAACGATGCTATTCAAAAACAAGTAAGGGATTACTTTGCTAAAATTCATAAATCTGATATGGAAGTTGAAGGTAAAGAATACGTCAAAGATACTGCTTTAGATTTTTGCAAAAAGCAGATTCTAAAAGAAGCTATGATCAAGAGTGTGGGCCTTCTTAAAAATTCTTCTTTTGATGAAATTTCAAATACCATCAATGAGGCTTTAAAGCTTGGCTGTGACAATAATTTTGGCTACGACTACAAAAAAGATTTTGAAAAGCGTTTTCAAATTAAAACGAGGAATCCTGTAGCAACCGGTTGGGGATATATTGATGAATTAACAAAAGGAGGCTTGGGAAGGGGAGAGCTTGGGGTTGTTATCGCCCCCACAGGCGCCGGAAAATCAATGGCCTTGGTACATCTTGGGACACAAGCTATAAAAGAAGGAAAAAATGTTGTTCATTACACTTTAGAATTATCCGATACTATGATAGCATCTAGATATGACAGTTGTGTGACTGGGATTCATATTAAGGACTTGTTTACTAGCAAAGAACAAATTTATGAATCTGTTCAAGATCTTGAAGGAGGTTTGATCGTTAAAGAGTATCCAACAAAATCTGCTTCGACTAGGACGCTGGAAAACCACCTTGAGAGACTACGACAGCGTGATTTCAAGGTAGATCTGGTTATAGTTGATTACGGAGATCTTTTAAAACCCAATGTTGTTCGCAAGGAGAAAAGAATGGAGTTAGAATCTATTTACGAAGAGCTGCGAGGAATTGCTCAAATTTTTAACTGTCCGATTTGGACAGCCTCACAAACTAATAGGTCTGGCTTGAATGCTGAAGTAATAACAATGGAATCTATTTCCGAAGCATTTAATAAGTGCTTCGTTGCTGATTTTATCTTTTCTGTGTCAAGAACCATTAATGACAAAAACTCAAATACCGGAAGAATCTTTGTTGCAAAGAACAGATTTGGGCCTGACGGTTTGATCTATCCCATATTTATGGACCCGTCTAACGTTAAGATAAACGTTCTTGAACCAACTGGAGAGTCCATAGACGATATTGTTATAAAATCTGCCAAGGAGCAAGCTGAAAAATTGAAAGAAAAGTACAAAGAGTTTAAAGATGACAGAAATAGAAAAAATGTATAGCAAAGAGGAAGTTCACAAAGTTACATTAGATTATTTTGATGGGGACGAACTGGCTACAAATGTCTGGATGACAAAGTATGCTTTAAAAAATAAAAAAGGTGAATTTGTAGAAAAAAATCCAGATGATATGCACGTTCGTTTAGCTAAAGAATTTGCAAGAATTGAAGAGAAATTTGGAGGCAAAAAGAAACTTTCATACAGCAAGATATATGAACTTTTAAACCATTTCAATTATGTAGTCCCTCAGGGCTCGCCTATGATGGGGATTGGCAATAACTACGTTAATGTGTCTTTATCTAATTGTGTTGTTATAGACTCTCCGCAAGATAATATTTCTTCAATTGTTGATTCTGGTAAATATCTTGCTAACCTTTTTAAGCGTCGTTGCGGGGTTGGACTTGACATATCCAAGCTTCGTCCTGAAAATGCTTCTGTAAATAATTCTGCAGGCACAACAACGGGTGCTTGGTCATTTGCAGATTTTTATTCTTATGTTTGTCGTATGATAGGACAAAATGGTCGACGTGGAGCATTGATGATCACGATGGATATAAAACATCCGGACATTGAACAGTTTGTAAATATGAAACATGACTTAACAAAAGTTACCGGCGCAAACGTCTCAGTTAAGATAAGTGATGAATTTATGAGAGCAGTCGAGAACAAAGAAAAATTTACTTTACAATTTCCTGTTGATTCTGATAACCCGACTATAATAAAAGAAATTGAAGCAGAGAATCTGTGGACATTAATTGTCGAGTCTGCTACAAAGACTGCTGAGCCAGGCCTTATGATGTGGGACAACATTATCAACAATCTTCCAGCAGAATGTTATGCCGATGTCGGTTTCAAGACTTTAACAACTAATCCTTGCGGAGAGATACCATTATCAGCATATGATAGCTGTCGCCTGATTTCAATTAACCTTAAAAATCTCGTTATTAATCCGTTTAAAAATCCGGAATTTGATTTTTGTGAATTGAGTAAAGTTGCGGCTCAAGCGATGAGGTTATCAGATGACCTTGTTGAACTTGAAATCGAAAAACTTGAAAAGATTATTAAAATTTGTGACACAAAAGATGAAAGAGTTCTGTGGAAAAATCTTTTAAAAGTTTGTAAAGATGGCAGAAGAACTGGCCTAGGCACTCATGGACTAGCAGATGCTCTTGCGTGTTTAAACCTTCGTTATGATTCCAACAAAGCCATAGAAGTAATAGAAAAAATTTATGAAACCATAAGAGATGCCGCGTATGCAGAAAGTGTCAACTTAGCAAAGCAGCGTGGTGCATTCCCGGTATTTGACTGGGACAAAGAGAAATTGAATTCCTATATCTTGAAACTGCCAAAAATTTTGCGGGAAAAAATTTCCAGATTTGGAAGACGCAATATTTCTATTTTAACAAATGCTCCAACTGGTTCTGTCTCCATTATGTCTCAAACTAGTTCCGGTCTTGAACCTGTGTTCAGAAATTCTTATAAGCGAAGGCGGAAACTTTCTCATAATGAAAAAAATGTTGAACCTGATTATGTCGACGATCTTGGTGACAAGTGGCTAGAATATAATGTGTTCCATCACAATGTGCAAGAATATCTTGATTTACTAAAAACAAAAAAGATTCCAGATATTTTTGTCGAGAGCGATCAAATTGATTGGCCGAAGAGAATAGAAATTCAAGCCGCCATTCAAAAGAGTATTGATCATTCAATTAGCTCAACAATTAACTTGCCAAAAGATACAGATCCAAGCGTAGTTGGCGATCTTTATTTAGAAGGTTGGAGAAAAGGACTTAAAGGTATCACAGTATACGTTGATGGAAGCCGTAGTGGGGTTCTCATAACAGAGAGTGCCAATGACACATTTCCACAAAATGGCGCCCCCAAGAGACCCAAAGAGCTTTTCTGTGACATTCACCACACCACTATTCAGGGAGAAAAGTGGACTGTTCTTGTTGGTCTGTACGATGACAAGCCGTATGAAGTCTTGGGAGGTCTTTCAAATTTGATTGAAATCCCAAAGAGATACAAAAAGGGTATTTTGACTAAGCACAATTTTAAAAGTAGGAATAATCGCTATGATTTAAAAATTGGTGAAGATGATGACGCTATGATTATTAAGGATGTTGTGACTGTTTTTGACAATCCAACAAATTCAGCATTTACAAGGATGATTTCTCTCGCGCTTCGTCATGGAGCTAAGCCAAGTTTTTTGGTTGAACAGTTGCACAAAGATCGTGATAGCGATATGTTTAGTTTTTCAAAGTGCATTGCAAGAATTCTTAAAAACTATATTCAAAATGGAGAAAAAGTTGAAACTGACAGAGTGTGTGAATCATGTAACGAGGAAGGGTTAATTTACCAAGATGGATGTATAACTTGCGCCGCATGCGGCTATGCAAAGTGTGGTTGACATTAATATAATTAATTGTTATAATAGACAAAGGAGATAAATATGAAACTTAATTATTTGCTACCGGAAAAAGAGGCAACAGAAAACTGTGATGGATCCCGAACAAAACTACAAAAACATTCATGGCTTGTGGGAGGGCAGATTCGTAAATCTGTTGATGGCTCTGTTGGGGTTGAATTTTTTTGTAAAAGATGTGGAAGGAGATACTGGCATTTTTTTACACCGGAAGAATATAAAACTTATAAAAACATTTTAGGAGAAGCAGCATGAAGTTTGAGCCAAGGAATAGACATCTTTTAGTCGAAAAAGTTGAAAAAGAAGGAATAGAAGAAAAAACAAATGTTTTATTACCGGAAGGTTATGCAAAAGTCGAAGAGTATACACTTTTGCGAGTTGTAGCTGTCAGTCCGGACTGCGCCGTGGTAGCTAGAAAAGGTGAAAAAATTGTTGTCCCTACTCATTTAATCCAAAATATTAATATGGGAGAATATGATTTTTCAATTATTTTAGAAAACCATATATGCGGAGTGGTATACAGCAAATGATAATGACTACCGCCGAATTAATTTGTGCTGCTATCTTATCTATAGGCATGCCAAATGCTGATTTCGCTTGTAAACATATGGATTCTGTTGTGAAATATTCTGAAAAATATGATATAGATCCAGTTCTTCTGACTGCAGTTATTTATACCGAGAGCAGATGGAACCCAAAAGTAGAGAGCAGATCCGGGGCATGCGGATTAACTCAGGTTATTCCAAAGTGGTCGAGAAAGTTCGGATATGTAAGTTGTAGTCGTCTCAAAAGAGATCCTGAAATGGCTATTAGAAAGGGCGCCCAGATACTAGATTATTGGATTAACAAATATAATAGGGGCAATGTAAGACTGGGTTTGTGCGGATACAATGCAGGATATCGTTGTCGTGGTAAGAGCAAAATTTTAGATAAAAGAGGACACACAAGATATACCAGGCGAGTGTTAAAAATGTATCGCGACATCGAGTTGGAGATGATACCTGGTTGTATGTATCGTGAGTGACTTAAGCCATCACTTGTATGAAGTTGATGAACTTGTAGTTGGGAACAGCCTAGAAGCTGTAAGTTATGCCTTTTTGAATCATAAAACTCTCGTGTTAAATGATTTACATAAATTAAATTTTTTTGACTTTTTCGAACCTCAAACAGATTTACAAAAATACAGAATAGAACCAGAAGAGTATAAATTAAGAACCCACAAAGGAACAAAGCTAGTTGGTCCGTCTAAATTAGAAGTTTGGGAACATTTGATTTTTTCTTTATCACTTGCAGGATTGTTGCCAGTTCATGATTTAGTTTCTTATACACGAATTGAAGATGAAAATATTTTAAAAATTTCTACTAAAAACTCCAGAATGATAAAATTCAAGTTTAACAAACTCAGAGTTTTTGATGACGAAAATGTACGCGGCTTAAGTTCTCCCCTTCAATACGATAAATACAAAGTCGTTGATTGGATTAACGTGAGATCGGGCATGAAACATGAATACGACTATTTCGAAACTGAAGATGATTTTGTAAAAGAAATATATTTTTATCCTTCTAAAAGACTAGGCGCCGGCGAAAATGACAAAAGAAAAGATTTAGTCTCTATTTCTTATTTAAATAAAGAACAACTAGAGGACTTTAATTACTCTGATACATATGTTAAATTTAAAATTCTAAGCTTGATGAAACAGTACGGTATAAAAGGCGCCAGGAACGGTAAACGTCATGATGACCCAAACAAATATGCTTATTATTCAGTAAAAATTGAGCCCGTTAGAAGAGAAGTAATTAAATTGACAAAACCAACTTACGAGGACGAAGGACTGCTTGTTTTTGATAATAGAGATGAAAGGAAAGTTTATTTTCAATCTTCTCGCCAAAATGGTTATTTAAACAAAGTGCATAATTCTTTAAGTGCTTGATGAAGGAACAAATATTGCGGCCATTTTTCATTTGGCGGGTATCGTGCCTGTTGCTGGCCAACCACTAGATTTTAATTTACCATGGCATGATTCTTGTATTCCCATTGCTTCTGACTATCTTGCCATTGAAAGAGCTGTTGTTGAGTGCGCATATGCTGGTTGTGAAACGATTTGGATTGTATGCCAT
>Ga0208030_1001018_pt1 | contig 17645 bp, 20 predicted proteins | sample MalvirDeepMed_M9_FD_184246 | JGI IMG/M metagenome (GOLD analysis project Ga0208030, IMG submission 184246) | Marine viral communities from the Global Malaspina Expedition - Malaspina viral metaG DeepMed_M9 (SPAdes) (version 2) | ecosystem: Environmental > Aquatic > Marine > Oceanic | place...
GGTAAGCTGCGCCCCCGCGCTACGGACTGGGTGCAGGAAGACTCCGGCGATGTCGATCTCACCCCGTGGAAAGGCGCGGTGCCTACCGGTATCGTGCTGGTGGTGTTGGTGGTGATCATGTACGCCTCCTTTGCGGGTGGCTAATCACGCCAGTGTTTAAAAGCAGCATTCGAGAAAAAACAGCCACGCCCCGCTTTGCGGGGCGTGGCTGTTTTTGGTGGGGTGTTTTTAACGAATCGGCTAAGCGGCGTGGTAGGTGGTGTCGAAGCGTTTGCGCAGCTCGTTCTTTTGCACTTTGCCCATGGTGTTGCGCGGCAGTGAGTCGACAAAAAATACCCGCTTCGGCTGTTTGTATTTAGCCAGCCGCCCCGCTAAATGGTTCAGAATGGCGGCTTCATCCACCTGCTCCCCTGGCTGGGGTACCACTACAGCGGTGACGCCTTCGCCTAAGTCGGGGTGGGGCAGGCCAATCACGGCAGATTCCGCCACCTGCGGCAGCTCATCAATCACCTGCTCGACCTCTTTGGGGTAGACGTTATACCCGCCGGAAATCACCAGATCTTTATCCCGACCGACGATATGCACGTAGCCTTGCTCATCCACCATGGCGAGATCGCCGGTGATGAAAAAACCATCCTCCAGCAGCTCTTCACGGGTCTTTTCCGGCATGCGCCAGTAACCAATGAAGACGTTGGGGCCGCGAATTTGCAGCATGCCAATCTCGCCCTGCGGCACTTCTTCACCGGTGTCCCGGCTGGTAATGCGCATCTCGACGCCCGGCAGCGGCATGCCCACGGTGCCCGCTCGGCGTGCGCCGGTGTAGGGGTTGGAGATGTTCATATTGGTTTCGGTCATGCCATAGCGCTCAAGAATGGCGTGGCCGGTTTTGGCCTCGAAGGCTTCGTGGGTTTCCGCAGTGAGCGGTGCCGAGCCCGAGACGAACAGCCGCATATGAGCGGTGACCTCGGCGGTCAAACGCGGGTCTTGAACCAGGCGGGTATAGAACGTCGGTACGCCCATCATCACGCTGCCTTTAGGCAGTTCATCGAAAATCACATCCGCATCGAATTTAGGCAGAAAACACATGCTGGCGCCTGCCATCAGCGTGACGTTGCACGCCACGAACAGCCCGTGGGTATGAAAAATAGGCAGCGCGTGGATCAGCCTATCTTCAGCGCTAAAGTGCCAAGACGAGACCAGCGTTTCCGCGTTCGAAGCAAGGTTACGATGGGTCAGCATCGCGCCTTTTGAGCGGCCTGTCGTGCCCGAGGTGTATAGAATCGCCGCTAAATCCCGCTCGCCCAGCGTGACGATGTCATCTCTGGGGTCACTTTGCTGCGCTTTCTCCATCAGGCTGCCATCGGCATCGGTGCCTAAGGTTTCGACCGCCGGGCAGCCGGTATCGCGGGCAATGGCGCGGGCGGTGTCGATGTCCGAAGGCCTGCACACGAATAGCGCGGGCTCGGCGTCTTTCAAGAAATAGCTGATCTCATCGCCGGTATAGCCGGTATTGAGCGGTAAATAGACGCCGCCGATACGCAGGCAGGCGAGGTATAGCAAAATGGCTTCCGGGCTTTTATCGACCTGCACCGCCACGCGGTCGCCTACGTTCACGCCTAGCGCGGTCAGTGCCCCGGCAAGCTGGGCGCTTTCATTAAGCGCATCTTGGTAGCTGTAGTGGCGGCCCTCGCGGGTGGTGATAAAGGGGGCGTTGCCACGCTCGCGCATGCGCGCGGCAAAGGTATCAAATAAGTTGTGATTCATTTGGTGGTCTCTCCCTTGGCCAGCTTGCGGGCGCGGCGAGCCAGGTCGCGCACCTCGCTTGAACAGGCAACGGTGGCCTTTGCGGTATAGTTTTCGTGATTGCGTTCGATATCGTCGAGCACGTAGAGGTAGTTCACCATCAGCCCAGCCGCTTGCTTCATCCCTTTGGCAGACACATCCCCCAGCCAGTTGATGCGATGCAGCTCGGCACCGTTGCCCAAGTGGAAGCGGGCCACCGGGTTCAGCGGTAGGCCATGGCGGTTCTTCTGATCGACCAAATAGTGGGCAGCGAGCGGGCGAATGGCGGTTTTGAGGCGCTCTTCGCGGGCTTTATCCTGCTGCCAGTTGGGCGTTGCTAGCGCGTCGAGCGCCTCACGGATGCTATCGGGCCACTGGGCTTCCTGCTGCTGTTCGGCAAGCCACTGGGCGAAGCCGGGCACCGGCGAGAGGGTAACGAAGTACTTGAGCTGGGGCAGTTCCTGGCTGAGCTCCTGCACTACCTGCTTGATGAGGAAGTTGCCAAATGAAATGCCGCGCAGCCCGGTTTGGCAGTTGCTGATACCGAAGAAGGCGGCGGTATCGGCATCATCGGGGTCCGCCAAGCCATCCTCAACGCCTGCCAAAATGGGTTGAATGCGGCTGGGTAGCCCTTTTGCAGCGCGACTTCCACAAAAATCAGCGGTTCGTCGCCAATCGCGGGGTGAAAAAACGCGAAACAGCGGCGGTCTCGGGCATCCAAGCGCCTCCGCAGGTCGTTCCAGTCCTGAATTTCATGCACCGCTTCATAGCGGATGATTTTTTCCAGAATGGAAGCAGGCGTGTTCCAGTCGATCCGCTTGAGCATCAAAAAGCCGCGGTTAAACCAGGAGCCAAACAGGTGCGCAAAGTCATCATCGATGGGCGCTAAGTTGGGCTCCTCGCGCAGCAGCTGCAGCAGATCCTCACGCATTTTGACGAGGTCGTAAGTACCGTCGGTGGCGAGGTTCAAACGCCTAAACAGCTCCTGGCGGCGCGGCTCGCAGGCTTCAAACAGCACTTGCAGCGTGTGGTTGTCGCGAGCCTGTTGATAGGCCTGGTAGGCGCTATCAATCTGCTGCGGTTCCGCGGCAAAGTCGTCGGCCAGGCGTTTAAAAAACTGGCGTTTTTCTCCTTCCGACAGCCGCTGGTAAATCGCCAGTGCGCGGCTGGCCAGCGCAATGCTGGAGGCTTCGCCGTCACTGGCCAGCAGCGCTTGGCAGGCTTTGACCAGCTGATGATGGTCGGGCGTCAGCGTTTCCGGATGTTTGCGCCGCAACAGCGCGTCCCGCTGGGTGATGCTGTTAAACATCTCTTGGAGAAAGGTCATGTTCATGATGCGTCCCCCTTTAACCCATAATCAGGTTCGGTAGCCATAGCGCAATCCCCGGAAACAGGCAGAGCAGCAGAATGCCCAGCACCATACACAGCGCATAGGGCAGGCTGCCCATCAAAATATCCCGCAGCGAGATATCCGGCGCGATGCCCTTGATGATGAACAGGTTAAGCCCCACCGGCGGCGTGATCAGGCCGATTTCCAAGTTGATGGTCAAAATGACCGCGAACCAGTAGGGGTCGAAGTCCGCCGCTAAAATAATCGGCAGCAAGATCGGCGCGGTCATCACAATGACGGCAACAGGGGGTAGGAAGAACCCTGCCACTAACAAGAACAGGTTGATAATGCCCATCAGCACCCAGCGATTCACTTCTAAATCGGCAATGGCAGCGGCCACGGTTTGGGTGATGAACATTGACGAAAGTGCGTAGGCGAACACTTCAGCAGTAGCAATGACCAGCATGATCATCACGCTTTCCCGCAGCGAGTCGCGCATGATTAGCTTGATGGGGCCAAGCTGCCACATGCGGTAAATCACAATCGCCAGCGCCAAGCAGAGAAATGCCCCCACGCCTGCGGCTTCCGACGGAGTCGCCACGCCGCCGTAAAGGGCAAATAGAATACCCGCGACCACACCCAAGAAGGGCAGCACCCGCACCAGCGCCTTCATGTTGCTATCGACGTTCTGCTTGATGTTCTCCTTCAGCTTTTCAGCAGAGGCCGCCAGCGGGTTGTTGTAACCCCCGGCCATCTTGCAGGCGATCATGGTCCAGATCATAAACAGGCCCGCGAGCATAAAGCCCGGCACCACCCCAGCAATAAACAGCCGGCCAATTGAGGTTTCGGTGGAGATACCGTAGATAATCATGGTGACCGAGGGGGGAATCAAAATCCCCAGCGTGCCGCCCGCCGCGATACAGCCTGCCGCCACGCCATCTGGGTAGCCACGGGTGCGCATTTCAGGAATGCCCATTTTGCCGATGGCGGCGCAGGTGGCCGGGGAAGAACCCGAGAGCGCAGCGAAAATAGAGCAGGCGCCGATATTAGAGACCGCGAGACCCCCGGGCAGGCGGCCCATCCACAGGTCTAGCGAGCGGTAAAGATCGCGCCCGGTTGGGGAGGAGGCCACTGCCGCGCCCATCAAAATAAACATCGGGATGGCCACAAAGCCAAACTCCGCGATGCGATCAAAAAACGTTTCGCCAAAGTAGGTAAGTTCCGGCAGGCCCCGGTCGTACAGCAGCGCTAGGAGTGACACACCGCCAAGTGCGAACGCAATCGGGGTACCAATCGCCATCAGCACGATCAAACCAACGGCCACGATAATGCCAAGCGTAATGGGATCCATGATTAGCCCTCCCCACGCATAATTTCAGCCACGTATTGCAGCGAGAGCAGCGTGGCCCCCACGGCCATGGGCAGAATGGCGGGCCAGAGCGGCGGGTTCCACACCGAGCCAGTGGTCCATTCGCCGTGCAGCGCTTCAAAGACGTATACCCAAGAGGCGTAGGCCAGCGCCGCGCAAAAGAGCAGGCCAAACAGCGATGCGACTAAACGCATGGCTTTTTGCGCTAGGCCGCCGAGGGCGTCCGGTACGATGGTGATCGCCACATGGCCACCGGTCATCAGTACGTAGGGGCTGCCCATCAGCATGGCCCCGGTCACGGAGAAAATCGTGAATTCGGTCTGCCAGCTTGTGCTCATGCCCAAGGCGTAGCGGATAAAGACCATTTGGCAGATCACCAGAACGCCTGCCACAAACATGGCGCAAGCAAGGTATGCCGACGCGCGCGACAGCGTATCCATCAAACGGATATAGCCGCCGATGACCCCGCTGCGTACGGCAGGGGGGTGAGTAGTTGAAGTTGCCATAGTTCCCTCGTCAAGCTCAGCAAGCAGCGGACAAACGTGGCCACTCAGCGAGTGGCCAGCACGGTCAATGGAGGCGCGTCTTACTCGACGGCAAGCGCCGCGTCGATGATGGCCTGACCGTTGGGAACGTTATCGGCAAAGTTTTTGTAGGAGGTTTCGCGGGCAATCTCTAGCCAGGCGTTGTAGTCATCCTCGCTCATACTGACCACCTCGACGCCGTTTTCCTCGTACACGTCGACCATCTGCTGGTCGATGGCGGCCGCTTCTTCCGCGAAATAGACCTCGGCGGCCTCACCGGCTTCCATGAGCGCGGCTTGCTGCTCTTCGGTCAAGCCTTGCCACACCTGCTCAGAGATCAGGATGGGCTCGTACATAAACCAGAGGGCGTAATCGCCGGGTTCCGTCAGGCACTCCACCTGTTCGTAAAGGCGGAAGGAGATGAACGACATAGAAGAGGTGTTGGCGGCTTCCAGCACGCCGGTTTGCATGGCGGTGTAGACCTCTGACGAGGGCATGGAGGAGATCGACGCCCCGGCCGCTTCCAGCATCTCTTCAAACGCAGGGCCAGCGGCGCGGATGTTCTGCCCATTCACCGTTTCTGGGGAGGTAATGCACTGCTCGCTAGAGGCGAAACCGCCCGATAGCCAAGCATCCGCTAGCACGCGTGCCCCGCCTTCGATGATGACGTCTTTAATCATCGTCATGTACTCGGAGTCGTTCAGCCGCTGGGCGTGGGCCTGGTTACGCACCAGGCCCGGCATCAGCGTGGCCGAAAATTCCGGATGACGACCGCTGGCATAATCCAACGGCAGCGAGGTGATATCCAGGCGGCCGCGGGCGATGGCGCCCCACTGCTCACGAGCCTTAAACAGCGACTGGCCTGGGTAGACTTCGATAGTCAAACCGACATCCGCATCTGCGACGTGGCGTGCCATCATCTGCACCATTTCATCGCGAATATCGCCCTGGCCCCCTGGGAACTGGTGCGATGCGCGTAGGACGGTGTCCGCACTGGCGTGGGAGGCTGCAATAGCGAGGCCCAGGGCCGCGGCGGTGGGCAGTAAGAAGCGTTTCATGTGGCGTCTCCAACAGTTGTTGTTGTGTGTTTGGATTAGCGTTGTGTGTTTATCAGGCGAGCTGATATATATTTCAATAGCGGTTATGTATGCTAATGTCAAATTTATGCCATATTTATGTCATAGCCTGCGGCGTTACCGAAGGAGGTCAGTCATGGCGGATACGAAGCGTTCCAACGCACAGCGGCTAAGGGATTCTTTAGAGGATGACATCATCAACGGGCGGCGCGCCCCCGGCGAGCGGCTAGACCCGGAAGCCCTTGGCCAAGAGTTCAATGTGTCGCGCACCCCAGTGCGTGAAGCGTTTCAACAATTGGTGGCCAGCGGGCTGGTCACGGTCTCGCCGAAGAAAGGCACGTTCGTTGCGAAGGTGGGTATCGATCAGTTAATCGAAATGTTTGAAGTGATGGCAGAGCTTGAGGGGATGTGTGGTCGCTTGGCCGCGCGGCGTATCAGCGAGCCAGAACTGGCGGCGCTCAAGGCCGCACACAAGCGCTGCGAAGCCGCCGCTCTGGCGGGCGATACCGATGAGTACTACTACGAGAACGAAGCGTTCCATGACTGTATCTACACCGCCAGCCACAACACGTTTTTAGCCAGCGAAGCCCGCCAGCTCAAGCAGCGCTTAAAGCCTTACCGCCGCTTACAGCTGCAGGTCCGACAGCGCATGCACAACTCGCTCCATGAACACCAAACGATCGTCGACGCCATCGAGCAGGGCGACGCCGCCCAGGCCCAACAGGCGCTCTGCGACCACGTGTTGATTCAAGGCGAGCGCTTTAGCGACTTCGTTGCCAGCGTGCGCCGTATGGAAGCGCCGATGGAGAGAACGGGATGACTTTTTACTGCCCGTAAGAGCACGATAGTCATGTCTTTATCGGTGGGGTAATGGTCCTTGCCGACATGGGGCGCAGCGCTGACACTCTCTCTAGTTCCATCCTTTTTGTTGGAGAGAGACAGTGACACGCCATATTGCCCTGCTTGCCTACCCCGACTGCCAACTGCTCGATGTCAGCGGCCCTTGGCAGGTCTTTGCTAGCGCGAATGCGTTAAGCCCTAAGCCGCTGTATCAATTATCGCTGGTCGCTGATGTCATTGGCCCAGTCGTCTCCAACGGTGGGTTGGCAGTGCACGCCACTCACTCTTACCACCAGCTTCACCAGTTACGGCCGCTAGATACGCTGTTGGTGTCAGGCGGCAGCGGGGTGATGCAGCAGCGAGAGGTCGCGGCCGTAAAGCAAGTGCTGTGTGAGATAGCGCCTGATGTCAGGCGCCTTGGTTCCATTTGCTCTGGGGCGTTTTTGCTGGCGGAGGCGGGCCTGCTGGATGGCTGTCGCGTGACGACCCACTGGCGGCATGCGGACCAATTGGCGGATGAGTATCCGGCGCTGTTCGTTGAGCCTGATGCGCTCTATATCGAAAGCCATGGCCGTTACACCAGTGCTGGGGTGACCGCCGGGATTGATTTGGCGCTATCGTTGGTAGAAGCGGACCATGGTGCTGGGCTGGCGGGTCAGGTGGCCCGTGAGCTGGTGGTGTTTTTACAGCGTCCCGGTGGTCAGTCGCAGTTCAGTGAAATATTGCGCCGTCAGCAGGCGGCGGGGCCGCTGCGACGTTTGTTGGACCGGCTCCATGCCGATCCGGGCGAAGACGTTGGCTTGGAGAGTATGGCCGCACAGATGGCGGTCTCCCCACGCCACCTGACGCGGCTGTTCAAACGGCATTTAAACACCACGCCAGGCGCTTATTTGACGCAGCTTCGCCTGGAACAAGCCCGGCTGGCGCTGCTTAATGAGCGGGAGCCGCTCTCCCTTGAGCGTCTGGCACAGCGCTGGCGGCTGGGCGGCGCAGAACAGCTGCGTCGCCAATTTCAGCGCTACTACGGCGTTTCCCCCTCGGTGTATCGCCAGCGCTTTGCCTCTTCTCAAGCCGCTGCTTTTCAGGGGAGCATCTCATGCCCATAACCGTCACTCTCTTATCACTTTGCCAAGCGCTGTTGGTGACCGGCAATGTGCTGCTGATTGGTATCTCGCCGCTGATTGGCGCGTCGTTAGCGCCAAGCGCCTTCTGGTCGACGGCTCCGGTGGCTACCCAATGGCTCGGCCTGATGTGTGCAACCATTCCCGCTTCGCTGATCATGGCGAGGCTGGGTCGTAAGCGGGGCTTCATGCTGGGCAACATCGTTGGGCTGGTGGGTGCACTGGTAGCCGCGCAGGCGCTGATCGGCGAGCGGTTTGGACTGTTTTTGTTAGCGACGTGGCTGATCGGTGTGGGGATTGGGTTTGGTCAGCTATACCGCTTTGCGGCGGTAGAGGCCGCGCCAGCGCCGATGCGCGACCGAGCGATTGGGTTGGTGATGGGCGGCGGCGTGCTAGCGGCCTTTGCTGGGCCGTGGCTGGCAAGGGCAAGCCGTGAGCTGGGCGAGGTGCCGTTTCTAGGTAGCTTTATAGGGCTGGCTGCCCTCTACTTACTTGCCTTAATCGTATTGATAATGATCCGGTTACCGTCCGCATCTCGAACCCACAGCGAAGGCACGCCACTGCCGTTGGGTAAGATACTCCGCCAGCCAGGGTTTATGGTGGCGGTGAGTGCCGCAATGGTGGGGTACGGGGTGATGAACCTGGCGATGACCGCCACGCCATTGGCCATGGAGAGCGCAGAGCACCACTTTCACCACGTCTCAATGACCATTCAGTGGCATGTCGTAGCGATGTTTCTGCCCTCATTCTTTACGGGCCACTTGGCCGCTCGCTTCGGCGCCAGGCAAGTGATTGTGGCGGGCAGCCTACTGTTGGTGGCAAGCGCGTTGGTGACCCAATGGGATATCGGTTGGGCGGGATTCAATGTGGCGCTGGTATTGCTGGGCCTAGGCTGGAATTTCACCTTTCTGCCCGCCACTGGGCTGCTCACCGAGAGTTATCGCCCGGCCGATAAAGCACGTACCCAGGCGGCCAACGAGTTTTTCGTGTTTGGCACCGCTGCGATGACGGCATTGGCTGCCGGGCCTCTGGTGAACGGCTTGGGGTGGGCGACGCTGAACCTAGTACTCATTCCCGTCTCGATAGTGCCTTTGGTGGTGATTGTTTGGCAGCGCCGTGCAAGCTTGGCAAGCGCTTAAAAATCCCCCGGTGCGCACTGTAGGCAGGTCAGCCCGATCGTTTAAGAAGCCCGTTAGCCGCCCAGGGCGTGCGCTTTATGAGCGGAGGTTAGGCATCGTGCTGCTCGTCCGGCAGCCGCTTGAAATAGATGTAGCGGTGCAGGCGGATGGCTGGGCGCATCAGCAGTTGCAGGCTGCCAATCACGAAGAGCCAAATGCCGATGGTTTTGACGGTGCCGTCATAAAAGAAGCAGACGCTGCCAATGGCAAACCACAGCCCCAGCATAAAATCGTTGAGAATACTGAGCACTTCGTAGCGGCGGTGAATCACCAGTTCCTCACGCCCCATGGTGAAGGTTAAGTCGTGATGAGGGGCGGTGGTTGGGCGTGTCATAGGAACTCCTTTGGCAAACAGTGTAAAAAGAGGGCGCGAATAAAACGGTAGTTAACGCGCTGTACGTGCTGAACGGAGACGCTGCTGATGGCTTAGGTAGATCAATACAATAGCCAACAGCAAGAGCACCATGGCCAGATAGCGTGACCCATCCAGCGCGCGTTCAGCGTTATTGAGCCAGCCAAAGTGATCGATCAATAAGCTCATCAACAGCTGGCCAGAAATCACCGCGACGGTTGCAGCAGCGGTTCCGACACGGGGCACTGCAAACACAATCGCCAGCATATACACCACCCCAAACAGCGCGCCGGTCAGCTGCCACTTGGGCACGCTAAACAGAGTCGCCTCGTGGGAAGGCTCAAAAAAGAACATCAGCAAAAAGGTCAGTACGGCACCCACGGCAAACGTTAGCCACGCACTTTCCAGCACGCCGGTGTGAGCACCTAAACGGCCGTTAATGGAGGATTGAGCGGCCAGGACCGCGCCGCCTGCTAGCAGTAGGGCAAATACGATGGGTAAAAGCATGGTGTCTCTCCTGTTACATCAACCAAAGCGCGGCAAGGATCATGGCAAGAGCCCCTAAACGGTAGCCATCCACTTGGCGACGTTCGCTGCCGAGCCAGCCAAAATGGTCAATGGCTAAGCTGGCCGCTACCTGGCCGCACAAAATGCCCACCATGGTCATGCCGACGCCCACCAGCGGGGTGGCCAACGTTAAAATAATGACGTAAATCGGCCCTAACACACCGCCGGTTAACAGCCAGCGCGGCTGTTTGAACAGCGCGCCCAACTGGCGCTTGGGCGAAAACAGTAGCGCCAGTGATAGCAGCAGCGCCCCTACCATAAAAATGGAGAGCGTGGCGGAAAGGTGACCCACCTGCTCGCCAAGCGGCCCTAACAGTCCCGCTTCCACCGACAGGCCCATACCGGCGATCAGTACGCCCACCAGAATCAGTGCGTGTTGCATGTGTTGCTCCCCTCTTATGAAGAGGCAGCACTCTAAAGAGGAAGCCTTATTGCTACAATGCGCTAAAAAGGCAAAGGACTATTGCATTTTGGACAACTCGATTCGTCTCTTGGCGCTGCGCCTGTTTGTGCGCGTGGCCGCCAGCGGCAGTTTCTCGGAAGCGGCGCGTTACTACGGGTTGCCTACCTCATCTGCTTCTCGGCACATCGCTAGCCTGGAGCAGTCGCTGGGCCAGCGACTGCTCTATCGTCACACCCGAGCGGTACGGCTGACCGAAGCAGGCGAGCGCTATTTTCACGAAGTGCGCGATGCGCTGGCGCGGTTGGAGCTAGCCACCGAGCAAGTGATGGGCGGCGCGCAGCATCCTCAGGGCGTGCTGCGTATCAATGCGCCCGTGGCGTTTGGGCGGCGCCATATTGCTCCGCACTTGGCGAGGTTTCAGCAGCAATACCCGGACATTCAGGTGGATTTAACGCTGGAAGATCGTTTTATCGACCCGGTGCAAGAGGGGGCTGATGTAGTGATTCGCGTGGGGGCGCTCGCGGATTCCAGCTTGGTGGCCCGCAGCATCGCCCGGCAGCGTTTTATCGTCTGCGCGTCGCCAGCGTATCTAGCGGCGCACGGCGCGCCTGCGTCGCCAGAGGAACTCAGCCAGCATAATTGCCTGCTGTATAAAGGCAGCAAGGGAACGCAGCTATGGTACTTCCAGGAACGCCACGCACCACGGGCGGTGCGTTACGCGCTATCGGGCAATTTGGTCGCGAACAATGCCGAAAGCTTGGTGGAAGCAGCGATGGCGGGGCAGGGCGTAGTGATGTTTCCCTCGTGGCTACTCTTTGAGCCGCTGCGCCAGCAAACGTTGGTGCCGTTACTGACACAATGGGAAGCCTCTGAAGATGGCTATCTGGATAACATCTACGCCATTTATCCTGAAAATCGCCTGCGCTCGTCGAAGGTATCGGTCTTCATGAGTTATTTAGAGCGCATCATCGGCGATATGCCTTACTGGGATAGGTCTTAGAGAAGGTGTGTAGAAGCGTACTGAGCGAAATGCAGTTTAAAAAGTGATGCAGCCAGTGGTGTAGCGCCCCCATCATGCTGCACTGAATTGACAATGTTGCCGGGGTATGACAAACACACATCCATTTTGTGCGAGGAATCATCGGTGGCAAACGAGCAGACTTATCAAGCGTTGGGAGTGGATACCCTTGGCCAACGGCTAGGCGGTGTGGAGGCAGTCGCCAGCCGCGTGGGTGGCAACCCCGCCGAGTGGCACATCCGTGAAGTAGGCGACGGCAACCTCAATCTGGTGTTTATCGTGACAGGCAGCACCGGCAGCGTGGTGGTCAAGCAGGCACTGCCCTATGTGCGCATGGTGGGCGAGAGCTGGCCGCTGCCGCTCTATCGCGCCCATTTCGAATATTACGCCTTAGTGCGTCAAGCCAAGCGCGCGCCCGGCGTGGCCCCCGAGGTGTACTACTTCGATAAGCCCCAGGCATTGATCGTGATGGAGTATCTGCACCCCCATGTGATTCTGCGGCGCAAGCTGATCAGCGGCGAACGCGTGGCGGAGCTGGGTGCTACTCTGGGTGAGTTTTGTGCGCGCACAGCGTTTCGCGGCTCTGAACTCTCCATGGCAAGCCCGGATAAGAAAGCCGATGTCGGGTTGTTCTCTGGCAACGTGGCGATTCCGGCGATCACCGAATCGCTGGTGTTTACCGACCCCTACTACGGCGCGGAGATGAACCGCCACACGCCCGAGCTATCGCCCGTGGTGGACGAGCTGCGCCGCAACGCCCGCCTGAAAGCCAAGGTGCAGCGGCTGCTGATGAAGTTCACCGCCAACACCGAGACCATGCTGCACGGCGACCTGCACTCCGGCTCCATCATGGCCACCGACACCAGCGTGCGCGTCATCGACCCTGAATTTTCTCAATACGGCCCGATGGCGTTCGACTTGGGCATGGCGGTAGCCAACTTCTTCATGGCCTACTTTAGCCAGCCCGCCCACCGCCAAGAAGGTGACCTGGAGGAGTATCAAGCGTGGATTTTAGAAGTGATCACCGATTGCTTTACCCGCTTCGATGAGGAGTTTCGCCACCTCTGGCAAACCGAGCGCACCGGTATTCTGTTCCCCAGAGCGCTGTTTGAAGAGCAGGGCAACAGCGCCGACGACGCCTGCGACGCGCTGCTGGAAGAGATCCGTGAAGATGCGCTGGCCTACTGCGGCATCGAAATGCACCGCCGCGTGCTCTCGCTGGCCCACAATGCCGACTTCGAAGAGATCGAAGACACTGCCCTGCGCGCCAAGCTGGAAGCACGCAACGTGCTGATGGGCCAAGCGCTAATCATGGAGCCGCAAGCTTACTGTGATCTCAATGCGCTAGTGGCTTTAGCCAAGGCATACAGTCAGAAATCAGTGCTGTAAGCACTTTAGGTGGCACCTTCGGCACCGCTTTGCGGTGCTTCGCGGGTGCGCTCCGCTTACGCCGCGCTACGAATGCCCCACCTGGAGTTCGGCGAAGCCATGTAGCGCGGCGTAACGAATCTTGCGAGGTACGAGCAAATGAGGCACCCGCGAGGGCGGCGATAGCCGCCTTCACACGTTAAAGCTGATCCAAACGATCAAACTTCCCGGCGATGTCGCTTTCGGTCCAGTGGGGCACCCAGCCTTCTACGTTGTCGAAGAAGCGCAGCGCGGTGAATTCCGGCTCAGGGCCCATGTCGAACCAGTGCGGGGTATTGGCGGGCACGCTGATCAGGTCGTTGCGGGTGCAGAGCACCTGATACACCTTGTCGTCGATGTGCAGGCAGAACAGCCCCTGGCCTTTGACAAAGAAGCGTACCTCGTCTTCATGGTGGCGGTGCTCGTTCAGGAACTTCTGGCGCATCGCTTCCTTGTCCGGGTGGGTGGGCACCATGTGCAGCACATCGACGGTTTGGTAGCCGCCCTTGGCTTTTACCCGGTCGATATCTTCCTGGTAAAGCGCCAGAATCTCCTCCTGGGTGGCATCGTCGGCAATCTCGCCCGGCGCTGCCCAGCGCTCAAATAGCACGCCTACCCGGTTCAGCTCAGCGGCAATTTGTTCGCCGTCCGTGGTGTCCAGAAGCGCATCGTTAGGGTTTTGATCGGCAAAGACTTTCAGTTGTGACATCAATGACTCCTGAAATAAGCAATGGTCAACCGTTGCCGCTAGACGGCAATCTCGTCGAAGCGTGCGACGCAGGTGTGGTGTGTTCCCGGCTGGGTGCCTTCGCGCACCAGCTGCCGGGTTTGCATGCCCGCCTGTTCAGCGGCATCCAGCTCTTCGACGACATCTGACAAGAACAGCACCGATGCGGGCGGCAGGTCAAGGGTGTCGAGGATACGCTGATAAGAGGCAGCCTCACGCTTATGGCCAATATGGGTGTCGAAATAGCCGCTGAACAGCGGGGTCAAATCGCCCTCATCGCTATAGCCAAACAGCAATTTCTGCGCCTGCACCGAGCCTGACGAGTACACATACAGCGCCTTGCCTTCCGCCTGCCACTGGCGCAGCGCTGGCGCCACATCCGCGTATAAATGACCGGTGAAGTCGCCGCGCTGGTAGCCGTCGGCCCATACCATGCCCTGCAGGGCTTTCAGCGGCGTCACTTTCTGGTCGGTGTCGATCCAGTGCAGCAGCGTGGCGATTACCGCTTCCAGCGAGGCGTCGGCGTCCTGCATGACATCACGCACGGCTTGGATCTGCTCGGCCACCGCCGGTGCCTCTGCGTTCTCGCGCAGAAAGTCAGGCAGCTTGGCGTGGGCATAGGGGAACAGCACTTTGTGAACGAAGTTGATATCGGTGGTGGTGCCTTCGATATCGGTCACGATAGCGCGAACGGTTGGTTGACTCATTGGGGCCACCGGCTCTCTTCCAGTACACAGGCAAGTAAAAATTCAATCGCTTCCAGATGGCGGCGGCAGCTGGCAATGCTGTCGCCCACGGCGTAAATGCCGTGTCCTGCCACTAAAAAGCCCCAGGGCATCGGCCAGCCCTGGCGAACGTGCTCGGCTAACTCCTCCATATCCTGGGAGTTGGGCACCACCGGCAGGTGAATCGTCGCGTCATGCGTCACGTTACCCGCCAACGCCTTTTGCATCTCGAAACCGCTCAGTTCGATGCCGTCGGGAAAGCGTCGCGACAGCACGGTGCTGGCCACGGTGTGGGTGTGCAGCACGCAGTGAATGGTCGGGTCTAGCCGGTACAGCGCGGCGTGCAGGTCGCTTTCGGCGCTGGGTTTGCCGTTGCCTTCCAGCACACGGCCTTCCAGGTCACACAGCAGCAGGTCATCCGCCTGGATGCGGGTTTTATCCCGCCCGGACGCCGTGACCCAGTAACCAGCCTCGGTACGCGCGGAAAAATTGCCGCCGGTGGCGGGGGTCCAACCTTGCTGCGCTGCCCAGGAGATGGCGTCCAGCAGTTCGGTGTGTAAGGTAGTCATAAGGCCTGCATCGTCTCATCCAATGGGCATCATTCTATATGATAAGCTTCGCGCCTGATAAGCCGCGCGCCGAGTTCACCGGTTCAAGACCTCAAGGAGCCCTTCATGGTTACGTTACAGTCACGCAGTTTACGAGTGCATGCCGACGCCCTCGAATACCTGGACCAGACCCGGCTCCCCCAGGCCGAAGAGTGGGTGCGCTGTGACTCTCCCGAGGCGTGGCAGCACGCCGTCAAGCATCTTGCCATCCGCGGGGCGCCATTGATTGGTTTGAGCGCTGCTTTCGTGCTGGCCCAGTACGCCGCTCGCCATCCCGAACCCGAGTGGCAAGCCGTCAGCGACCGTTTACGGGCAACGCGACCCACGGCGGTGAACCTGATGTACTGCCTGGACGCCATGGAAGCCTGTTTTACCCAGGGCGCTGACGCCCTGGCCGAACGAGCCAAAGCGCTGTTTGAAGAGGACCGCGCGCTGTGCCAGCGCATGGCCGAGCGGGGCGCTGACTTGCTGGCCTCCGGCGACCGCGTGCTGACCCACTGCAACACCGGAGCGCTGGCCACTGCCGGAGTGGGCACCGCGATTGGCGCGTTGGCCATCGCCAAACAACGCGGCATAGATCTGCATGTCTACGTAGATGAGACCCGCCCGCTGCTCCAGGGCGGGCGTTTAACCGCGTGGGAAATGGCCGATTTAGGCATTCCCTACCAGCTAATCACCGACAGCATGGCGGCCAGCTTAATGGCGGCGGGCAAGGTGGATAAAGTGATGGTCGGCGCGGACCGTATCTGCGCCAACGGTGATTTTGCCAACAAAGTGGGCACCTACATGCTGGCGGTGGCGGCGTACTACCATCAGGTGCCGTTCTACGTGGTCGCCCCTTACACCACGGTCGACCCCGCCTGCGCGACCGGCGCGGCTATTCCCATCGAGCAGCGCGATGGCGCGGAGGTGCGCGGAGCCGCAGGCGCGTTTGGCGAGGTGGTGTGGGCACCGAGCGATGCCCCGGTGTGGAACCCAGCCTTCGACGTGACGCCCGCCAAGCTAGTCACCGCCTGGATTTTGGATACTGGCGTGTTTGACTCAGCGGCGATTGCACGGGGCGAGCATCTGCAGGGCTGGCGCTAGCGGTCAGGCAGGCTCAGTTTAGAAGCGTTAGCTCATAAACGTGCCGAATGCGCTGACCGTCCCAATCATAACCGAGATGACGGCCTTGCCGCGTGGCGGAGAGTACCGGGGGTCTTAGCACTGCGGCGCACTCGCCATCGGGGTCGCGAACGCTGGGGTAAACGATGCCATCTGCCTGCTGCTCCCAAGCGTTTCTGCCCAGGGCTTGCCCGGCAGACCAGCTGTCTGGGGTGAGTAGGGGCTCTGCGTCGCGGTGGCCCCGCAAGTCAATCAGTTGCCCCATCAAATCGGAGAGATAGACGCGCTGCTGCAGCATCATGGGCGGCTCGTTGGACTCCCCCATGAAGCGCTCTGCGTGGTACAGGGTTTCTGCAATGGCGGTGGCTTCGGTGAGTGCGCAGTAGTAGGCACCAAAGGTGCCATCGCTAAACCGCGAACCGGAGGCAGGGAAATGACAAAACGCCGCCATGACGGGTGTCCATCCAGGCCCATACCGGCGGTCGCCGTCGCGCACCAGATGGATCGCGCCCATTTCTTCACGAAGCCTAGCAGAGGTCTCGCCTTCCAGTTCGTTAAGCAGGTCCCAGTCGTCAGTGTGGCTATTGACGCCTTCGAACAGATCAATCGGAGGGAAGCGCGAAGGGATAACGCGGTAGCTTGGCCGCCATGTGACGTTGCTGAGCGGGAAGTTCATACATGGCCCCTTCCACGTGCGGCATCCAAGTGCTGCCGAACGACATAGAGGTCGGAAACGTGACCACTTAACAGGCGTTCCATGGGCGTGTGACCGGCAAACAGTGGGTTGCTGTTGGCTCGTTTTAGCCAGCTATCGGCGGCCTCCTGATTGGGGAGCAGGATATGCAGCGCCTTGTAGATGCCCAGAATCAACGACATGCGCTCAAGATGGTTGGCATCCAGGCGGGCTTGCTCGGGAGTTTGCTTCCAGCGCCGGTAAGTGGAGTCGGGCACGCCGAGTAATAAGGCGGCTTCGCTCTCTTTCAGCCCCCAGCGGCGGGATATGTTGGGATACGTGCGCATGGCAGCGGCTCCCATGTCACGGCGCTTGGTAGCGGTGTTGTGCTGAATGGCCATATCGCTTTCTCCTCTCTTGAATAGAGAATACACCAAATGAGCGATTTTTTAAAAAATACGATTATTTGGTGAGCGTTAACGCTTGGCAGTCATAGACGCCCGCACGCAGTGTAGAACCGGGTAATCAATACGGCCTTCCAGCGCTTCGAACACCACTTTCAGCCCCTGGCCTGGAAACTGCTCGAAGGCGGCGTGAATCTGCGCTAGGGTCGCTGGGTCAATCGTGACTACCTCTTCCAGGGCCAGCTCGCCGCCTTGAATGGCATCGCTCAAATGGCGGTAGACCGTATTGGCGGCCAGCCCGCGCTGCTCGGCGACCTGTTCCGGCGTTAGCCCTTGGCGCAGCAGCGCGGCAGATTCTAGAGCGCTGCTGCCCACCGGGGCGCTGGCGGCGGGCTCATCGGGGTGTGCTAGCACCACCGCCAGAAAGCCTTCGCCGT
>Ga0208030_1001020_pt1 | contig 17636 bp, 14 predicted proteins | sample MalvirDeepMed_M9_FD_184246 | JGI IMG/M metagenome (GOLD analysis project Ga0208030, IMG submission 184246) | Marine viral communities from the Global Malaspina Expedition - Malaspina viral metaG DeepMed_M9 (SPAdes) (version 2) | ecosystem: Environmental > Aquatic > Marine > Oceanic | place...
TATCGCGGCTCGGCAGCGAATAGAGCATGCCGTCATGACCCATGGCAATGCCATCGTCCACGGCGATGGTGTTGAACTCTTTGGCTACGCCGCCCGCTTTTTCAATCTCACGCGCCACCAGTTGGCCCATGTCTTTTAGATGCACATGACCGGGTACAAACTGGGTGAAGGAGTTGGCGACCGCAATAATCGGCTTATGAAAGTCGTCATCTTTCATACCGGTGGCACGCCAAAGGGCACGGGCGCCAGCCATATTGCGGCCAGCGGTGGTGGTACGGGAGCGATACTCAGGCATGGTGTCCTCTACATCTTTATCATGGCCTGCCGCATACGTGGCAGCAGGCAGTTGAATCCAGCGGCCTTAGATTGTGGCATGAGCGCACCGCTGAGACTAGATGTAGAGGACAACCAACGGGGGTTAGCGGTTAAAACTCATCCCACTCATCAGCACTCGTGCTGGTGCTCTGCCTACTGGCCTGCTGCTTGGAAGATTTGCTGCTCGACAGGCGAGGCGCTGCTTGCTTGGCCGCCTTTTGAACGCTGCTAAGCTTCTCACGGGCAGCACTAATGCTCTCTGCTTGCGCTCCCTCCAAGCGGAAAGCATCAACCACGTTAGCCAGTTCCAAGGCTTCCAGGGCAAGGTTGTCTGCTGACGCGGCGATAGACTGCACTTTGGAGGCGTTTTGCTGAGTCACGCTATCCATTTCCGCAATCGCCGCATTAATCTGCCCAATACCGCTACTCTGCTCGCTGGAAGCGGTACTAATGGAGGCCATTAGCTCACTCACACGGCTTACCTGCTCCACGACGTTTTCGATGGCACTTTCTGCTTGCTCCACCGCACTACGCCCCCCTTGCACTTCCTGTGTCGTGCTGTCGATCATCTTGCGAATTTCCTGAGATGCATCAGCACTGCGGCTTGCCAGCACCCGCACCTCGCTGGCAACCACCGCAAACCCGCGCCCGTGCTCACCGGCTCGCGCGGCTTCTACCGAGGCATTGAGTGCCAAAATATTGGTTTGGAAGGCAATGCTATCGATAACCCCTATCATTTCAGTCATCTTTTCGGCACTTTTGGCGATGCGCTGCATACGTTCAACCAACTGCTCCATCTGCTGACGAGTAGCTCGCGTACTGGTAGCATTTTGTTGGGCAAGCTCTGTGGCTTGGCGAGCATTATCGTTATTTTGCTGAACGGTTGAGGTCATCTCTTCCATGCTGGAAGCCGTTTGTTGCAGCGATGACGCTTGTTGTTCGGTTCGCGTCGCCAGCTCCTCGTTTTCGGTGGCAATTTGCTGAATGGCGGGGGTGACGACCGACACGCGGTTTTCCACATCACCAACGATGCTAGAGAGACTAAAGCGCATGGTATCCAGCGAATAGAGCAGCTCGCCTAGCTCATCATTACTTTGACGGCGCTCCCGTGCCGCTAAGTTACCCGCCGCAATTTGGAACGTCATATAGCGTGCCCCCGCTAAGCTGCGGAAGACAGATTTCAAGATAAATACGCTGAGGGCGACCAGCACACACAGGCCAATCAGCATCAGCACCAACTGCGCAATAAACATCTGCTGGCGACCCTGGCGAGCATCTGACATCAAATTGACCGCGCCAGCACGCTCGTAGTCGACCAACTGGCTATTTAGCTCGCGAATCTCGGTAGTCGCGGGCAGCACTACGCTATTGAGCGATTCAAATGCCGCAAACCCATTGGCTTGCCCAACGGCTTCAATGGCGCTAGCAACACCATCACGCCAAGTGCTAAAGGCAGCATTAAACGCTTCTACACTCTCTTCGGGTGCACTACTGGTTTGGCGGTACTCTTCCCACAGCTGCTGAGCGGTCTGCGTGCTGCTGGTGAGACTGGCAGACACTGCGTCCATATCCACTCGACGTCGGTTTCTTACCGCAGGCTCCAACTGCTCAACGCCCAAACCAATGTGACGCTCGATTAACTGCAGGTCAGCTACTGCCTCAAGACCTGCGCGGTTGAGAGTTTCAAGCCGCTCTCCAGAAGCATTTAAGCCATACAGCCCTAACCCGCCCGATAAACCCAGCAGGACCACTGCAACGACAACCATGCCGGTTAACTTGGCTTTTAAGCTTGTGAACTGAAAGCGCGCCACAATACCGCCAAGGCCTCGGCGCGTTAACGCCCCTTGGTGGAGAGCATAGCGGCGGGATTTACCCTTTTCGCGTATCTCCGCATACACTCGGTCTGCCAAGGCGATCTGTTTATCCGAGGCTTTGCGGCGTAAAGAGGTGTAGCCAACAATGCGGTCGCCATCTCTCAAAGGTGCCACTGTGGCATTGACCCAGTAGTGATCACCATTTTTACGGCGATTTTTAACCGTTCCCTGCCAAGCGCCACCTGCCTGAATGGTTTTCCAAAAATCGGCATAAGCGGCTTCGGGCATATCGGGGTGGCGAATTAAATTATGCGGCGCGCCAAGCAGTTCATCCCTTGAATAGCCGCTGACTTCCACAAAGGCTGCGTTGGCATAGGTCACATTACCTTTTAAATCAGTGCGTGAAATAAGCACGGTCTCTTCATCAAGCACATATTCGCGTTGGGTAACGGGCTGGTTGTTGCGCATAGAGGGTTCCCCAGGGTAGCTATTTTTTAATATTTTGATTTTTCACTATTATCCAGGTTAAGCGATGCTTTTCACCAGTAAACAGATGTAAAAAAGCGCCGCTCTTTTCAGAGCGGCGCTAATCAAACCCTATTGCCTAAAGCAAAAACCAGCGAAGAGCGCTACTTAAATACCACGTTAGCAACATCCCGGTAGCGATTGGCGAAGTGAACCGTCATACCCTCTTTCAGGTACTCGGGCAGCTCTTCGTAATCACGGCGGTTAGCCTCAGGCAAAATGACCTCAAAAATATCGCTGCGTCGTGCGGCAATCACTTTTTCGCGGATACCGCCTACCGGTAGCACCTGGCCGGTGAGGGTTAACTCACCGGTCATCGCCAACGGGCGAGTGATGGCTTGATGTTTAGCCAACGACAGTAGCGCGGTGGTCATGGTTACCCCGGCAGAGGGGCCATCCTTCGGCGTGGCTCCTTCAGGCACGTGGAGGTGAACAAAGGCAGAGTCAAAGAAATCTGCATCCGCACCGTACTCCGCCAAATGCCCCAAGGTGTAGCTGTAGGCAATATTGGCCGACTCTTTCATCACATCGCCCAGCTTGCCGGTTAGCTTGAAGCCGCGATCTAGCGAATGCACCTTGCCTGCCTCAATGGGCAGCGTGGCACCGCCCATGGATGTCCAGGCAAGCCCTGTGACGACTCCTTCGCCTTTCAGGACTTTCTCTTTACGGAAAAGCGGTGCGCCCAGGAACTCTTCCAGGTTCTTGACCGAGACCTTGACGGTTTCAACATCTTCTTCCAGCAGTTTCACCGCGGCTTTGCGCACAATGCGGTGCAGCTGTTTTTCTAACTGACGTACGCCTGCTTCACGGGCATAGCCGTCAATCACCTGCTTCAGCGCCGCATCGCTCAAGTTAATGCGCCTCTTCGACAAGTTGTCGCGCTTAAGCAGCTTGGGCCAGAGGTGATGCTTGGCGATCTGCAGCTTCTCTTCAGCGATATAGCCCGACAGGCGAATCTGCTCCATACGGTCGAGCAACGGCCCGGGGATGCTATCCAGCGTGTTAGCGGTGCACACGAAGAGCATCTTGGAAAGATCCATCCGCACGTCGAGATAGTGGTCGAGGAAGTCAACGTTCTGCTCGGGGTCAAGCACTTCCAGCAGCGCCGAGGCGGGGTCACCCTGGAAAGATTGACCCAGCTTATCAATTTCATCCAGCATGATGACCGGGTTTTCTACCTCAACCTCTTTGAACGCCTGAACGAGCTTACCGGGCATTGCGCCTACATAGGTGCGTCGATGGCCTTTGATTTCAGCCTCATCCCGCATACCGCCCACCGAGAAACGATAAAACTTACGTCCCAGCGCTTCGGCAATAGAGCGGCCAATGGAGGTTTTACCCACCCCTGGCGGGCCAACCAGCAGCACAATCGAGCCGCCTACATCGCCTTTAAAGGTGCCCTCGGCAAGGAACTCGACAATCCGCTCTTTCACGTCTTTTAGGCCATCGTGGTCGCGGTCGAGGACTTCTCGAGCATGGGCAAGATCCAGCTTATCCTGGCTGGTTACTCCCCAAGGCAGCGAGGTTAACCAGTCCAGATAGTTGCGGGTGGTGCCATACTCCGGCGAGCCCGTTTCCAGCACGCTGAGTTTATTCAGCTCCTCATCGATACGTGCCTGAACTCGCTCTGGCACCACCAAGGATTCCAGCCGGTTTCGGAAAGTATCCACGTCGTTTTCGCGGTCATCTTTAGAGATGCCCAGCTCACGCTGAATCACCTTCAGCTGTTCGCGTAGGAAAAATTCCCGCTGACGCTCCTGCATCTGGGCATTGACCTGCTCGCTGATTTCGCTTTGCAACTGGGCGACATCGATCTCTTTACGCAGCAGCGGCAGCACTTTTTGCATCCGCTCGGCAACGGGTAGCGTTGCCAGCACGTCTTGCAGCTCTGGGCCTTTGGCCGAGGTAATCGCGGCGGCAAAGTCGGTCAGCGGGCCGGGCTGATGGGGGCTAAAACGGTTAAGGTAGTGTTTTAGCTCCTCCCCGTAGAGCGGGTTAATGGGCAGCAGCTCTTTAATGCCGTTGATGATCGCCATGGCATAGGCACGGGTCTCTTCATCTTCGGCATTGACCGGCTCTTTCGGGTAAGTCACTTCCACCAAGTAAGGCGGCTCTTTGGAGAGCCAGCGCTGGATTTTAAAACGCTGCAACCCCTGAGCAATGAACTGAATCTGTTGATCTTCGCCTTTGAGCTTATGCACCTTCACTGCGGTGCCAATCTCGGGGAAGACTTCATGATCCAGCGACTCAACGCCATGCTCCCCAACAAACGCAACGCCGATAGTGTGGTGTGGCGTGTTATTGACCCGGCGCATGGTCTCTTCCCAGCGCTCGCGGTTAATGACCAGCGGCTGAACCTGGGCAGGAAAGAAAGGACGGTTATGAATCGGTAGCAGGTAGATGCGCTCGGGCAGCATCTCACTGGCAGGCAATAGCGAATTTACCCGCTCCCCATCAGAGCGGTAACCGTTGCTTTTGGGGTTATCTTCTTGAGAATCGTGCGACTCACTCTCAGTAAGCCAGTCTTGATGTTCGTGTTCTCGATCGTAATCCTGGTCGCTCATGCGCCCTCCCATCAACAGTCACTAGTGGCTTGGGCCACTCAGCATTGCTAAAGGAATGTGGGCACACAGGGAAAACTTCAACCCTCAAGGCAATTTAGCCAATGGTTATGAAAGCATTCATGGCCAAAGCGTCGGCATAGGGCGGCCATTTACACGCCATACTCCACGAACGACATCAAACTGCAGATCCCGCGTGCCTAAAGGCAAGCCCAACCAAAGGGCGGCAACCGTTGGGGCATCATGCCAAATAAAATCGCCGTCGATGCGCTCTAGCCAGCGAGCACGTTCATCGGATTTACCAAGAGCCGTGATACTTAACTCATCCAGGCGGCGCGCATCAAAAAACAGAGCCCCCTCGGCATCCACCTGCAAGCCAAGCAACGGGCTATCAATATCAATAGTGGTAACATCTAAGCGCGGAGAATTACTGAGTACCTGGAGCAAATTTGGCTCTAAGCGTGACAATAAGCCTTCTGCCATAGGCAGGCTAGCATCGCCCCAAGCAGCCTCCTGACGCAGCCGACGAATGGTTGCCCGCACTGCATCTCCGTTTAGCCGGGAAAGCTCCGCTTCTATACGGCCGCTTAACAGCGAGGTATCAGGTGCTTCGCTAGGCACACGCACATCGCCAATAATCAGCTCGCCCTTCAAGCGCAGCTCACTCTCATCCAGCTCCATATGGCTATGCACATCTAAGGGTGTGACATGAATATCGTAAGCGGGATAGCGCAGCGCTAAACTTTCAATATGCAGATGGTCGCGCTGAGCAAAATGGTAGGCATCTTCAATATAGGTATAACGGCTTTCTAGCTGGGTTGGCCCCAGCGTGAGTTGGGCAAGGCCATCGGTCAGCGTGAGCTGTTCCAGCAACCCGCGCAAACGCCAGTCACCAAACAGCCCCTCTAGCCGAACGCGAGCACCACGAACCGCCAGCTCACGCCCGCTCTGCTGAATCACAAAGGGCGCCAGGGCCAGACGCAGTTCGGTGTGCCCACTCAACGTTTGGTAGCGGCCTTGCCAGCGTGGCACCGAAGGCGCCGAGACCTCACCCACCGCTTTCTGCAATACACTATCCAAGCGCGGCAATAGGGTGCCTTCAACATCCGTGCTGAGCACACCATGACGGGCCCGGTAGGTCAGTTCCAAACGCCAAGGCCGACCTAAAAGAGGAGAAAGAACCAGCCCTCCACGGGAGGTTAGCCACCCCTGGTGGTTCTCAATTCGACTGACACGCCACTCGCCCCGCGCCTCCAGATCTTCCAGCGCTTGGCGTAGGCTACGTTCAAAAAGAACGCTGGATAGCAGTTGCGCGACCATCCAGATCACGGCCACGGCCGCGAGGATAGGCACGATCAAACGTTCCTTGCGCATGCTATCTCCTTGAATAGCCTCCCCAAGAAGGCTTCGCTCCATACAAGCAGTAGGCGTGCAACACAGTCAGCATAGCAGTTGATGCGCAGGCTTAACTTAATGCAGCCAAAACCAAAGGTGCATAGTACTCCAGGCGTAGACCCCTGCCATCACATCATCAATCATAATGCCAAAGCCACCAGCTACTCGGCGGTCAGCCCAGCGAATGGGCCATGGCTTAAAGACATCGAAGATGCGAAATACCACAAACCCCCACAGCGCTGCCTCCCAGGAGAAAGGAACCGCTGCCATGGTAATCCAGTAACCAACAAACTCATCCCATACGATCCCTGAGTGATCATGCACCCCCAGGTCATGAGACGTTTTATCGCACAGCCATACGCCAACCACAAAGGCTGCCAGCACAATGCCTAGGTACCAGCCTAGCGTCAGGTCGGCCATCATCCAGTAGAAAGGAATCGCAGCCAGAGTACCAAAGGTACCCGGTGCCCAAGGCACCGTGCCACTGCCGAGGCCAAAAGCAAAAAAGTGGGTGGGGCGCCGCCAGACGCTCGCCGGTGCTCGGTTCATTGGGCACCCCCACGAAAATGCTGCCAGCCAGTCGCCCCTTCTACAGACACTCCCGTCACCCCAAGCGCTTCGGTGCAGCGGCCAATAATGCTAAGCGAAAGGCCTAACTCGGCCAGCTGCATTTGCGCTTGAGCAACCTTGGAGGGAGGTAGTGTCACCAGCAGTTCGTAGTCATCACCGCCAGATAGCGCTGCGGTTAAGGCCGCTTCGCTGCCCAGCACTTCGGCTAATCCTTCGGCTAGGGGTAGCGAGTCGGGCTGCAAAGCGACACCTACCTGGGACGCTTCCCGCAGATGCGCCAGATCCGCTAGCAGGCCATCGGAGATATCCATCGCCGCTGTGGCCAGTCCGCGTAGCGCAATGCCGGCCTTTAGCCGGGGCTGAGGCAAGAGATAGCGCTGTAGCAACGGGTGTTTCAGGTCGCGTTCACCCTGTTGCCACAACGCTAGCCCGCCAGCACCGCCACCTAATGCACCGGTCACGGCCACCACATCGCCCACCTGCGCGCCCGAACGCGTTATAGCCGTGCCAGTAGGCACTTCGCCCATCACGGTGACGCTAATGCTGAGCGCGCCAGAGGTAACATCGCCTCCAGCGAGTGTCGTCGCGTGCTGCTGACAAAGCGTGTGAAAACCGCTGGCATAATCGGCAAGCCACTGCTCAGCGGCAGTGTCATCTTTAAAGGCGCGCTGATCCAAGGTGATAGCCATCAAGCACCAGCGCGACTGAGCCCCCATCGCGGCTAAGTCGCTGAGTGCCACGGCTAACCCCCGGTGTCCTATCGCATAGGCGGGGGCATCGTGGGGAAAGTGTACATCGACGACGGATGTATCAACACTCACCGCCAGCTGCTGCCCCGCCTGGGGTACCAATAGAGTGGCGTCATCGCCGCATCCTAGGGCAACGCCATCTGTCGCTTGTGCCTCCTGCGGCGACATAAAGTAACGTCGAATCAGATCGAATTCGGCAAGCACAAAGGCCCCTTAAACGCTTGATCAGGCGGCCCGCTTACAAGCGGCGGGCGCTGACTTCGGCACTTCGTAAGCGGTTTGCCAGCTTATCGAGAATGCCATTCACGTATTTATGGCCGTCGGTGGCGCCAAATGATTTTGCCAGCTCAACGCCTTCGTTAATCACTACGCGGTAAGGCACTTCCATTCGCCGGGAAAGCTCGTAAGCGCCGAGACGAAGAATCGCCAGCTCCACCGCGTCCAAATCTTCCAAACGGCGATCAAGCAATGGGGCAATTTCACGGTCCAGCTCGGTTTTGAAACGCACCGTGTTATGCAGTAGCTCATGGAACAGCGCTTTGTCCGCGATTTCCATGACCTTTACCCAGTTCTCATGATCTTCTAAGTCATCGTCAGCCACTTGGCTACGAAACTCAGCTTCAATCGTGGTAATGGACTTACCGGTCATCTGCCACTGGTAAAGCCCCTGTACCGCTAACTCCCTTGCGGCGTGACGCCCCTGCTGTGCCGCAGAGGGCTTGCGCTCACGACGCTCGCTCATTGAGAATCTCCTACCGGCAGCGCGCGCAGCAGAGACACCATTTCCATCGCGGCCATCGCCGCTTCGGTGCCTTTATTACCGGCTTTGGTGCCTGCACGCTCAATGGCTTGCTCAATAGACTCAACGGTCAATACGCCATTGGCTACGGGCGTATCAAACTCAAGTTGGAGATGGTTAATAGCCGTGTTGCAGCCACCCGCCACGTACTCAAAATGTGGCGTGCCGCCACGAATGACCGCACCGAGGGCAATCACCGCATCCGGCTTCATCACATTGAGTACACGCTTCACGGCCAGGGGCAGTTCCCACGCGCCCGGCACATGAACGATATGGATATTTTCCACATCCACACCGTGGCGTGTCAGGCTATCGACGGCACCTTCCACCAAGCTATCGACCACGTGGTGATTAAAGCGGCCCACCACGATGACATAGCGTCCATCAACGTCTACAAAAGTGCCTTCAATTTGCGAAAGGGGTTGCATCAATTTATTCCTGCTGAAAAGTTGGCTCATACGCCGTGTCATTGGGCCCCAGGCGCTCGACTACTTCAAGACCAAACCCAGAGAGCGCTGAGAATTTCCACGGAGAGCTGAGTAGCCGCATTTTACCAACGCCTAAGTGGCGCAGAATCTGCGAGCCAGTACCAATCGTTAAGTAGTTGCCAGAACCGTCTGAGTCGCTGGTACGCGGCTGGCGTACGCGATCCAGAAAGATATCTAGCTGGTCTTTCAAATCTTGATTAGGACGCCCATCATCAATCAGTACAAACACACCGGCCTGGGCTTGGGCAATTTCATGAATAGCGCGGTTGGCATCCCACCGACACTGCTCACCCTTCATTAAGCCCATCACGTCGCGCAGCGTATCGGCAAGGTGCACACGTACGGTGGTGGCCTGCTCCGGCGTCGGCTGCCCTTTTACCAGCGCCAAATGGTGCGCACCTTGAATGCGATCACGGAACACATGTAGCGCAAGCTTGCCGTGAACGGTCGACACCTGAGAGGTTTCTATATGGTCCACCGTTTGCTCGTTCACAATACGGTAGTGGATCAGATCGGCAATGGTGCCCATCTTAATGCCATGCGTCTTCGCAAACACTTCCAGTTCCGGACGACGCGCCATACTGCCGTCATCGTTCATAATTTCACAAATCACACCGCTGGGGTCAAAGCCTGCCAGCGCTGCCAAATCACAGGCCGCCTCCGTATGACCGGCACGGCGAAGCACGCCGCCCGGCTCGGCCATCAGCGGGAAAATATGCCCTGGCTGAACGATATCCGACGGTTTAGCGTTCGGTGCAACGGCTGCCTGCACAGTGCGCGCGCGGTCAGCCGCTGAAATACCGGTCGTGACGCCTTCGGCTGCCTCAATAGAGAGCGTGAACTTGGTGCCAAAGCCTGAGCCATTGTCCCGTACCATCAGCGGCAAGTTGAGCTGCTCGCAGCGCTCACGGGTCATCGGCATACAGATCAAGCCGCACGCGTATCGTGCCATGAAGTTGATATGCTCAGGCTTCACCATTTCGGCGGCCATGATGATATCACCTTCATTCTCGCGATCCTCATCATCCATGAGAATCACCATTTTGCCCTGGCGAATATCGTCCACCAGCTCAGCGATAGGGGATAAGCCCTCAGAAGAGGAGTGCGCCATGGAATCTCCAAAAAATGTGGTCGCATCGTATGCGATTTCGGGCGTCAGGGTACCTTGCAATGACGGCTTGCGCTAGTCAGCGTGAGGGGTGGCGGTGATCCACCAGTCTTGCCCAACGGTTCGCGACTCTTTAATCGTCAAGCGTTTCTGATCGGCCATCTGGGTAATTCCCGGCAGTGCAAATAGTGGCCTTGCTTCACCGCCTAATAGCGTAGGAGCAACAAATAGCTGCAGCTCGTCGACTAAATTCGCCTCCAGTAACGCTCCTGCTAGCGTTGCGCCGGTCTCTACCAACAGCTCGTTAACCTGCTCATTATCTGCCAGCCAACGCAGCATGTCAGCCAGCGCAATCCGGCCGCCTTCGGCAGGAAGCACCTGAATCTCAGCACCCGCCGCCGCCAGTTTACGCCGTTTCTCTTCGCTATGCTGATCGGTGGTGATAATCAGCGTGCGCCCTGGCTCTCGTAGGCAGGCCGCGGCAAGCGGTAAGCGAAGGCGCGAATCCAAGATCACTCTTAGCGGCTGGCGCTGCACGATCTCGGCGGCGTTATCCAGTGCCAGTTGGTCGGCACGCAGCGTTAAGCGTGAATCATCCATAATGATAGATTCCACGCCGCTCAGAATAGCGCTTGAGCGGGCGCGCAGCCGCTGCACTTGGGTGCGCGCTTGCGGGCCGGTAATCCACTGGGACTCCCCCGACCCCATGGCGGTACGGCCATCCAAGCTCATCGCCATTTTCAGCCGCACAAAGGGGCGCTGACGCTCCATACGGGAAATAAAGCCCGGATTCAGCGCCCGGGCATCTGCTTCCAACAGGCCTACCTGCACCTGAATGCCTGCTGCTTTCAAATACTCAATACCGCCACCGCTGACCTGGGGATTAGGGTCCCCCATCGCCACCACCACGCGCGCAACACCCGCTTGCGCCAGCGCCACCGCGCAGGGCCCTGTTCGCCCGGTATGTGAGCAAGGCTCTAGCGTGACATAAGCGGTGGCACCCTGGGCGGCGCTGCCTGCCGCCTTTAGGGCGTGAATTTCTGCATGGGGTTCTCCCGCACGCACATGGTATCCCTCGCCCACAATGCTGCCTTCCGCGCTGCCATCAAAGTGCACCATCACACACCCCACCCTGGGGTTGGGGTCGGTGGTATAAAGCCCGCGTTTGGCTAGCTGGATAGCGCGAGCCATGTAGCGATAGTCGGCGGTGGAGAATTCACCCATTACGATGCTCCGTGCTGTGTCCCACTGCCCTCTGGCTCATCCGTGGGCTCTTGGGAGAGGCGGTCGATTTCCGCCCGGAACTCGTCTAAATCCTGAAATTTACGATATACCGAGGCGAAACGAATATAGGCCACTTGATCCAAGCTACGCAGCGCTTTCATCACCGCTTCACCAATCTCACGCGCGTTGACTTCACGGTCGCCACGGGCGCGCAGCGTCTGGCGAATACGCTCTACCGACACTTCAATCGCTTCAGCGCTTACCGGGCGCTTTTCCAGCGCGCGCAGCATACCGTCGCGTAGTTTCGCCTCATTAAAGCTCTCGCGAGAGCCGTCGGATTTTACGACCCGCGGCATAATCAGCTCAGCGGTTTCATAAGTCGTAAAACGCTCTTGGCAGTTGGCACACTGACGGCGGCGGCGCACCTGGTCGCCTTCCGCCACCAGCCTGGAATCTGTCACTCGGGTATCATTTGCACCACAAAAAGGGCAATGCATGGCAGTCAACCTATTATCAGTACGCACTAGTAGCTGTGCGTGCAGCGTGTCAGCCTATACGAATAAAAAACGCTACAAGGCTTCATGCCCTGCCCGTTATTCGCCATTTTATAAACTGTTTTATCGCCTATTGTCAGCGGCAGCCTTATCGCTGCCCTTAGGGCGTAGCTGTGTTATACAACGCGTATCAACACGGTATTGTAACGATTTGGCACACAAGCTGCAGCGTTTGTCGAAGGTTGATTTATAGGACGCCCTTTATGACCCCTTTCGAGCAGACCGTTCACCACTACCTTACCCACCTGTATGGCCCCCGTGCGGGGGAAGTACAGCGGCGTATTGGCCAGCATCTTGCGAATTTTCGTACCGCCTCGACGGCTTCCCCACCCGCTAACACGGCGGGCCACGACGCACCAACATGGAGCGAAAAAGATCAGTGGGTCATTTGTTACGGTGACTCCATCTTGGATGAAGGTACGCCGCCTTTAGCGGTGCTGGATACTTTTCTACAGAGCTATCTGGGGGATGCCATTAGCGGGGTTCACGTACTGCCCTTTTTCCCCTGGAGCAGCGACGACGGCTTTTCGGTGATTCACTACCGCGAGGTCAATAGCGAGCTGGGCGAGTGGGCGCATATCCAAACGCTAGCCAGCCACTATGACTTGATGGCTGATTTAGTGCTGAACCATGTCTCCAGAGAGTCGCTCTGGTTTGTGGATTACCTGACCGGCAGCCTGCCCGGTCGCGACTACTTTATCGAAGTGGATCCGGATACCGATGTCTCCCAAGTCACCCGCCCGCGCAGTAGCCCACTTCTAGTGCCGATCTCTACGCGCCGGGGTACGCGCCACGTGTGGGCGACTTTCTCGGAAGACCAAATAGACCTCAACTTCGAAAACCCGGATGTGTTGTTAGAGTTCGTGGGTATTCTGCTGTTCTACCTACAGCAAGGGGTGCGCATTATTCGCTTGGACGCGGTGGCGTTTTTGTGGAAGCGATTGGGCACCTCCTGCATTCACCTGCCGGAAACCCATACCGTTGTGCGCTTACTTCGCGCCATCGTGGATGAAATAGCCCCCGGCACGCTGCTGATCACCGAAACCAACGTGCCCCATGCCGAAAACATCAGCTACTTTGGCTTGGAGCGATTAGCGAAAGGCGCGCCCGATGAAGCCCACATGGTGTACCAGTTCGCCCTGCCGCCCCTGCTGCTGCACACCCTCACCCGCGGCGAAGCGACGACGATACAAACGTGGTTAAACAGCTTGCCGGTGCTGCCTGAACAGTGCACCTACTTAAACTTCACCGCGAGCCACGACGGTATTGGCGTACGGCCGTTAGAAGGCCTGTTGCCTGACCATGAACGCGACGCACTGCTGGAACTGATGCATCGTTTTGGTGGCTTTGTCAGCATGCGCAGCAACCCTGATGGCAGCGACACACCCTACGAAATTAACATTACCTGGTTTGAGGCCATGTGCGGCACCCGCCGCGGGCCAGACCCGTGGCAAATTGCGCGCTTTCTATGCAGCCAAGCGATCATGCTCAGCCTACAAGGAATACCCGCACTCTATATCCATACGCTCACCGGCACGCTAAATGATGTCGAAGGTGTGGAGCGCAGCGGCCGCTTACGCTCGATTAACCGTCGCCGCTGGCAGCTTGATGAGCTGGCACTGCTGCTGGAGAGCCCTTCCACCCCCACCCATGACGTTTTCCATGCCCTGCACCGGCTACTAGTGCAGCGTCGCCAAGAGCCCTGCTTTCACCCCAACGCCCCGCAGCGCGTGATAGAAACGCCACCCGAGCTGCTAGCCATTGAGCGCGGGCCACTCCGTAACGGGCGACGCCTACTCGCGCTGTATAACGTCACCGATGTTAAGTTTGATCTCGCTCACGCAGGCGATGCCCTGAACCAAGCGCTTACCCAGTACCACTGGCAGCCGCTAGACCCGCTGACAGCTCACCACGAAGAAACACTGCCGCCCTATGCCGTCCGCTGGCTGGCTGCTGAAACGTAAAAATTGCGACATAACGACTCAGGGCAACGAGAGATAATCGTTAAATAATCTTATTCTGACACACTCACGCTAAACCACTGGTGAAAGCGTGAGTGACTATGTTGCAGCAAAGCGTTGCGATTGGCCCCATGGGGTTTAGTCTGCATCAATTGATGATTGGATTTGCCTTTTTACTGGCCCTGCTAGCGGGTGCGCTTATTGGCCAGCGGCATCGCGTGGCGGTCAGCGATACGTTATTTACCCTGCTATTTGTGGCGCTGGTGGCCGCACGCCTCGTCTTTGTTGTGCGTTACTGGAGCGACTATGACAGCATGCTATCGCGCTTAGATATTCGCGATGGCGGCTTCGATATACTCGGTGGTATAGTGGCGGGCCTTAGCTACGCTGGATGGGCAATATGGCGCTCACCGCGCCAACGAGTACCGCTTGCCGGGGCGCTTTTGGTAGGCGGTTTAGCCTGGGGCTTGACAGCTGGCAGTACGCTACTGATCGAACAGCAGGCACGCCCACTGCCCACTACTCCGCTTGCTACGCTCAACGGCGAGCCTATTACCCTGCCCAAACTTGCTCAGCAGGAGCAAAAGCCCATGGTAGTTAACCTATGGGCAAGTTGGTGCCCGCCATGTATTCGTGAAATGCCGGTGTTTGAAGAGGCCCAGCAACAAGCGCAGGACATTACCTTTGTGTTCGTTAACCAAGGTGAAAGCCTTCAACACATTCATGCGTTTATGAGCGAACACGGCTTTGATTTGAAGAATGTATGGCAAGACCCGAGCAATGCCCTGGGTCAAACCACCGGAGCCCATGCCATGCCCACAACGCTTTACTACAACGCGGATGGACAGCTCGTGAGCACCCATTTTGGCGAGCTTTCCCGCGCCACTTTGCAAGATGGCCTTTCGCGTATTCGCTAATATATTTTGCCTCGCGGCACCCACACCAAGCCGTTTTCATAAGGATAGTGCTATGCAACGTGTTTTCTTACCCCATGTTGGCCGTTTCGCTTTACTTGCCGCGCTGGGTAGCGCAGCGGCAGCCAGCCATGCCGACGAGCTACCAGCGCCTGTGCAGGCGCTGGCCAACCAGGGCTTAACCATTCACGGGCAATTTGAGGCGCCCGGGGGAATGCGCGGCTTTGGGGCCAGCGCTCAGGGCCAGGATATGGCGATTTATTTAACGCCAGATGGAGAGCACGCCATTATCGGCACGCTAGTCGATAGCGAAGGTAGCAACCTGACGGAAGCACAGCTTGACGAGCACGTACGGGCACCCTTAGAGGCCGAAACCTGGAAGCTGCTTGAAGAGAGCCGCTGGATTCAGGATGGCGACCCGGATGCCCCACGCGTCATCTACACCTTCACCGACGCCAACTGCCCTTACTGCCGTCAGCTGTGGCAACAAACACGCCCCTGGGTAGAGGCTGGTGAGGTTCAGCTACGCCATATTATGGTCGGTATTCTCGCCCCCAATAGCCCTGCGTTAGCCGCTACCATTCTCGGCGCTGACGACCCCTCCGCTGCCCTGCACCGTCACAGTGAAGGTGATGAGCTCTCCCCCAGCGCACAGCCACGGGATATCGAAGAGCAGGTATATGCCAACAACCAGCTCTTTGAAGAGCTAGGCCTCTACGCCACCCCCACCAGCGCTTTCCAACGTGAGGCTGAAGGCGGCACTGTGCGTATTGACCGAATCCAAGGCCTCCCCAGCCAAGAACGCCTCATTGAGATGATGGGTAGCGAAGCGCCTTAACAAAAGAAGTGGGAGGCCAATTTATTGGGCGACGGCGGCGAAAGCCGCCCTTAGCCTGCCGCAGCACTGGTGCCCTAACCGTCGCGAGCTGAAGCTCCCTCCCAAACACTCCTGACGCTCTCTCCTGCAATACGTTCAAGCTTACTCCTCAGAGAGATTTTCGAACCGTGGCATGCCAACGTTCCAGGGTTGGATGTCACCTTTCTCGCCAAAATTAGCGTGGTCGCCTAGCACATGGCCGTCATGCTCGCGGGTTTGGCCGTAGAGCGAGCGGTTGTGGAATGTGGGGCCGAATCGCTCGGCGGTTTCTGCAACATCGCCGGTGTAGCGCGGATCTTGGGGGCGCTCTTGGCTATTGATGTAGTAAGCAATATCCCACGCCTGCTGGCCGGTTAACGAGCGCGGCTGGCCCAGCGGCATGTTTTGATAGATAAACCCAGCCATGGTTTCTACCCGTGCAATACCGGCCCCCCAGTTGTTAGAGCCATCGCCCCAAGGGGCGGGGAAAACATATTCGCCGTTTTCATAGTGCCCAGAGCCATCTTCTTGGTGGCAAATGGCGCAGTTTTCCTGGTACGCCGCCTCGCCTCTGGCATAGCTGGGTGTTTCAGGCTGTTCAGGCGCTGGGAAACCACGGCCATAGATCGGCTTATCGGGGTACATCGGCGCACCGGTGGCGAGCCACTGGTGGTAGGCGCTAAGCGCCAGCATTTCGTCGCTACCGTACTCAGGCGGTGTGCCGTTCATGGAGTAGGCAAAGCAGCCTGCAATGCGCTCTTCCAGGTTGTTCACATGCTGATTTTTGCCGCGAAAATCGGGCAAGGTGATGGCAGCTGCCCATACCGGCGCGCTAAACGGTACGCGGCCCTCTCCTAGATGGCAGCTTGAGCAGTTCATATCGTTGAACACATACTCCCCTCGCAGCTGCTGGGTATTGGTAAATAGGTCATAACCGTAGCGGATGACTTTTTTAAGCTCTGGATGGAGATCCGAGGCTTCCAAGTCTTCCATGGTGGGCGGTTCGTGTACTAGCTGATTCAGCGCGGCATCGGCCCGCTCCTCCTGCTGGGCAAACGCATTCGCTGCGTAGAGGCTCAAACCGGTGCCCACTGCAAGCGCGCTGCTGGATAGCGCGATCACTATATAACGATGGTAGTTACTCATTGTGTGGCCTCCCCTTCAGCGGCGGGCTGGGTGGCGTACCACGCGGAGACCGCCTGAATATCCTCTTCACTCATACGCTTGGCAATCGCCCCCATTAGGTTTTGAGGGTCGTTGCTGCGTGTGTCACTCTTCCAAGCGTTTAGCTGTGCACTGATATAGCCCGCATGTTGCCCCGCGATGCCTGGGAATGTCTCTCCCACACCCTGGCCGCCCGGGCCATGACAGCTCTGGCAGGAAACGATATAGGCGTTCCAGTCGCCGCGTTCCGCTAGTTGCTGACCGCGCGCCAGCAGCGCTTCATCGGCATTGTCGCCGCCTTGGCCTGGCGTCGCGGGTAGCTGGCTGTAATACGACGCCACGTCGGCAATTTGCTGATCGTCGAGCATATTGGCGAACGTCACCATCGTCGCGTTCTGACGGTCCCCGGCTTTAAAATCGTGCAGCTGCTTAGCGATGTAGTTGGCATTTAAGCCTGCCAAGCGCGGCCAGGATTCGCCGCCGGGAATGTTCATGCCTCCTCCGTTAGCTTGATGACAGGCCACACATGTCGCCGATGCCGCTTCACCCCGCTCGGCATCTCCCTCTTGAGCTATGCTGCCACTCGCCATCAAGCAAGCGCCCATCAGCAGGCTAAGCCTGCCCCACATTGATGTTTTC